>ENA-OZJX01000548-OZJX01000548.1-human-gut-metagenome-genome-assembly--contig:-NODE-548-length-11192-cov-4.896830_pt1 | contig 11192 bp, 10 predicted proteins | sample MGYA00244177_ERZ653752 | MGnify/ENA primary metagenome ERZ653752 (study PRJEB26926, sample SAMN06165333) | human gut metagenome | biome: ENVO:00009003; feature: ENVO:2100002; material: ENVO:00002003... | reverse complement strand
CGGTCTCGTGGGCTCGGAGATGTGTATAAGAGACAGTAAATATGCTCTGCAGAGCTTCCGCCACCGGTTTCACAGCCGGTATATTCCTGTTTTAAGGGTATAATCCCTTCACAGCCCCGACATACGCCGCAGGTCTGTTTTCGTGTGCAAAGGTACGGTGGACGAACATTGCCCAAGTACCGCTATCGCTACCTGAAATAAAATTTGACGACAACTTTCCGTAATCGGAGATGACGGTATTTCATAAAATTTCATTGCAGGTTCCTTGCTCATCGTTCTTGCATCCCCCCGTTTGTGACGCACATGAAAACAACCCCTTTGGGCGAAGTCAAAAGGCTTCAAGAAAAGGGAAATAAAAAAAACAATAAATCAAAAGACAATGAGCAAGTACGATTTCATCAAGCAAGGCAACCTCCTTTTTTGGCACACTGCCGATAATGATATAGAATGTCGAATTATCTCAACTCCCGAAAAAGTGGATAGTGACAGCATCATCTTAATCTCAACAAGCTCTTCCGAGACAGAGGTTTTGGCATCGGAGTTATTACCTATTGGCTCATCAAGAAGCCACAAAGAGGAGTTTATGCGCTGGAAGAAAGAGCGTGAAGCCGAGGGCATGGAGTTTTTCAGCCGGTTGTCCGAAGTCATGGAAACAGACAGTGATTTGGCTGTAGGCGATATGGTGGCGTTTACAAACGACTACGGGGTGGTATTTGGCCCCAAAGAAGTATTAGCTTTCAGAAAACCTTGGAATGGCTATAGATGCGTATATATCGACAGTGATGCTTATTGGTTTCCAGACCGTCCCGAACAACTCACCATACTCAGCAAAGGAGGTACAGAATGACAACAAACGACATACTCAAACGACTTTGCGGCAATATTGCCGCAGGTCGTTTCAACTGGCGAAAATACTGCACGCCGCAATCTTACTTCGGTTGGGAGATTTGCGTTACCCCTCTGCATTGCTCTTACGGACAGATAGGCTACACCGTTCATTTCCCTTATACCAATATACCGGAAGTGGAATACGATTGGGAAATGGGCAAACTGACCATTGACGGCGAGAAATGGAAAAGTTATTTGCGGAACGAATAATAATAAATATCAATATGGCACAGAATTTTTATACCAAATGGCAGGACGCTATACTTGCAGATGCAGGAGACTATGTTTCAAAAGAGTACCGCAGTTTCCAGACAGCATTGGTGCGTGAGATTTCCAAATATGCCGCAGCCGTTGGTGCAAAGGTGGCTTCCAATTCAAAAGGGCATTATGACACCTCCTGCTTCATTGAGCGCAACGGCAAGTTCGTTTACATCAGCCACTCTTCCGGTCTGTCACGAATGGGCAGCGGCGTAAGAATTGAACTCGATTCGTTTCTGATACGGACAGCTCAAAATGGAAAGGACTACCGAGGGGGATGTAACCAGTATTGCGACATAGCAAATTTACAGTCTATGATAGACGGTTTGTTGGGGAAATAAACTGCAAAAAAGATGCGGAGCCAACCAGTTCCGCATCTTTTTCTTTCCATCCTTACCGGCGCATACCGCTGCCGTATTCTGCCTCTTGTAGTTCTGCCCGATACTCTTCCAGCTCGTTCAGCTTCTCGTTCACGGCTTGCAGATTGGCATCCAGCCCGACATTGTGGTCGTAAGGGAAACGATGCTGCGCGACCAGCCCGGCATTGGTGGGTTGCCCGACATCAAGCGTATCGGATTCCTTGTTATATTCGACATATAGCACTTCACCGTTCGGCATCTCGAAGGCCGGAATCTTTTGATACGCCAAAGCGGAGAACTGTTCCGCCGCCATCTCCCTGGCAACCCCTTTTATTGTATCTCCGGCGATATCGACACCGTAACGCCGGATATGGTCTCGGATTTCCTGCTCCGTGAATTTCAACATCACCTCGTAGGTTCCCCCGACACTCCCGTTGTACACGACAGCGAAATTCTCATCCTCGGCAATAAGGCTGTCACCCTTGTTGTTCGTGGCCGATAAATAAGTATGCTGTTCGTTGATGCCGTTGCCGTCGTAATACTCCTTGGCAAGCGTCAGCAATCCCTCGTAATCGCCTTTCTCCCGAAGTTCGTCAAGCTGCCTCGTGTCATCCGAAAATTGGAGATACGCAACAGAAGAATAAAATGTATTCTCCTTTGCTGCCGCTCCGTTTTCCTGCTTCTCGCCGACATTTTGTTCCAGTTCTTGCGCTATCTTATCCACCTTCTGGGTAATCATCGAGGTTGCCCTTTTCACGTCCAGAAGCGTTGTCTTGATGAACTGTGGCGATTCCTTCAGCTCATCAAGCCAACCTTTAAGATACGCGCAACTGTCCTCCTTGATATGCTTGGTCATGCCGTAACGCTGTGCGACCAGTGCGCTGCCTAACTCTGCCACCAGTTCCTCACGGGCATATTCAGGAGAACCGAAAGTAGTCGGCTTGAACCTGTCAAGTACGTTTTCCGCTCCGGTGGAGTGCGTCATCTCGTGGAACAGTGTCCCGTAGAACGATTCTCCCGATTTGAACTGCTCCTTTTCGGGTACGATGATTTCGTTCTTCGTGATGGAATAGTAGGCGTCATTCTGATATTTCGGCGTAATCGGACAAATCCACAGGTTATCCCTTATCATCGTATCGACTGGGGCAAAACTGAAATGCTCGCCCTCCTCGATTGCCGGACGCGAATTTTCTCGCTCCAGTTTTTGCCACAGCTCCGGTCTCGCTTCCTGCAAGTTAGTTTGCGCGACATTGAAGACCCGGAACACCTGCATCTTCGGATAGACATTGTATTGTTCCTTTTCGTCATCGGAGAGTTTCTTGTAATCGTCATACTTGATTTTCTCCTTAGTCTCCTTATGGATACAAGTGAACGTGGTGAGCATGACCGGAAAGGACTTCTCGCCACGAAGCACGGAGACACGCGGCAGTTCCTCTCCATCCTTTCCGGGCTTATTGAGCTTCTGAACACAATCGAACGTGCAGAAACGGGGAATCTTGTACCCTTCTTTCTCGCAGTGCAAAAGCAGCATAAAAGCATTCATCCCGTTGTACTCGCGCCCGTGAAGGTTGCGGGGCCACTGTAGCGTACCCTCCGTAAACCAAGGCTTTTTCCAGTCCTTTTGAATGCCCTCGATTTTCTCGATCATCATTTCGGCGAACAGGTCGAGAGCCTTGTCCTCGCTGTTCGGTCCGTCGGCATTCTTCTTTCTGTAACCGGCCATAACCCTTATTGATTATAGTTAGACGAATCCGCCACATATTGCGTCAGTTCCTCCATCTTGCAGGAAAGGTTGATTTTCCCGTTGTGTGCCGACAGGTTCATTTCACCTTTGGCATCCACCTTTACACCCGGCTGCAACCACGCTTCGCGCTCCTTACCGAAACAGAAGAAGCGCACCCACTGGTACTCGAAGCCGTCATCGACCTTCTCTGCGCTAAACGCCGAGAACACCGTATAAGGCTGGTCTTTCTTATCCCTTTTTTCCTCGATGTTCTGGCCGACCTTACCACGAAACACCAGCTCGCCCTTGACGCAATCCGCATCATCCGTAGCGGCATTGCAGATTTCATCGGCGAACAGGTTGAAATATAGCTTGTCGCCCCGGCGTTTGAGATACATCGTACCCCTCACTTCTACACGGGAGCCGTTCCGATAACCGGCGGCTTCCTCCTGACAGCCCTCCTTGCGGACATCCACCTCGATAGTGTGCCCGCCACCCGTCGCCGGAATCTGTACCCGGAGCGGAAACACCAGAAATTCTTTCTCTTCTTTATTCTTGCGAACCGACGCATCGCGGCCGATAACGCCGCATACCGTAACATTACATTTAATCATCTGTTTTTTGTCTTTAATGATACATGGATCATCCGGACAAGTGATACATGGGTTGATTGATGTTGAACTGTTGTAGAGTGCGGTCAGTCGGGTGCGCGTATCATCGCCCAGACCATCCATCCGGCGATGGCTAATTGCACGCCCACGACAACGAGCGTCCCGATCCATCCCAACAGCAGGTAGCAGAACCGGAGGTGCAACGCAAGGAGGGAAACTCCCGCCAGACACTTGCATAGCTGTATCATCACGCATTTTATCATATCGCCATGCCTTTATCTTCGCAGGTTTTCCGTTTGTCCCTGTTGCCGGGTCATCCCCTGCTCAAAATTCTGTGAGGCCGCTTCCGACAGGATAACCGTATTCAGCATACCGGTTACACGCATCTGTTTGGCCTCTTCCGTGAGTGTACCGTTGTTCAACGTGGCAGACAACCGGTTCAGCTCGGAAGCGGTCAGCTCCCGCGAGACATGCAGTTCCCCGTTGTCCGCTTTCAGAATGGCCTTGCCGTTCTCGCCGATAGTCAGGTCGCAGTTCTTCATATTCGGCAACAACGGCTTCAGGTCGATGGTACGAAGATCCATCGCGGCGGATATCGCCGTCTTCTGTTCCTCTTCCTCCCGGTTATCAATCTGTGTGGCTAAAAGCATCAGGGAGGCGAAAGCGGTCATCGCCATCTCCACAATCGGGTCGTTGCATCCCGATATTCCCACACCGCTATCCTCCGACGAAAGGAGTTTTTTCATCCATCCGTCTGGCGAAAGGTTCTTTTCAGGCACGGTATCTTCCGCCGCCTTGTATTTGACGAGCAGGTCATTTCCGTTGTGCAGCATTTGCAATTTGATATGTCCTTTCTGTGCGATTTCAGCCAGATACGCCGCAGGGTCTATATCCCGTTTCGTCCCGTCGGCATAGATATTCTTCACACCGAAATGCAGATGTTCCCCGGTCGTCCGTGTCCCCGTATTGCCCGATGTGCCAAGCCGTCCGCCTGCCTGTACCGTATCGCCGACCTTGACGGAAATCTCCTTGAGGTGCATATAGGTACATTGTACCTTGCTGCCGTCCGTCCGAGCATATTCCACCGTCAGCGACTTGCCGCCGGGTGTATTCTTGTTCTGGTTTACCGCCACGACCTTGCCGCCGCTCTCCGTAGCCAGTACCGCGTCGGCTTTGCAACGTATATCCACGCCCTTGTGCATCTGTTGCTTTGTGCTGTCCAACGGGTCTTGCCGTGTTCCGAACGGAGAGGTAATGAACAGAAATTCCTCCCGTTCCACCGGGAACGAATACCCCGTTCCATGTTCCGCACTCTCGGAAGTCTGGAGCGGATTGTGTTCCACCCCGAACTGCCGGCCTTGTGCCGTCATCTCCTGCATCACCTGTCTGTCATACTTCTGCAAGCCGTTCTGCTCAATGATTTTCTGCAGGTTCTCGGCATACTTGCCGCCTGTGGCGTAACCGGCTTTCTCAATGCTTTGTGCCCAGCCCTTGTAATCGTCCGGGGAGAGTTTGAAGCAACCGGCATAGCGGCTGTTCTCCTTCAAAAAGCGGGAATGATGCTCGTATGAATCACCCACGCTGTCATAGCTGCAGAACTTTTCATTCGGCTTATCATCGGTGTAGATTCCGTATTTGCCGCCTTCGGCAATCCACGAGGAAGTTGCCTTGATGCCGAAATGGTTGTTCTCGTTCCTTGCCAGACGGCTCTGTCCGTTGCTGCTTTCCAGTATGCCTTGCGCCAATGTGACGGAAGCCGGGATGCCATACCTTCGCATCTGTGCCATCGCATAATCTGCGTATTGCAGTGCATATTCCTGATTCTTGGTCATAATCGTCACTCCTTATCTATGAATACCCCTATGTGTTTCCTGCTCGTCCTGCCGTTTATCCTGTAGCTCTATCTCACTGATGGCGACACGCTCACCAGCACGGACAAGTTTGGGCAGATAGCTGTCCAGTTGCGTCCTTGGGAACTCTGCGAAAGCCGAAAATCCACGTTCCGGATATTTCTTCATCGTAATCCCCAATATATCAGCTCCCTTTGCCGCATCCTCATTATAAAGCCGATAGACTTCTCCTGCACGAATCAGATACAGGGCGTCGGGATGCTTTTCCTTGAGGTTGTCCCAAAACTGCCGTTTCGGAGACATATTTTCATCATTCGTCTCTTCCGACCGATTTTCCGCCACCACCTCATTCTGTTGCCGTACCTGCTCTTCCGCTTTCTGTTCCCCGACGGATTGTCCCTTTTGCAGCACATCGGCAAACAGCGTAGCCGCCAAATGCCGCTTGTAGCCGTCACGGTCTTCCGCCACCCACATCCGTTGCCACTGCTGTGGAGTGACGCTGCGGGGCTGCAGCTTTTGTCCGTCGATGGTTGCCACACACTGGATTCCATCCTGCCTGGTCTTGAAGATGGCAACACGCTGAATACGGTTCAGGTCAATCTCCGGCGTATCGCTGCCGAACAAATCCACTTTCAGGTCGGGTTTGACCTCCGCCAGTGCATAATACTTGTGCGCCAGCTCCATCCGTACCTTGTCGATGTTGTCCATCGCCTGCTTGAGCGTGGAGAAAAAACGGTTCACATCCTCCTTGTCGGGATAGACGCTGTACCCCTCCTTGTTTTCCGGCTTGATATAGAGTGCCCAACGGTTCTTGTCATCCTGAATCATCTGCACGGCATCGAACCCGACCTCATTCGCCCGTCTGACAGCTTCCGACACGTCCAGCGTGGAGAGCTTTTCCAACGTGTAGTTCCTTAACCGGGCCAGTGTCACCATTTTTTCATTGAAATAGCTGTCATCGGGTCTGTAACCCAATGCACCGTCAGTATTATAGAAACGCACCTGCTCGATACCCTCTTTCTGCAATGCCCGTTCGATACGCCCCTTGTTCATGCCGGGAATCTCGTTGTTCGCCTCGGTCGAAGCTCCTGCCGGCAAAATGACATCCGCCGATTTCGCCTCCCGGTCGATGACGAGGACGATGCTTTTCGCCGCCTTGTCCGGGTGCTGGCGGATTTCATTCGCCACAAAGTAATGCTTGGGCATCTGTTCCTGCATGGTCGTGGTCTGCCGTCTGTTTCGCAGGGTGGCGTACTCAATTTTCTCGCCCCGTTCCGCTTTTCGGATAACATCAAGCGCATTGTTCACGTCGCTTTCGAGAGCGTCCATTATACACGGGTTTTCCTTGAACTCCCGACACCAGTAATCCACCGTCTTCAGGCTTGCATCGGACAGACGGGCGGGCAGTCCCAGTTCCAACATCTTGATACCCGAAGCCAGTTCCACAACCAACCTTTCATATTTTACCGCATCCTCTGACGGAGCCACACCATTCTTCATGACCATGCCTTCACGGGCAAGTCGTTGTTGATGTCCTGTGGCACTCACGATCTGCCGCAAGGCTTCCTGCACATAATCGTGGTAATGCTCAAAATCCTTTTGGCGCGGCATATAGACCGCATCTTTGTCCGTCTCGTAATGAGGAACTCCGCTACCGTCCGAGCGCACGGGAACGAGGTTGTCCCGCATCTTCAATAGAAAGTCGTTGAACCGAGTGCGCAACCTGCGGTTGTCCGCCTCGGCATATCCTCTTTCCTGAACACTGCCGTCCTGCTTTACCGCATCCTCGTAAGCCGGCTTGTCCACGTAGGGCAACGTCGTCTGGTCGATATTGAAAAGCGTGCGGATTTCTCGGTTGTGGACACCCTTGAACTGTGCCTTCTGCTCTTCGTCCAATTGGAGATAGGCGGTACGGTCGATGGTCTCATCCGGATTGTTCCGGTTGACATACTTGTTCCAGTTATAGAACAGGAACGGTACGCCCTGCTCATGCTCCCGTACCGCAGCCCCCCGTGCCTTGGTTTCACTGTAAAGCGTGAACAGGTTGGTCTTGCATCCGTTATTGTCCGAATGCAAGGCCATAAAGAGGGCATTGAACGGGCTGGCCGAGACCCCTTGCGGATAGAGCCGGGGAAATCCCTTGCCCGATACGTTGAGCCAATGGCCGCCGGCGTTCGATGCCCCGCCCAGTGCGGCAGACAGCAGTTCCGTCTGCTTTTCTTCGGCTTTTTTTTCGATTTGCGACTTTTCTTTCATATCATCATGCTTTTATTGTTCATGGATTTATTGGATGCCCCGTGTGCGCACAATCGTCTCCCGCTGTCCGTCGTCGTAATTCTGCGAGGCAATATGGCGCAACTGGTCGCTCTTGGCAAGCACGGCGTTCGCCAGCGTGTTCAGCGGCAATGCCCCTGCACGGTAAGCCTCCGCGACGGTCGGCGTGAGCTGGATGGTACAAGGCACACGGTCTATCGTGGCGATGAGCGTGCTGCCTTGCAGTACAGGGTTTACGATACGGGAATTGAGCGGTTCGTCGGGATAACGGCGGTACTGGTTTTCCGTATGCACGTCGGCGGACGGCATGGGACGCCCCAACGCCTCGTGTCCAGCCTTGTTCAGCAAGTTCGCGCCGCCCAGACCGACAAGGAGCATCTTCAGCAGCGGGTTACGCACGAACAGACCGGCCACAATACTCGCTATCGGCAACAGGTTGTCCCCAAAGCGCAACGATTGCGTCTTGCCGGTAAAAGCTCCCAGCAGGATGTCGGGCAGCATGGCCATGACATATCCGAGGTTGCCCGTGATATCGCCCAATCCCTCTAATCCCAATGTACCGAGCAATCCGCTCCATCCGTTCGTGTTGGTCTGCACAGCCTCTCTCTCTTGCTTTTCTTCCTCATGTGGAATAACCACCTGCCGTTCCTCTTTCTCCACTTTTTCCCTCTGTTCCATTTCCGGCTGTGTTGATTCCTTTGTGGATTTTACAGCCGTTGCATTCTTATATTTCTCCAAATGCTTCAAATAGGCTTCTTCCTGTCCGGGAGCGACGATGAGCGGCACATCCTTGTACCGTTCGGCACGTTCATTTTTCTTTTCAGGGTGTCCGGGCTTTTCGGACATTTGGAAAGGGGTAAACTTTGGTGTCTGCATCCACTCCAAAAAATTAAAGTTCATCACAGGTATTTTTTTCTTCAACTGCTCGTTGGCCGCCACAATAAGCGCACTATCACCCGTCTGTACTGTTGCAGCCTCCTTACGGAAGTCCGTAAACACGTTCCGTTCGCTACCGAACACACCTTTGCTGATACATTGCTCCACAGAGAGCTTGGGCGACTTTTCAGGCTCGAAGCGTGAGGCGACTGCCGAGATAGCCACGTCCGCCCCGACAAACTTTGCCAATGTCGCCCACGAACCTGCGCCACCCATCATGACGGCATCCGCCGTTGCGCCCAATACCCGACCCGCACCTTTTTCCCATCCTTTCGGACGGTAGGCCGCTTCGCCCCGTGCCTCGATTTCCTCAGCAAGCGGCGAGCGGTTCAAGGTCTGCGAAAGTCCGAGCAAGCTTGATTCTGCGGCTTTGCGGATGATGTAGTCGGCTGACGATTTCGGCATTCGCTCCTTGACCAGCCGGTCGATCATCAGTTCCTCTACCCGGTAGTCCATATAGGCGTAGGCAAGGTCACCGCCCAATTGTTCCGACAGTTCGTTGTACCGTTCACGCCCGATTTCCCGCACGACGGTATCGCGCCATTGCCCGGCCATGTATGCGAGGTCTTGCTGTATCTCCTTGGAGCCGGTAATCTCCGCCTTGCACATTCCGATGTAGTCCTCCGTCGTCTTCGAGTTCCATTCGCCCGTAACCTTGAGTACCTGGTACGGGTCGCCCATCGGCTGTGCCGCAGACGCCATTGCGCTGAGTATGCCGCCCAATGAGGTGGAATACTCCCTCATTTCCTCGCCCTGCTTCTTCGTGAGGAAAGCCTGCGTTTTCGACATGACGGGAGCGAGATGGCAATGGAAATAATCGCTCACAAGACGTTCTATTTCCGCGAATTGCCGGCTATGTCTGATTCCATCCATGTTGTGTATTATATATTTATCTGTTTCAATAGCTGTTCTTTCGTCTGCTCGATGGCGTTGTGGTAAACCTCCATCTGCCGGGGAAAGAACTCTTCCAGCCATGCGTCCTTTTCGATGTTGTCCTGCATGAACCGTATCGCCTGCTCCCGTTCGATTTCGACGGATGTCTCGCCCTCTTCCCGATTGTTGAACCATGCCTTGGTCCACCAGCGCACACCCGCCCGGTCGGGATAGACCGTGACAAGCCTCGGTATGTCGAAGCTCTGTATGTCGATGTCCAGTTCCGCCAACGGGTCTATGATGCCGCCATAGGTCAGGGCTTCGTCATGGAGTTTTTTTTTATGTCGCTGCTCGCAGTGGAGAGGTACACATCATGCCGCAGGGCGAGGTAATGCAGGAAATCCGCAATAAGGAGGTTCTGCACCTTGCAGGCCAGCGGCATGGCCTTGTGTCCCAGTCCGAGCGGATTGGCCATGCTCGGCATATTCTCGTAGAAATACTCCTTCATCGCGCCCACCGTGAAGATGTGGCGTAGCGACTGCTCCGTATTCCGGGGCAAGGTGTATGCTCCATGCCGCAAATCCTCCATATAGTGCGGCAGGAAGTGCAGCATCAGTTCCTCTATCTCCCTTTTGTCCCGTTCATAATCGGTTTTCAGTTCCATCTCCAAGCCGGATAAATAGTCTGTCTCGTGTCCGCCGGCCTGACGCATTGCCTGTATGTTCCCGTACAGCATCGTCAGGAACTCCAGCGGGTTCAGTTCCTCGCCCTTGAAGCGGACGGTCATGTGCAGTTTGTCACCGCTCAAAGCTACCGTCTGTCCGGCCTTTACACGCTGTCCGAATTGAGCGAAGACATTGGACAGATTTCCGTATGTCACCTCATACTCCCCGTAGCGGATGGTCTGGCAGATGCCGTGTCCGGAATCGTTGCCCACGCCCGACACAATGCCGCTGGCGAGGGCAGAAAGCATATAGCACCGCACGTTGAAGTCAATGCCGTGATGAAAGAATTTCTCGCCCGTCGCCGGGTCGGTCTGTTCGCCGTAGCCGAGCGACAGCTCCACGTCTTTGCCCTGCTGTTCCTCGAAAGGCATACAATAACCGCTATCGGATTGCAGGATCATTTCTTCTGTATATTTCATGCTGTTTACCTATTGATTCATATCCCTATCTTCTCATCCCTCCGCCATGCGTCTGTTCCTCTGCCGGAAGTTCGGGCGTCCGGGTGCGCTGCACGTTTTCTGTCTCCGGCGTTCGGAAGACACCCGCATTGTTGCCGATGAGCATCATGCCGAGGAATGCGCCGGCAATCTTGCCCAGCCAGCCGAAGCGTCCGAATATGAGGAACGCCGCCGCAACCAGCCCGGCAACTGTCTCTTATACACATCTCCGAGCCCACGAGACCGAGGCTGATCTCG
>ENA-OZJX01000539-OZJX01000539.1-human-gut-metagenome-genome-assembly--contig:-NODE-539-length-11288-cov-41.090537_pt1 | contig 11288 bp, 10 predicted proteins | sample MGYA00244177_ERZ653752 | MGnify/ENA primary metagenome ERZ653752 (study PRJEB26926, sample SAMN06165333) | human gut metagenome | biome: ENVO:00009003; feature: ENVO:2100002; material: ENVO:00002003... | reverse complement strand
TAAACCAATAAAAATTCATAATAAAAACCATTGAAAGCAACAATAGATGCAATGGAAAATTGTTTGATTTTAAGTCAACGTAAGAGGGAAATAGAACGATGAAAACAATGGCGATAATAAGCAAGAATAATGAGTATATCGGTGAAACCTTCATGCCGTACCATTTGTTCCGCATGAAGCAAAAACCAAGATGGTAATAAATCAAGGTAGACATTGTTGTGTCAATAAAATATGGCAAATCAATGTTATTAGCATTTAACCAATATCCTACTCCATATAATAATATACATAATGCGCTGATTGTTAATGCTTTATTGTAGGGGGTGATTTTATGTATCAATAAATAAACGAATGAAACCTCGAACAAACAAATTAAAAACCAAATTACATGAAATAAAATAAAAGAGTTTTCATCACCGAGAAAACCATCAAACATACTCGTTACAGGGAGCGAGATCGCTTTTGCCCAATTATGAGTTTCGTTAAGTTTCAAAACGAACAAATATGCGAACAACAAAAAGGCAAAAAAGGCCCAAGGAATCAGTAATTGTCTGGTCTTTTTTGCAAAAAACTCTCTCAAACTGATTGGACGAAAGAAACAGCCTGACACAAAAAAGAAAAGGGGCATGTGAAAACTGTAAATAACGGTTTTCAACATGTAAGGGATTTGTATATGACCAAGGATGACCAATAAAATTCCTCCCCCTTTCAATATGTCAAAGGAGACAATCCGATTAGAGTCTACCATCTACAACGTTTTTTTCAAAGATAGCTTTAACATCGAATATGACGTGTTGAGCATTTAGTAACGTTTTTACATCAAAGCCTATAAACTGTTCGTGTGCTACAGCTATAATTGCCGCATCGAATTTCTTATCCAAAGGATGTTGGTTCGTTACCGAGATTCCATATTCTCGCATAACTATATCAGGATTGGCCCAAGGATCATATACGGTGATATGTACGTTATACTCTCGCAAAGCATTGTAAATATCTATAACCTTTGTGTTCCGCACATCAGGACAGTTTTCTTTAAAAGTAAACCCTAATATGAGGATATGAGAGTTGAGCACCTGTATTCCTTTCTTCAGCATCAATTTCGCAACTTGGTTGGCCACATATTCCCCCATACCGTCGTTCATTCGGCGACCGGCTAAGATTATCTCAGGATTATAACCGTGACGTTGTGCACATTGAGCCAAATAATACGGATCAACTCCAATGCAATGGCCTCCAACCAGCCCAGGCTTAAATGGCAGGAAATTCCATTTGGTAGAAGCTGCTTCCAGTACATCCTGTGTATCAATGCCCATTTTAGTAAATATCTTGGATAGCTCATTCACAAATGCGATATTGATATCACGCTGTGAGTTTTCTATTACTTTGGCTGCTTCCGCTACTTTCATCGTAGGAGCGAGATGTGTACCGGCGGTAATTACAGAAGCATATACCTCATTTACTTTCTTACCTATTTCAGGCGTAGAACCGGAAGTAACCTTTTTGATTTTTTCTACTGTATGAAGTTTATCTCCCGGATTTATACGTTCAGGGCTATAGCCAGCAAAGAAATCTTCATTAAATTTCAATCCGGACACTTTTTCCACAACCGGGATACATTCGTCTTCTGTAACACCTGGATAAACAGTAGATTCATACACCACAATATCCCCTTTGGAGATTACCTTACCAACAGTTGTGCTGGCACCGTAAAGCGGAGTCAAATCCGGATTGTTGTTTTTGTCTACCGGAGTGGGAACGGCAACTACATAAAAATTGTAATCACGGATTTCCTCTATATTGGCAGTACACTTAAAACCATTGGCAAGGGCAGATTGGAGTAGTTCATCTGACACTTCGAGTGTCGCATCATGACCTGCCATCAAAGCAGTCACACGAGCTTGGTTCATGTCAAAACCTATCGTTTTATACTTTGTCGAGAAAAGACGAGCCAAAGGGAGCCCTACGTAACCAAGACCAATTACGCAAATTTTAGTTTCATTCATAATTTCATCTGTTATTATTACTTTAAATATTCTTCCAATACCATTTGACAGCCTCTTTCAAACCGTCACGCATACTGTATTGAGGATTGTAACCTAAAAGGGATTTTGCTTTATCAATACATGCCAAGGAATGGGGAATATCCCCCAAGCGGTTGGGACCATGAATTATTTTCACGTTGGCAATTTCGGGGTCAAATTCACTCAAAAATTCTTTCAAGTAACCGACCAACTGGTTTAATGTGGTGCGTTCTCCGAAAGCAGTATTGTATACTTGGTTGGTTGCATTCGGATTTGTCGTGGTCATAGCCAGCATGTTCATTTGAATCACATTGTCTATATAAGTAAAATCGCGGCTATATTCACCATCTCCGTTAATGACAGGACTCTCATGAGCCATGAATTTCTTAACGAACAAAGGAATCACCGCAGCATATGCCCCGAATGGATCTTGACGACGACCGAAAACATTGAAATATCGTAAGCCGATACATTCCATTCCATAGGTTTTGGCAAACACATCGGCGTAAAGCTCGTTTACATACTTTGTTATGGCATAAGGCGAAAGCGGTTTACCAATCACATCTTCTACTTTGGGAAGAGACTGACTGTCTCCATATGTAGAAGAACTTGCTGCATATATAAAACGCTTTACATTGGCATCGCGAGCGGCTGTCAGCATATTTAAGAATCCCGATATATTAGTTTCATTTGTAGTTATAGGATCTTTGATAGAACGTGGAACTGAGCCTAATGCTCCTTCATGCATAACGTAATCTACATTTTCTACAGCTTTCTTACAATCGTTCAGATTCCGTATATCTCCTACGATAAGTTTAAACTTATTCGGATATCGTTGTAGAAATGGAAAAATGTTTTCAGGTTTACCTGTGGAAAAATTATCCAAACAGATTACATCATAGTCGTGAGCCAATAAATACTCACATAAATTGGAGCCGATGAATCCCGCTCCACCAGTAACTAAAACTTTTGTTAATGACATATGGATTGTTGTTTTATGTTGAAGTTGCAAGCCTATTGCTTGATAGGGGTGTAATGATTTATTTTAAGACTGGTTTGGATAAAAGAGAGATTGTGTGTATCTGCTCCAAGTCGATTGTTACAATTTCCATTGAATTCCAGCCTGTTGGATTTTTTTGTATGTATTTTATGCAAATCCACCTAGAGAGAAAAAGTTAAACAGAATCTACAGGTCTTAATAACCGATAATTATAATCTATTTAAACTATAACAGTCTGACTATCAATTAAACAGTTTTGTATATTTTTTGTAATACTCGTACAAATGAACTTTTGAAATATATTGTAATTGTGAATGTCCGTTCCTATATGAGTAATAGCCTTTTCTTTTAATAGCAGCATGGCTTTTTTCTTAATCCGGTTGCCATACATACCCGCTATTGACGGAAGATTGAACTGAAACTTCACTCCCATGTCTTTTAATTGTTGATAATCCGACTCACCCATATAAACATACCGTTCCGGATGGGCAAGAATGGGATAATAGCCTTTAGCCTTGATGCGGAGCAGAATGTTGTTCAATCCCATCGGAGGGTTAAAGTAGGAGGTTTCCACCAGTAGATGGTCACCGCTTTCACCCAAGGGCAGCAGATCGTTCTTTTCCAACCGTTCCTCGAAGAGGTTGTCAAGCATGTTCTCTGAGGCCAGATGCAGTTTTATCGGACCGCTATAGGTGGCTTGAAGTTCAGCGTAACGCTCCCGGAGGTGCAGTGTGGTGTTGGGCATATCTTCCATGATATGCGGTGTAAGCCATACGGATTTTATGCCCAACTCTTCATACAGGCGCAGTATTTCCAATGCTTCTTCCATCGTCTGCACACCGTCGTCCACACCCGGCAGAATGTGCGAGTGACAGTCGGTAAAATTCTTGAATATACCGCTATCTTTCAGCGATATACGTTTCCTGAATGGCCACACAATGATACGAGTATTTTTATATAAAACATTTTATTTTTTTTAATTAATAATCATCCATTTATCCCCACCCTGTTTTCCGTCGGAACCTTAGTGGTATCCTGAGCCGTAACCGTAGTGATAACCATATCGATAGCCATAACGGTATCCATAGCGACCGCCACTTCCCTCGGTCCCGTTCAAGATCAGGGACATGTTCTTGTATTTTTTCTCCTCGTAGATTTTCTCCAATTCAGCAAGCATACTCCGTTCAAGTAATCCTGCACGAACTACGAAAACGGTACGGTCGGCCAGTTTCTCAATAATTTGCGTGTCGGCCACCAGTTCAACGGGCGGACAGTCGATCAGCACATAGTCATATTGCTCCCTTACAGTATCGATTGTCTGCTTTAACCGCTCGTCGAACAATAATTCCGTTGGGTTAGGAGGAATCGTTCCCACGGGTAGTATATCCATAGATTTATGTTTCGGATCGGGTACGATGATCTCATCCAGATTATCGATACGACCTCCCAGATAGTCGCTCAATCCCTTGTCAGGAGAGTCGATATAGGATGATGCAGAGGCGTGGCGCAGGTCTCCGTCGATTACCAGCACTTTTTTTCCTTTGATGGCAAGGCTCACGGCGATGTTCATGGTCAGAAACGATTTGCCGCTGCCCGGATTGAATGAGGTCATGATGATGACATTCGAAGTCTTGTCCTTGCCGGTCATAAATTCCAGGTTGGTACGCAATACGCGGAATGCCTCGTTGATGATGTCACGGTTGCCCTCCTTGACGATAACGGCCTTGACTTCCTGCGGTTTCTTTCCTAATATCCCTTTTTTCTTTCTTGTGAACAGCGGAATTTCACCGATGAACGGTATAGTCAGGTTTTCCAGGTCTTTCCTTCCCCGTACACGGGTATTCATATTCTCGCGCATGAAGATAATGACTATCGGAATGAGCAGCCCCAGAGCGAATGCGACCATAAAGATATTTTTATGCACAGGGGATGTCGGCAACATGCTGCCGTGTGGCGGGGTAACAATGCGGGTATTATAAGCCGTGAACGCCTGTGAGAGTTCGTTCTCTTCACGCTTTTGCAACAGGAATAGGTAAAGAGCTTCCTTTACCTTCTGTTGGCGCTCCACCGAAAGCAGGTACTTGGCCTGTGTTGGGTTGGCCGCTATACGTGATGTCGTCTGTTGCTCCGTCTGCCGCAAACTTTTTATCTGCGAATTCAAGGTCACTATCTGATTGTCGATAGATCTGATTATCGCCCCACGCATGGATGCCAGAGCCTGATCCATATCCACGACCAGCGGATTTTCCGTGCTGCTGTTCGCAACCAGACTGTTGCGCTGCAACAGTTGCTTGTTGTATTCGGCAATCTGCGATTCAATATTGGCGCTTTCAATGCCGGAGTTGGCCGGAAGCAGTTGGGTACGGTTGGCATCGTTGGCTAAATAGTTCCGGATGTAACGGGTCATATAAAGCTGGTTGTTCAGGGACAGGATCTGCGCGTTGGCCGCACTGCTTTGAGCCATATACATACTCGATGCCGCCTGCACGTCGGGCAACAGATGTTCTGACTTGTAAGAGGAGATATCCTCGTCCACATTTCCCAGTTCCCGTTCGATTACGCCCAGACGCTCGTTGATGAACATTGAGGTGCTGACAGCGATCTGGTTTTTGTCCTTCACCCAATTCTCGTTATAAACGGAAATCAACATGCTCAATACATCTTCTGCCCGCTGTGTGGAGTTATCCTTGAATGACAAGTCTATGACTGACGCTTTCTCGCTGTTCAATGAAACGGACAGATTGGACGAGCAGGAGTTGACGGCGTTATACAGACTGGATTTGCCTACATATAATGTATATGCCTCGCCTTTCACGTAATTGGGTGTTGTATGGATAATGATTTTTCCCAATGGCGTAGTGATGGAGTCGAGCAAGCTTCCCTTTACGTCCTTTTCTTCAAGATCTGTCCCGTTACGTATAAAGTCGGATAGGTATAACGTACCGTCCGGCTGTATTTCCAACGTAAAACCGGCTGATTCATTCTCAGGCAAGTCATTTATCGTTACATCCACCGGTAATGTCAGTCCATAGGCTACCTGACGGTGGAATTTTCCCCGAACGAAGTAATTCATATCCAGACGCAACCGTTTAACCACTTCGGTCATTAAAGACGGTGATCGAAAGGTGATGAGTTCGTTATTCACATTTGTACCGGATTGAAACAGCCCGAACTCCGAGAAGGATTCCAAATCCGAGGAGACCGACTTGCCTTTGGAATCCTCTTTGATCAATACCGAAGCGGTACGTGTATATACGGCAGGAGTGCGTAACAGATAGGCAGTAGCGGCACCGATCGTTACCGCTAAAGACAAGACGAACCACTTCCATCTTGCGAGGCACAGGTATAACAGGTCCTGTATTCGCAGGAAATCATCCTGCTGCCCCGGTTTTATATTCTTTTGATTTACGGTCATCATATCTGATTCTATATTATTTTACAATCAACACGGTAATGGTCGTCAGCAACGAGGCCAATGACATCCAGAAAGAGGCTGAGCGGACGTTATTGCCGTTGACGGTCGCCTGCCGTGCTTTCATTGAGTTGGGTTCCACATAAACGATATCGTTCTGCTGCAAATAATACACAGGAGAGGCATAAAGGTCATATCCCGAATTCAGGTTGACCTGATACAGGGTTTTTTTCCCGTTTTCCTCCCGTTGTACCAGCACGTTTTCCCGTTTCCCATAGACGGTAAGGTCCCCGGCCATGCTTAAGGCCTCCAAAAGTGTCAGCTTGTCCTTTTCGATATTGAAACGTCCGGGGGTGGCAACCTCGCCCAACACTGAAACGGTCAGGTTCATAAACTCCACTGTAACAACGGGGTCTTTCACGAGATTCTTTGAAACCAATTCCTCTTTTATATACGAGGCGATCTCCGCGCGTGTCATTCCTGCCACATGGATATGTCCCAGCACAGGAAAATCAATATCCCCATCCTTATTTATTGTATATCCTGATATTCCCTGACTATTGGATGTACCTGATGTCGTACCAATCTGTCGGGATATGATCGGAAGGTTGAAAAGGTTCATTAATAAGGGGTCTTTGCTGTTGACCTGTATGGAAATCTTGTCTTCTGGACGTATCCGGATTTCCAGCGGGTTCAAGACTTGCTCTGCGGTACCCCGTTTCAGGTCCGTGAAATAAGCGACTTTCGGTGTGGCACATGATCCCAATAGAAAGGCCACGGTTAATAAGGATAAAATGTATCTGATTTTCATATTTATTGATTTTTATTTGTTGGTTTTCTGTTCCGATTGAAGTTGTGCGATAGATTTTGTCAGCCTGATGTTGGCGAGAGTCCATATCAATATATCACCCAAAACGATCCAGTTCACATTGAGATAAAGGGACAGAAGAATATTGAGCAGTATGAATATAGTTGACACGGAAACAATGATGATCATGGTATTGCGCTGCTTTATTCCGAGAGCAAGCAGCTTATGGTGGATATGGTTCTTGTCCGGCAGGAACGGGTTCTTTCCGTTGCGTACCCGATGCAGGTAAACCCTGACCACGTCACAGCATGGAACCAGCAAGGGTGAGAAGGCCAGCACCATCGGATGTACATTTCCTGTATTATCGTCTAGTCCGCACATGGTCAGTTTGAGACTGAGGAAACAGAGCATCATGCCGATGGTCAAACTGCCTGTGTCGCCCATGAAGATCTTCCTTCCGTGTTTGGCGTTCCCGAAAACATTGTAATAGAAGAATGGTACCAACACTCCCAATGTGGCAAACGCCAGCATGGCATAAACATACTGATGGAGCATAAAGAAAGTCAGTCCATAAAATAGGCAGGCGATACTGCATAGCCCGGAAGCCAGCCCGTCAATGCCGTCAATCAGGTTGATGGCATTGATGATGAAGACCACGATCAGGATGGTCAGGGGATATCCTAACCATAACGGCACCGCATGGATGCCCAGAACACCGTATAGGTTGTTGATATATACCCCACCGGCAATAAGCATCACGCCGCACAGAATCTGGATGACAAACTTGGCACGATAACGGATACCGATCAGGTCATCGGCCATGCCAACCAGATATAGTACCATGATGGAGCAGAAAGCAAAAGCCAAAGAGCACACGTCGTTCCCGATTTCGGACAATATCTCCGAATGTCCCAGCACCATATTGATTCCTAGCAACAGGGCTATGGTGAAAAACACTACCGGCTTGAATGCGATACCACCCAATCGGGGCACCGCACAATGATGTACCTTCCGCTCATCGGGAAAGTCGAACAATTTCTTACGGAAAGCGATTAGCAGAATCTGGGGAATGACGATACCCGCACAGAGAACACAAAGCAAAAATGCCAGTGAACAATTTACAATCCAAAAATACATATATTCAAATATTATTTTATTTGTGTAAGGCCACGAGGAAGGGGAACTTCATCATCTCCTTTTTGTGTCATCTCTCAAAATTTGTCACAATCGGAATCATTGATGACTTCAATCAAATCGGGATGAACTTCTACCGATATACCCATAATCCCTTCAAGCATCACAACCACCCGGCGGCGACGTTTTCCTTTCACCCGCATGAATACGCCCTTTACTCCATTGAACTTGCCACCGTAAATACATATGTGGGTACCTTTCCGTATGTCAATCTCTTCCGGTTTATAATAAATAGTGTTTTCTTCATACTGCGAGGCAATCTTGATAAAGCTCTCCATTTGCTTATCCGGCACCACGATATATTTCAGTCCCGTGCTTTTCTCCCACATCATGAATTGTAAGAAATTATATTTTTTTTTGAAATCCGTGATCTGTTTTCGGGAAGCATGCACGAAGACGAGATTCGGGATGACTGGTACAAGCCTTTTGGATTTCACTCCGTGATAGACCCTTACGGCATAGTGTTTCGGTATGAAATACTCTAGACCATCCTTGCCTTTGAGCATCTCTTCCGCCTTTTTCTCGTTTTTATAAGCGCTCATGGCGAACCATTGGATTCTAGTTAGATCTTCCCTTGTGGTTATGGGAGTACTCATTCGTCGTGTGTTTTTTAGTTATTACGGCAGGTCAAGATATACCCATAGTTCATCCCAACTTATGTATTGGTCTGTATTATAGTAATTTATGTCTTTTTTGGCTGTCATATCAACCATTCATGCCGTCTTTTATCTTGCCGCATTCCTATTTTTCTCCATAAGAGAAATAGAGGACATAAATATTTAACATATATAATTGATTTACAGGGATTATTCGCTGTAAATACAATCTAGTTTACTCAACATTTGTTATGTAACCACGACATTTAACGAGGTGGCTATTAAGGTTTTTCTTTGTTTTATGCTATTATGTTCAATAATTTATGTATTTTTGCATATTCAAAACATTTCTCTTATGGAGAAAACCGTCATTTATTCAATCTTTTTCAAGCAAGAATTTTGTACTTTCACGGGGCTTTTTCCTTTCTGAATCCATCTTGTCATACAACTGAAAGTATAGGGTATATACTTGTTCATTATATTCCTATGGCATTCGTATAGGAAATTTCTCCTATTTTCGGTGTTTCTCTTTCTGAGAGAAATGGGGTGATTGGTATTTTGATGTATATCAAATATTTATAAGATTGGTATAATCAATTTGCTCAACAAATAATCAGTTTTTTCTAATCATACCTCTTATTTTTTATGGTATGACTAATATTTTTCTTCTGATTTTTAGTGTTTTTTGTGTTATCTTTTGTACTTTTGCATTTATAAATCTTTCTCTCAGAAAGAAAACTTCAATTTGTATAACATAATTCCAACTTATTTTTTGTCAGATAAATAAAAATAATAATTGCCATAGAATAACAGCGGGCCGATTGGGCACGTATGCTGAAACCTATGGCGTAAACTGTTTTATAATGTGAATTAAAGTGTATTTAAAATAATACTGTTCGCTTTATCCACTACGGAGGTGTCTAACGATGCAAGATAAATCCGTGTAGTGCTTTCTGAATCATGTCCCATAGCTTCGCTGATGGTAGCCAACGGAATGTTTTTGCTTCTGGCGATAGAAGCCCAGGCGTGACGTGCCACATAACTCGTCAGCGGAATAGGAAGGCCGATTTGTTTTCCCAATTTCTTTAGTTTTGAATTCACCAGCTGGGCTGCATTCTTGTATTGTTTCCGTTCATCCGTTTTTGCGTCGAGAATGATCGGCAATAGATAAGAAGAACCTATGGTATCGTATTTATCTATGATTTCTTGCATGGGCTTTTCCCATTTGATTACTAGCTGTTGGTTGGTCTTTTTTCTGCGATATGATAAAAAACCGTTTTGCAAATTACTTTTCTTTAGATAAGCCATGTCTATAAATGACATCCCTCGGGTATAAAAACTGAACATAAATAGGTCTCTTGCATATTCCAAAGAGGAGTCGTGACTTAAATCCATATCGCGTATCTGTCGGATAATTTTGGCCGGAACTGCCCGTTTTACAGTTTTATCTATGCCCGTATATACATGTTTAAACGGATATCGCTGTATAACCAATTCTTTTTCTACGGCACGATTATACATGGCTCTGAGGTTTCTCATGTAATAGGAAGTACTGTTCGGACAAATGTCATTAGATTTTAGATATTGTTCATATTCCATCATCAGGTTGGAGTCTATATTGTCGAAAGGGATGTCTCTGCCTTTCTTTCTGAAATTCATGAATCGCTTGAAGCTATTGAGCGTAGTGGTATAAGTTTCTGTGGTGCGTATTTTACCTATTTGTCTCAATTCTTCAATGAGATTCTCACAAAATGACACAAAGTACTCGTTCACAGGAGGAGCGGAATAATATTCAATGATTTCGTCTGCCGTATATTTGTATCCAAGATTCTCAAATCTTATCATAATATCTTTTAGACGTGAGGTGTCTTCCTCAATACATTTTTTTAAAGAAACCAAATACCGATGCCGGTTTTCTCCTGTCTTTGCTGGTATGATTATTTGGGAATTGAAAATATCCCACTCGTCAGGATAAATCTTGTATCCTGAATTTATCTGCCTTGCTACACGATTATGAATTACTTGATAGAACAATGTTCCCGCTTTTCCTTCTATAGAGGAATGTCGATACTTTATTTTTAATGATGCCATTTTTTTGTTTAATTAATATTATATTCTCCAAAATAAATGTTTTGGCGTATTATATGTTTAATAACCAATAAATTAGATAACTGTTTGATTTTGATTATAGTTGGATTTATAGTAAGCATTCGATAAACTCCCCCTTTCATTCTAAAAATGTGATATTACTTTTGTA
>ENA-OZJX01000536-OZJX01000536.1-human-gut-metagenome-genome-assembly--contig:-NODE-536-length-11360-cov-6.184785_pt1 | contig 11360 bp, 8 predicted proteins | sample MGYA00244177_ERZ653752 | MGnify/ENA primary metagenome ERZ653752 (study PRJEB26926, sample SAMN06165333) | human gut metagenome | biome: ENVO:00009003; feature: ENVO:2100002; material: ENVO:00002003... | reverse complement strand
ACGAGATCAGCCTCGGTCTCGTGGGCTCGGAGATGTGTATAAGAGACAGTGCTGACACTTAGAAAACTGAAAGAAATGGTGGAATCTCCAAAGAAAGGCGAAAAGAAACCGAGTTGTAAAAGTTTACGGGAGGGAAAATGCCCGGTTGTTGCTCAGAAGATTATTCAGAACGAAGTAGGCGTAATCACGATCACTGTTTACAAGAACGGATATGTGGTCTATCAGGCACAGAACCGGGTAACAGTATTTCCTATCGAAGATATTTCTGGTTATCGCTATTCTTCTGTGGCTGGAAATGGATATGGATGTGATCTGACGGAATCTTACTTTGAAGAGGCTGAGTGGTATCTGCGTTTTGTTCTTCGTGGAGAAGATCGCCTGAGCATCAACTTGGATAGCTGCAATCAGAAACGTTGTATCTCTTTATCTTCTGCTATGGAAGAAATGCAGCTTGGAGAGAGTGTAGCACCGGACATGGAGGAAATGATTGTTCAGCAGATGATGACGGAAAGCATGATGGACATTCTGACGGATAAGCAGAAGGAGCTTATTTATGCCCTTTATTTTGAGAAACAGACTTATCAGGAATATGCCGATATTCATGGAATCAGTTCAGCAGCAGTCAACAACATGAGAAATAAGGCGGTTGCCAAGCTGAGAGCCAGTTTGGAAGAACTTTCAGAAAGCACTGCGAAAAAGAAATTGAGAAAAAAATAAAAAAATTTGCAAAAGGGGGTTGGTAAACACCCTTTGCCGAGCTTTATAGGTGAAGGGTTAATTCTACAGAAAGGAAAAGCCCTGACTTGTACCTTGACAATTTCATACCAGCAGTGAGAGGATACCCGGAATTATCCAGCTACGCATTCTTGCGGCGGAATCCGGTGAAAACGTGAGGGGATACAGATGGGAGGCACCCTTTGCAGGAAAGATTACGAATTACCTCTTGCGGCTTAAATGCTTGATCCTTATTAAAACTGTTATTTCCATTTTTATGGAGATGACAGCAGATACCATGTGGCGGTGCTTCGCTTAGTGCAGGTGCCGCCATATGCATGTGCTGTTATCTTTTCAGAAATGTACAGGTATCGGTAACAAAAATATCGGGAGGTGGTTCCAATGATTGAATAGTGCAGGTATAGACCTGCTGAAAAGAAAAACTTTGATAAATGAAGAAAGAGAGGATTAAGTCAAAATGAAAATGAAGTTCAAAAGATTCTTATCAGGAGTCATGGCAGTTGCTACGTTAGCGTCTGTAATCGTTCAGCCGGTAGCTGTTTCTGCATCGGAATTGGAACGGGAAGAAATACCGTTTGAACAGCAGTATCCGGAATTAAAAGAGGTACAGGATTCTCTTGATCCGGATGAGATTGTGGCAGCAAATGACATTGAGATTGCCTATGGAGATGAATTTGAAGTGGAAGTTGATCTGTCCGGTATTGATGGAGTAGATGAAAGTAAAATGAAAATTTTATTCCATGAAGCGAAAAATGAGGCTGGAGCCGATTTTGATACACATACACCGGATACCTACAAGGCAGTATATGCAGTAGAGCCGGTAAGCGGTCATCCGTCTTACAGAATCAGCAGAAATATCACTGTAAAAGAGCCTGAAACAGAAACACAGTCAGAGAGTTCTTCTGAAATTATAGTTGACGATGACAGCGGTACTGGAGATACGGAGCAGAGTGAGGAAGATTCAGAGTCGCACCGGGAAAACACAGTTGATACGAAAACTGAACTTACGGTGCCTGAAGTTCTGGAACAGGCAGAAAGTAATGGAATTGATCTGTATGCAATGGATGCAGGAGAAACCGTAACCTTTATGGCTTCTGCAGGAAATGCAAGAAGTTCACAGCAGGTTTCTGTTACAAGGGGAACTATGTACCGTTACGCAGATTATGGATATGGTAGTTACCTTACTTATCAGTATACTGTGAAATTTGGTAATGTATCTGCCACGGCATACTGTGTACAGCCATCCAAGCCGGGACCGGGCAGTGGAACTTACACGATCAACAAGGTTGGCGATGGGAAAGCACTTGCAAAAGTGTGTTATTACGGCACAAAGGCTTCTGGCGATGATGGATTTTTCACAGAGGAAAACGGTTATGGTAATTTAAGTGCTGGAGCCAGATTTATTCTGGTACATCTTGCTGCTTCTTATGCAAATGGCAGTGGAGATGCTTTTTCTGGAGCGAACAGTATCGCACAGAATCTTGCACAGAAACTTTATAATTATTGCGTTTCTCAACCGGATATTCCATCAGTGGCAATGTCTTTTTCAGATGCAAACGTAAAAGCCTATGTAGAGGGCAACAGACAGAGAACAAAGGATATTACATTTAATGCTGATACGTTACAGACCATTACCATGAAACTTCCGGCAGGTGTACAGCTTCATAACCTGACAACAGGAAAAACAAGTAAAGCTGGAGCAAATGTAGAAATCTGCGGTGGTACGAAGTTTTATCTGTCAGCACCACTGACACAGGTAAGTGATGTGGCAGAGAGCTGGTCTACAACAATGAAAGGAAGCATTACTAAAGATTATTCAGCTTATAAGATTTCTACAGGTTCTGGAAATCAGGATCTGGCTCTGGTATTTGGAGAAGGCGTGGATGATGAGAAATATGTGGACTTTAAAGTATCCTGGATTGAACTTGCAACTGTAGAAGTTGTGAAGAAAGATTCAGCAGCAGATGTAAACCTTGCGGGAGCAGTGTTTGGTATTTACAGTGATTCAGATTGTAAAAATCTGATTACAACTATGCCAGAAACGGACAGCAATGGAAAATCTTCTGCAACGATTGTAAAAACTCAGGATACCGTATATCTGAAAGAAATCACAGCACCGAAAGGTTATGTGGTAAATACAACCGCTTACAATGTGAAGCTGGTAGCAAGCAAGACAACGACAACAACTGTACCGGATAAAGAACAGCTTGGAGAACTGACCGTATATAAGGAAGGACAGATCCTTGCGGGGGCTGACGTCAGTGAGAATGGCACTGTATTCCAGTATGAAAACAGACGTCAGAAAGGTGCTGTTTATAACGTATACGCAGGAGAAGATATTATCTCTGCCTATGGTGCGAAGATTTACAGCAAAGGCGATCTGGTAAAAGAAAACCTTTCTACAGATGAAAACGGTGCTTGTATCCTGAAAAGTCTGCATCTTGGAACTTATGTTGTCAAAGAAATGCAGGCACCAGAGAATTTTTATAATGCTGGAGAGGAAAAAACAGTCACACTTTCCTATACAGGACAGAATGTGGAAGTAGTCTTTTCTGATGTGACATTCACAAATGACAGACAGAAAGCTGATGTGAGTGTTGTAAAGAAAGACAAGGATACAGAAAATCCATTGTCAGGTGGCGTGTTTGCTATGTATGCAGGCAGTGACATTACTGATGCAGATGGAACTGTGGTAGTGAAGAAAGGCACACTGATTGAAAAGGCAACAACCGGAGCAGATGGAAAAGCGGCATTTACCGCAGATCTTCCGATTGGATTTTCTTATGTAGTCAAAGAGGAACAGGCACCACAGGGATATTTGAGAAATTCTAAAGATGTTTATACATTTAAGTTCTCATATACCAGTGACAGCGAGCCGAAAGTTTCATTCACTCATACATTTGTAAATGAGAGAGTCAAAGCTAAGATTTCTCTGGAAAAGAGAGATGCGGAAACGAAACAGGCAGTTGCACAGGGAGATGCGACACTGGAAAAAGCAGTTTATGGACTGTACGCCTGTAATGATATTGTTCATCCGGACGGAATTACCGGTGTGATCTATAAAGCAGGGGAGCAGGTGGCTACTCTTACAACAGATAAGAATGGACAGGCTTCTGTGGACGGATTATACCTTGGAGATTACTATGTGAAAGAGATTAGTCCGTCAGTAGGTTATCTGGCAGATGAAACAGAACATGATCTGGTCTGCAATTATGAAGGCGATCTGGTAGCAGAGGTAAAACGTGACTGTACTTCATTAGAGCAGGTAATGAAACAGCCATTCCAGATTATTAAAGCTGCCAATAATGGTAAAACAGACGCTGATTTGTTAAAAGGTGCCGGATTTACGGCATATCTGGAATCTTCCCTGACGAAGAAAGCAGACGGAAGCTATGATTTTGATTCTGCGACACCAGTTGTAATCGGGGAGAATGGTGCAACAGAAATGTTCACAGATGAAAAGGGGTATGCTTGCAGTATCGCACTTCCATATGGAACTTATATTGTGCGAGAAACCACAACGCCTCACAATTATACTCCAGTAGATGATTTTACGGTGCGTATCACAGAGAATAATCCGAACCAGCCACAGACGTGGAGAGTGCTTCTGGATGATGAGTTTGAAGCGAAGCTGAAAATCATCAAACAGGATGATGAAACCAAGAAACCAGTATTACAGAAAAATACAGAGTTTAAGATTTATGACCTGGATCATAAGAAATATGTAGAACAGGTTACAACCTACCCGACAACGGTTAAACACAAATCTTATTTTACAGATGAAGAGGGATATTTGATTCTTCCACAGAATCTGAAAATCGGAAATTACCGTATCGAGGAAGTAAATGCCCCGTTCGGTTACACACTGAACAAAAATTATTATGAGGTAACAGTTGATTCCAATACTGCATATCAGATGGATGGAACTTCCGGGGATGTGATCATTGAAGCAGTTTATGAGAACCATCCAGTTAAGGGAGAACTGACCATTGTGAAAAAGGGCGAAGTTCTGGACGGATTCAAGGATGATTTTACATATCAGACAGAAAATCTGGAAGGGGCAGATTTTGCCATTTATGCTGCGGTGGATATTTATACCGCTGATTTCCAGAAAGATGACAATGGAAACCGCATTCTGGAATATGCAGCCGGAACACTTGTAAAAACTGTTACAACCGATAAAGAGGGAAAAGCGGTCCTGAAGAATCTTCCACTTGGAAGTTATAAGATTGTGGAAACGTCTGCGCCAACAGGATTTGTTTTAAACAGCGAAGCACAGACAGTAACTTTTACTTACAAAGATCAGGAAACACCTGTCATTGAGCAGACAGCTACTTTTGAGAATGAACGCCAGAAGGTAGAAATTTCGGTGGAAAAACAGGATGCTGATACAGAAAAAGCAGTTGCAGGGGCAGAATTTGGACTTTATGCGAAGAATGACATAGAAGCTCATGGAACTGTGATTGTGAAAGCAGACTCACTTCTTGGAAAAGCTGTTTCCGGAGAAGATGGAAAGGCTGTATTTACACAGGATCTGCCATTTGGAGAGTATTATATCAAAGAACTGGCAGCACCGAATGGCTATGTATCTTCAGATGAAGTTCTGGAAGTAAAAGCAGAGTACCAGGGACAGGATGTTAAGGTCGTGCAGTTATCGTCTGTATTTAAGAATCAGCCTACAAAAGTTGTGGTTTCCAAGTCTGATCTGACTACTGGCGTGGAATTATCTGGTGCTACTCTTACGGTACTGGACAAAGATGGCAATGTAGTTGATACATGGAAGTCTGTAAAAGGTGAGCAGCATATGATTGAACGGCTTACTGTAGGGGAAACCTATACTCTCAGGGAAGAAATGGCTCCTTATGGATACCTCAAGGCAGAAGAAATCACATTTACGATTGAAGATACCGGGGAAATCCAGAAAGTGGAAATGAAAGATGATGTGCCGGCAGGAACGATCATCATCAATAAAAGTGGAGAGTTTCTGGATAAAGTAACGGCATTGGATTCTGTTGGAGGATGGATCAGCCATTTATTCCAGTATGTAACAGGCAGTCTGAAAGATGTTACCTTTGAAGTATTTGCTTTAGAGGACGTGAAATCTGCTGACGGAGAAAGTGAAGATTATTATAAAAAAGACGAACTGGTAGCAACCATTACAACGGATGATACCGGCATTGCAAAGTTATCCGGACTTCCTCTTGGCAAATATTATGTCAAAGAAAAAGCTACAGTGGATGGTTTTGTACTGGATAATGAGGCAAGAGAGATTGACCTGACATATCGTGACCAGGATACTGCAGAAGTCACTTACTCTGCTGACTGGCAGAATAACCGCCAGAAAGCGGAAGTGGAAGTTGTGAAAAAAGAGAAAGATTCTGATCGTGTACTGGAAGGTGCAGTATTTGCCCTTTGTGCTAAGAATGATATTACAGGAGCAGACGGAAAAGTTATTCTGGAAGCGGATACTGTGATTGAAGAACTGGCAACGGATAAAGAAGGCAAACTGACTTTTACAGCAGATTTACCGATTGGTTTTGAGTATTATATCAAGGAAACTTCCCCGGCACCTGGATTTGCAACGACGGATGAAACACAGGAGTTTACATTTGAGTACGAAGGTGCAGAAAAGGAAAAAGTATCATACTCCTTTACTTTTGAGGATGAACCGACAGTAATCGAGATTACCAAGACTTCCCTGACAGACGGGAAAGAGCTGGAAGGTGCCAAGTTACAGGTAACGAATGAAAGCGGTAAGGTTGTAGATTCCTGGACTTCCGGCAAAGAAGCTCATATCATCAAAGAACTGGTAGTCGGACAGAAGTATACCCTGACAGAAACAAAACCGGCAGACGGTTTTGTGACAGCGGAAAGCATTACATTTACCGTTAAAGATAACGCAGAAGCACAGAAAATCGAGATGAAAGACGATGTGACCAAGGTGGAAATCTCCAAGACGGATATTTCTGGTAAAGAACTGCCGGGCGCAAAACTGACAATTCTCGACAAAGACGGTAAAACGGTAGAGAGCTGGACTTCTGAGGAAAAAACGCATTACATTGAAATGCTTCCGATCGGGGAGTATACACTTCGGGAAGAGTCTGCCCCTGAGGGCTATCTGGTAGCTGAGGACGTGAAGTTCACAGTGGAAGATACCGGGGAGATTCAGAAAGTTGTGATGAAAGATGAGGTAAAACCGGAAGAAACATCAACACCGGAAACACCATCTACACAGGTAACAGATACACCGAAAACCGGAGATGATACACATATGCTGCTTTGGATTCTGCTTGCAGTAGCAGGTATGGCAGGTGCAGTGTCAGCGGTATGGGTGGCAAGAAAGAAGAAATAAAAATCAGTTAGTTAAGAGGGCATTTATGGACGAAAAAGATTCATAAATGCTCTCTTTCTGGTTAATACTAGGAAAAATGAAGGGAGAATGTATTATGAAACAGGTATTAATTATAGCGGTTGTAGCAATTATTGCAGCAGTTAATTTTGTGATGTACTGCTGTCTGAGAGTAGCATCACAGGAAGATCAGATGTTGGAAAAACTGAGCAGGAGAAAGGAGTCAGAAAGCGATGGCGATTAGATATGCAGAGGACAAGCCGAAATCCTGTGAATATTGTTATTTCTGGAATGAAAAGAAAAAGGAATGCAGGCAGATGAGATGCTTTTATCAGCTTCCTGAAAAGCCACCTGATCCAGATCCGGCACACAGGTTTTGGGTTCCATGCAAAGGCTGTCCGTATGGAAGAAATCCCTGTATTGGCTATTGCATGGCTAAAATTCTAAAAGAGCAGAGGAAAAAACAATCTGGATAAGGATACATACATATTCCCGTATCACTACGGGGAGGAAGCAGAACAGTATACGTTCTATCGGATTCCCAAGATTCTCTTTACCAGTCCGGTATTTGGAAAACTGACCTGTGAAGCTAAGTTGTTGTATGGTCTATTGCTAGACCGGATGCAGTTATCTGTGAAGAATCGGTGGATGGATTCGGAGGGAAAAGTGTATATATATTTTTCGCAGGAGCAGATAGCAGGGCTTATGGGATGTGGAGTAAAAAAAGTCCGGTGCTTGTTAAAGGAACTGGATGACCGGAAAGGAATCGGATTGATTACGAGAGTCAGACAGGGATTGGGAAATCCCGATAGAATCTATGTAAAAAAATGCGTATCACCAGAACGGTTCAAAGAGAACTTCCGGACAGGTCAAAATGACTTCTCAGGAAAGGTACAAATGACCGATGCAGACAGGTGTAAACTGCCAGGTAATGATATAGAGGATAGTAATACTGAGAATAACGATACAGAGTATCTTTCTTTCTATTCAGATGCCAGTGAAGTGAAAAGGAAAGAAGCTGAAAGGAATGCTTATCAGCAGATTATCCTTGAACACATTGGATATGACTATATCGTAGATGATTTCAACCGGCATATGTTGGATGAGATTGTGGGGTTAATGGTAGATGTGGTGTGTTCGGAACAGGAGTTTATACGGATTGGAGGGGACAGAAAACCTTTATCCGTAGTAAAAAGCCAGTTTTTAAAACTGGATGCAGAGCATATTCGGTTCGTATTGCATTGCATGAAAGAAAATACCAGTAAAGTAGTAAATATGCGTCAGTATTTGTTGGCAGTATTATATAATGCACCGCTGACCATCAGCAATTATTACTCATCTTTGGTGCAGCATGATATGTACGAAGGGAATATATGAATTTTGGATTTTCAGGAAGGGAGTGATTCTATTGCAGGAAGAAGTAAATGAGAAAACCGTATCGTTATGTATCACTGGTGGAAAAGTGACAGTCCGTTTATTGAAACAGGCAATGATGCGTTTTCTGGCGGCAGTGGAGAAAGAAAAAGCAGAGAAAGCAAGAAAACAGCAGACAAAGGCACCTCCGGATAAAGAATATCATGGAAAGCAGAGTTTAAAAAAGCTGACACAGCAGAATATTCAACTTTCCAACATTGAGATTACAGATAATAACATTAAGGCTTTTGAAAAGGTTGCAAAAAAATATGGTATTGATTTCAGCCTAAAACGTGATAAGTCTGTAGATCCACCAAGATATTTTGTTTTCTTTAAGGCGAGAGATGTGGAGGTGATGACAGCAGCATTTCGGGAGTTTACCGGAAAGACACTGAATAAAACCAAGAAACCATCTGTCCGTAAGAAATTACAGCAGGCAATCACAGCCCGTAACCAGGACAAACAGAGAGAACGGGAGAAATCAAAAGAGAAGCAGAAGGAGCCAACATTATGAGTGGGATAAAAAATATAAAGAAAAAACTGAAAGGTTTTCGGGTGCGTCCCCCGAATGTGGAAGTAATAAAAAAGGTTATGCTACATATACCGTATGTGATTGTGTTTTATGTGGTAAATAAATGTACCTGGCTTTATCAGTATTGCAGGGGCAGTACAGTAGTAGACAGGCTGATGGTCCTTCTTATGAATTATCCATTAGCTTTTAAGAAGCTGTTGCCAAGCATGAAGCTGAAAAGTCTGGTTGCGGGAACAATCGCAGCAGTTGGCATATGGGCAGTGGTATATTTCAAGGGAAAGAATGGAAAGAAGTTTCGCCAGGGGGAGGAATATGGTTCTGCCAGATGGGGAAATAGAAAAGATATCGAACCCTTCATGGATCCGGTCTTTGAAAACAATGTCATCCTCACAGAAACGGAACGTCTGACCATGAACAGCCGGCCAAAAGCCCCAAAGTATGCCAGAAATAAAAATGTGATCGTCATCGGTGGTTCCGGATCCGGTAAGACAAGATTCTATGTGAAGCCCAATCTTATGCAGATGACGGACCACGTATCCTATGTGGTCACTGATCCAAAGGGGACTATCATCGTGGAATGTGGTAAAATGTTAGCACGAGGGACACCGAAGAAAGATAAAAATGGGAAGATTTTACGTGATAAAAATGGCAGAGTGGTAATGGCTCCTTATAAAATCAAGGTGCTGAATACCATCAATTTTGCCAAGAGTATGCACTATAACCCATTTCATTACATCCGTTCAGAAAAAGATATTTTGAAACTGGTAAATACGATCATGGTAAATACCAAGGGTGAGGGAGAAAAATCCTCGGAAGACTTCTGGACGAGTGCGACACGTTCGCAGGCGGTAAAAAGTCTGCGCACAGTGTTGGTTTATTAAATCATAACCAGTCTGTGAACTGGTAATCCGATAGGTGGAATGATGGGGTAACGCCCTGAAACGTCTATCCTTGACGGACTTGCGTCAGCTGTAATGGTTGGGGTGAGAAGCTCCGTGACAACGACCGAGAGTAGTCGTAGGAATCTGCCAAAAGATTCTCGAAAACGCCCCAGAGGTGGGGTGCGCTACCTATAGGTCTAGGATCTATAAAATATCTATGATTAGAATGTTTACTTTGGCGAGTAAACTGACGAAAACTGCGAATGTACGGTTCTAAAAGAAGACCATATAGAAATGTATGGGTGCGTTAAAGCGCAGTCAGTGTGGTTCAGTAGAAATTCGCCCTACGAACGACCATGTTGTGTTACAGGCACATCCAAGCTGACAGGACTATAGCAGAGATCTAAGGATATATGTACAGATAGGATTATCGGAACGTGGAAAGGCACCAGATTCCATTAGAGGATAGCCTGACGAAGAAAATAAGCAGGTGAACTGGTGCTGAAAAGCCGTGATCGAACTTATGATGAGTTCTGCGAAAAAGAGGAACTCGGAGGAATGGTCACAAGTCGGTTGAAATAAACAGGCATTATTCAGTCTAATGATAAGGATTACGAGTAAGACCAAAAGGGTCACTTTCGAGAGGAGGTGATGCCTTATGCCAAAGAAAAGTAAAACATTATGTGTAGATGACCTGCGTCATGCGGAGTACTACGGAATGCAAGGTACTTTTGATGAACTATATCAAAAAAGTCAGAGCGGTGAAGTATTTGAGAATCTTATGGATTTGATACTGAGCAGGGATAACATTTTACTTGCGTACCGAAACATCAAAGCGAACAAAGGCAGCTACACGGCAGGAACAGACAAAAAGAACATCACAGATATTGGGAGTCAAACTCCTGATGATGTGGTAAAAAGAGTGAGATTTATTGTTACGGGAAGCGAACACGGCTACAGACCAAAGCCTGTAAGACGGAAAGATATCCCGAAACCAAACGGAAAAACACGTCCGCTGGGAATCCCATGCATATGGGATAGGTTGATACAGCAATGTATCAAGCAGATCATGGAACCAATCTGCGAAGCAAAGTTCTGCAATAATAGTTATGGATTTCGTCCGAATAGATCCGTTGAACATGCCATTAACAGAACCTACACCATGCTTCAAATGATGAATCTTCATTATGTTATTGAGTTTGATATTAAAGGATTTTTCGATAACGTAAATCATAGCAAGTTAATCAGACAGATATGGTCGCTGGGTATCCATGATAAAACGCTGATTTTTATTATCAAGCGAATACTAACAGCTCCAATTAAAATGCCCGATAATACAACGGTACTGCCCAACAAGGGTACACCACAGGGAAATTTATGCAAAGCTTAGCATAGACCGCCCTATGCAAAGTAGCAGACTATGCAAAGTAAGATTCAATATCCCCTATAA
>ENA-OZJX01000530-OZJX01000530.1-human-gut-metagenome-genome-assembly--contig:-NODE-530-length-11465-cov-4.618142_pt1 | contig 11465 bp, 8 predicted proteins | sample MGYA00244177_ERZ653752 | MGnify/ENA primary metagenome ERZ653752 (study PRJEB26926, sample SAMN06165333) | human gut metagenome | biome: ENVO:00009003; feature: ENVO:2100002; material: ENVO:00002003... | reverse complement strand
CGAGATCAGCCTCGGTCTCGTGGGCTCGGAGATGTGTATAAGAGACAGGTATCATCGCAGGATTGTGGCTTATGGCAGCCGGAACCGTCCTATTCGTTCCGGCAGCCTGCACCCGGGCCTATCCCGTCTTCCTGACCGGACTATTCACCATAGGTACCGGTCTGTCTATCCTGCAAACCGTAGCCAATCCTTATGTCACCATACTGGGACCCATAGAGTCGGCAGCCCGGCGTATCAGTATCATGGGGCTATGCAACAAGATAGCCGGAATCATCGCCCCCCTGCTGTTTGCCGCCGTCATCCTGAAATCAACGGATACCGAATTGTTCGAAGTGCTGAAGAGTAACAGTGTGGCAGGTGCAGAGAAAGACCTCTTGCTGGACGAACTGATACGGAGGGTTATTGTCCCCTACTCGATACTTTCCCTGTTCTTGTTCCTGTTTGGCTGCGCGATACATTTCATCCGGCTGCCCGATCTGAGTAATGAACAGGAAAAGAGTACCCACTCTTCCGGTGACCACAAGTCTATCGGCTCGTACCCATACCTTATATTAGGAGTATTCGCCATCTTCTTTCATGTGGCGGCCCAGGTGATTTCCATCGATACGATTATCAGCTATGCCGAAAGTATGGGATTCAATCTGCACGAAGCCAAGATATTCCCCAGCATCACTTTGTCCTGTGCTCTTGTGGGATATTTCATCGGTATCCTGCTGATTCCCCGGTTTGCCAGCCAGCAACGCATGTTCCGTATCTGCACCGTAGGCGGACTGGTATTATCGGTCTGTGTACTGGTGATTCCCGGAGAAGTACAGATGTACGGACATGCCACTTCCCTCTCCATCTGGTGCCTGAGCCTGATGGGAGTATGCAACGCACTGATCTATGCAGGAATCTGGCCGCTTGCCATACATGACCTGGGACGCTGGACGAACCTGGGTTCCTCGTTCATGGTGATGGCACTCTGCGGCAACGCTTTCATGCCGGTCATCTATGGACTGATAGCCGATCATTACGGATTACGGATCGGATATATCGTGCTGATTCCCTGCTTTCTTTATTTGATATTTTACGCATTCTACGGATATAAAATCAATCATTGGTCTGAATTATGGAAACTGAAAAAGGACAAATAACCAGAATTTATAACGGTGAAATCATCACTCCGGAACGTAACTTCGGAGTGGGAACCGTACTCATTGCCGAAGGAAAAATTATCGGCATAGAGCCGGGAAACTATGAAGTACCCGGCAGCATAGGTCACGATGCACACGGCGGCTACATCGCCCCGGGATTCATCGACCTGCACACACACGGCGCAGGTGATTCCGATTTCATGGATTGTACGGAAGAAGACTGCCTCACCATTGCCCGCGAACACCTGCGGCATGGAACTACCTTACTTTATCCTACCACACTGGCTTCGGATAATCAGGAACTGTTTCGCTTCCTCGATATATACGACCGGGTAAAAGATCAGCGTTCGGGTGCCGCTTTCGGTGGTTTACATCTGGAAGGCCCTTACTTTGCCTATGCCTTCAGGGGAGCACAGGATCCGCGTTATCTGCGCAACCCTTCTCCCGAAGAATACATGGAGATATTGGACAGGAGCCAGGATATCGTCCGGTGGAGCATTGCTCCCGAACTTCCGGGGGCACTTGAGTTTGGTGATATACTGCACCGACGTGACATATTACCTTCCATAGCGCATACAGATGCCATTTATGAAGATGTGGTGGAAGCCGTGAAACACGGTTTTACCCATATCACCCACTTCTACTCCTGCATGAATGGAGTAACCCGCCGGAACGCCTTCCGCTATGCAGGTTGTGTAGAAGCTGGATATTTATTGGACGAAACAACCATTGAACTGATAACGGACGGCGTACATGTTCCGGCACCGCTTATGAAACTGGCAGTAAAGAATAAGGGTGCGGAGAAGATTGCCTTAGTCACCGACTCCATGCGCGGTGCAGGTATGCCCGAAGGGAAAAGCATATTGGGCAGTCGTGCCAAAGGACGCGAAGTACTCATTGAGGACGGAGTAGCCAAGATGCCCGACCGCCAGTCCTTTGCGGGAAGCGTAGCTACGGCCGACCGGTTGGTACGGAATATGTATCGGATGGGAGAACGCCCCCTGGAAGAAGCCGTGCGCATGATGACGCTCACCCCCGCCGAAATAATGGGCATTGCGGACAGGAAAGGAAAGATTGCCAAAGGATATGATGCCGACATTGTAATATTCGACCCGGATATCCGCATCAACCGGGTATTCATTAACGGAGAAACATTATTTGAACAACCATGAACATAAAAGAAATTAAGAAAGAAGCTTTACTGGCACGGATATGCGCTACCCGCCAGATTATGGGCGAAGATGCCGCACAAGCAGCAGCCGAAAGTATCAACCAATTATTAAAAGAAAAAGAGGAAATCAATATTCTGTTTGCAGCGGCCCCCTCACAAAACGAGTTTCTGGCCGCCTTGCAGAAGTATGCTCTTCCCTGGAACCGCATCCATGCCTTGCACATGGACGAGTACATCGGTCTGCAAGCGGATGCGCCTCAACGCTTCGGGAATTATCTCAAAGAACACATATTTGCCGCACTTCCCTTCAAGTCTATACATTATTTATATATAGAAGGCGCCTCACCCGAAAACATCTGCGCCCACTATGAAGAAGTTCTGCAAAAGCATCCCATCGACATTGTTTTCATGGGAATCGGTGAAAACGGGCACATCGCCTTTAATGACCCGCATGTGGCATTGTTTGATGATCCCCAGCAGGTAAAAGTGGTATTACTGGACGAGATATGTCGCACACAACAGGTACACGACGGTTGTTTCTCCAGTCTGGAGAAAGTACCCCAACAGGCAGTCACCATTACGATACCGGTTATGATGAAAGCTACCCGTATCTTTTGCATAGTACCGGGAAAGCCGAAGGCGAATGCTGTGAAAGAAACATTATACGGCCCTGTCAGCACCACTTGCCCGGCTTCTATTTTACGTACTCATCCCCATGCGACGCTTTATTGTGACCGGGACAGTGCGTCACTTTTATCCATCTAAAAAATAAAGACCATGAATCATACCCTTCGTTCCATATACAAAAGTTTACTTTTAGTAAGCGTATTCCTGTGCCTGTGTGTTCCGGCCCGTAGCGCAGCCCCTCCTTCCGACTTCAAAGTCAGGGCTTTCTATCTGGATTGCCGTACACAGGTAATGACGGTTTCGGCAATCAAGGAACTGGCGTCCGACCTTTCAAAGAAAGAGATAAATACTCTGCTGATAGAGTATGAAGCAACATTCCCTTTCCAAAAGCATGCTACTTTGTGTAATCAATTGGCATTCAGCCGCAGCGAAGTGCAGGATATTGTAAGCTATTGCACTTCGCTCGGTATTGAAGTAATCCCGTTACAGAACTGTTTCGGACATTGCGAATACATATTAAGGCACGACCGGTACGCACATTTGCGTGAAGACAGTAAGGAAGTGTCGCAAGTATGTCCCCTCAAGATAGAAGAAGCTAAAAAGGTATTCCGGGAAATCTTCCGGGAAGTGGCAGAATTGCATCCGTCACCTTATTTCCATATAGGAGCTGACGAAACTTATCTGTTGGGAAGTTGCGCACAATGTTCCCAAGTAAATAAGTCGCGCCTTTTTGTTGACTACATAAAAGCCATGTGCGAGGTGGTCAAGGAAATGGGAAAGAAACCTATCATCTGGGCGGATATTATCCTGATGCACCCCGAAGCCGTTCAAGAGTTACCCAAAGATCTCATCTACGTTGACTGGAATTACGGTTGGGAACCGGACCGCTTCGGTAAACTGGATAATCTGCTGAAGCTCGGTGTAAAGATGTGGGGAGCAGCCTCACTGCGTTCGGCACCCGACAATACATATCTGACCCAGTGGATGAAGCATTTCAATAACCTGGCTACTTTCCTGCCCTTTGCGCGTGCTCACGGATATGAGGGAATGATAGAAACTTCCTGGTCAACCAGCGGAACTTATGGTTTCCACTATGATAACGGTTGGGAAATAATCAGTATGCAACCCATCCGGCAGGTATATCCCATGTCAGGATTCCAATTGCTGATAGACGCTTATTGTAAAGCGGTCAATTCATCAAAAGCGATTCATGCCGAAACTTTCATAAAAGAGTATGCACAGCAACGCTATGGGCTGTCGGAGGACGAAGCGCAAACCTTTCTCAACTATTTCCTGCTTCCCCAAGAGTTAGTCCGTCACGGAAAGGATGCTAAAGGAAAGCCGATAGAACAGGTGATACAGGAATGTGAAGAGTTGAAAAGCAGCTTCAACAAGATCGTTCCCCGGAAACAGGGCGGTGAATTCGAACATTATCGCCTGATGCTGGACCTGCGCATCAACTATCTTCAGTACAAAGAAGTGGAGTTCACCTACGAATCTTCGAGGTATGATGTATCACAGGCTTCCGGACTTGCCACACAACTTAAAAAAATCATCGGTGAAGCCGGGAAACTGGACAAACGTTTCATCAAACTCAACAAAGATTATCTGAAACCCGGACAAGCGGAAGAGATCAACGCATTGAGAAATGAGAAGATGAACGAACTTTACCGGACTTTAAGCAGACAGGCCGGTTTGTAGTTTTCTTCAGTACCGGAAGTATACTTTTGCGTCCGTTTATGTGAAAATTCGAAGATAATCACGTACATTTGCATTTGTACAATCAATTAAATACTAACACCATGAGAAAACTTAACCACGCACTTCTTGCAAGTGCTCTCGCCTTGGCATGCGCTTCGTGTACCGCGGAGAAAGAAGCTAACTACCAAGTGATACCTCTCCCCCAAGAGGTAAGTTTAACCCAGGGAAATCCGTTCAAACTGAACGAAAATGTTCTCATCGCTTATCCGGAAAACAATGCCTTATTGCAACGCAATGCTGAGTTCCTGTCGGAGTACATCCAACAAGCCACGAACTACGCACCGAAAACAAAGGCCATCGCGGCAGGAGAACAAGTGAAAAATGCAATTGTACTGGGGCTCGACCCGGGCATTGCAAACAAGGAAGGCTATGTGCTGACTACCACCCCCGAAGGAATCAGCATCAACGGACAAACCGAAAACGGAGTGTTCTATGGCATCCAGACTTTACGCAAATCCATTCCCGCCGAAGCCAAAGGAGCAACCGTCCTGATACCGGCAGGTGAAATTAAGGACGAACCGCGTTTCAGTTACCGCGGTATGCACCTCGACGTAGGACGTCACTTCTTCCCCAAAGAGTTTATAAAGAAATATATAGACTTGCTGGCACTGCACAATATGAATACTTTCCACTGGCACCTGACTGAAGACCAGGGCTGGCGTATTGAGATCAAGAAATATCCGAAACTTACGGAAATAGGTTCTCAACGCAGTCGTACGGTAATCGGAAGAAACACACAAGAGTACGACAATACGCCGTATGGTGGTTTCTATACACAGGAAGAAGCTAAAGAAATCGTGAAGTATGCGCAGGAACGTTACATCACGATAATTCCGGAAGTAGACTTGCCGGGACATATGCTTGCCGCATTAGCTGCTTATCCGGAAATGGGATGTACAGGCGGTCCATATGAAGTATGTCCTCGTTGGGGCGTATTTGAAGACGTACTCTGCATCGGTAATGATAAAACCATGCAATTCCTGGAAGACGTAATGAGTGAAATCATCGAAATATTCCCATCAGAATATGTACATATCGGTGGCGATGAAGCTCCACGTACCCGTTGGGAAAAATGTCCGAAATGCCAGGCACGTATCAAAGCGGAAGGGCTGAAAGCTGATAAAAAACATACCGCAGAAGATCGCCTGCAAAGTTATTGCATGACACGTATCGAGAAGTTCCTGAACAGCAAGGGACGCCGGATTATCGGCTGGGACGAAATTCTGGAAGGTGATGTAGCCCCCAATGCGACAGTAATGTCATGGCGCGGAGCATCCGGAGGCATAGAAGCGGCACAAATGGGACATGATGTAATTATGACGCCCAATACCTATTGTTATTTCGATTATTATCAGACGGCAGACACCAAGGATGAACCGCTGGGTATCGGTGGATATGTACCCATAGAAAAGGTGTATAGTCTGGATCCTACTTTCGATCTGAATGAAGAACAGAAAAAACATATTATTGGTGCCCAAGCCAACTTATGGACAGAGTACATAACTACCACCGAACATGTGGAATACATGGTATTACCCCGTATGGCTGCCCTTGCCGAAGTACAATGGACGCAACCCGAAAAGAAAGATTTCAAAGATTTCACTAAACGCCTGGCTCGCCTGATGAAGTTCTATCAAAGAGATGGCTTCAACTATGCCAAGCATGTATTCGATTTGAAGGTCGACTTCACGCCGGATGTTGCCAAGAAAGCGGTAGTAGTCACATTGAGTACTATTGATGACGCTCCTATTTATTATACATTAGATGGGACCGAACCGACTACAGCTTCATTGAAATACACAGAGCCTGTTGCCATTACTGAAACAGCAGATTTCCAGGCAGTGGTTATCCGCCCGGAAGAAAAGAGTAAAGTGGTGAATAAAAAGATTTCTTTCAATAAGGCTACATATTGCCCTATCGAACTGACCTTCCAGCCTTCGGAAAAATATAAATTCGGAGGTGCTATCACCTTAGTAGATGGTATGAAGGGAAATGATAGCTATGCCACCGGAGCCTGGTTAGGCTTTGTAGGTGGTGATGTGGAAGCCATCATCGACCTGGGACAGGAAACAGAAATCAAGCGGGTAGCTACGAACGCCATTGTCGATATGAGTGCCTGGATTATGGGAAGTACAGGGTTGGTAGTCTCTGTATCTGACGATAACAAAGAGTTCCGCGAAGTAGCCGTTAAGGATATTCCGGCAGAAACAAACATTGATAAGAAAGGTGTGGAAAACTATGAGATAACTTTCGATCCGGTGAAAGCACGGTATGTGAAAGTTGTCATCAAGCGCAGCCCTGCCCTGCCGAAAGGACATGCAGGCGAAGGAAAAGCTGCTTATATGTTCATTGACGAAATAGAGGTGGATTAGAAACCTCTCCCCAATGAAGGGAGAGGAGAAACTTTAGAACTGGAAATAAATGAAAGGCTGAATCTCCGTACTCTTCATCTGGATTACCAAGTAAATTAAAGCAAGCATCAGAACCGCCTTTCCCATAAGGGGAAGGCGGGTTACTGTTTTACAGCAAGCGTTCTCCCAACGATCAGGGCAGAAATGCAGAAAGAAACCTAATGCCATCAGTGCAAACACTTCCCAATAGCCTGCAATCAGTTGCGGGAAAAGTTGCGGACGGAAAGTGGTACAGATCTGTTTGATCATATCCAAAGAAGTGGAAAAGTCCGCATTGCGGAAGAATATCCAGCAGAAACAAACAAAGTGGAATGTGATCAGTATACCGAAGAAACGGCGGATGCCGTGACTTTCTTCTCCCTTCTTTCTTCCAGTCAACGTCATCCAGAATTTATGTGCCGCCAAAGCAATGCCATGGAACAATCCCCAAACGACAAAATTCCAGGAAGCGCCATGCCACAAACCACCCAAAAACATGGTAATGACAAGATTGGCATACTGGCGAATCTTTCCTTTCCGGTTTCCACCCAAAGATATATAGAGATAATCTTTCAGCCAACTGGAAAGCGAAATGTGCCATCGCCGCCAAAACTCCGTAATAGAAGCGGACTTATAAGGAGAGTCAAAGTTCTTATTAAAATGAAAACCTAACAACAAGGCTATTCCGATAGCCATATCACTGTATCCGGAAAAATCACAATAGATTTGCAAGGCATATCCATAAACACCCATCAGATTTTCTACTCCGGAATAGAGCGTAGGATTATCAAAAATACGTTCTACAAAGTTCACACTGATATAATCCGAAATAATCGCTTTCTTGAACAGACCGCTTGCAATCAGGAATATCCCCCTTCCGAACATCTCATGAGATACGAACAAAGGACGGCGTATCTGTGGGATAAAGTCACGGGCACGTACAATAGGACCTGCCACCAATTGTGGGAAGAAGGATACGTAAAAAGCATAATCCAGCAAATTAGTAAGAGGGGTTATATCTTTGCGATAAACATCGATGGTATAGCTAAGTGACTGGAAAGTAAAGAAAGAAATACCCACAGGGAGGAATATATCGTAATGATGGAACGTGCCGCCTAGCAGCGAAGCGAAGACATCTCCCAGAAAATTAGTATATTTGAAGTATGCAAGCAAACCAAGATTAATAGCAAGGCTAAGCACAACACTTGCCTTACGTTTCCAGCCTACGGAAGTACCTGCCATAAAACGAGCAATAAAGAAATCGCTTGCCGTGACAAGTGCCAGCAGGAAAAAGTAAGTTCCGCTACTTTTATAATAAAAATAATAGGAGAATGCGGTAACAAACAACAAGCGTGCAGTCAGACGGTGTTGCAACAGCAGATAAACCAGTATAAATGCTGCAAACAACCACAAGAAAATACCGCTACTGAATATCATCGGCGCTTGCGGGTCATAAACGAATACGTCTCGCAGACGGTTAAAGTCAATATCCCACATAATCATTATAGGCTTTTAAAAGAGCTTGATAAAACAATTCACCTTGCAGCACATATCCTTCGGGAAGATAATGTACATGGTCCGGACGCATCAATTTTGCTTCCTGCCAGTTCAGACAAGCACGCTGTCTCCCTCCCACCGCTTCGTACATATCCCACACTGCAAGACCGTTGTCATCAGCAAAGCGACGCATGGTTTCTACGGCAATAGCAGTACGGGGATTAATGGAATAGGTGCGGCGGCGACGACTTTTCCGGAAGCTGTCGTAGGAACCGGGAGGAGTTGTCATCAGTAAGGGTACATTGGGCAGACTGTCGCGAAGCATACGCACCAGTTCATCCATTTGTCGGTAGTGTAACAGGGTGTTATAACGTCGGTTATGGCTTTCGTTCGTTCCGAAAGACAGTATAACCAGGTCAGGATGCAGGGCGGCAATATCAGAAATACGGTCGGGACGGGTAAAGGTGGTACAAAAAGCGCCATTGATACCCATATCGGTATAAGAGATAGCACCAAAAGTTTCTGTCAGCAGCGTTCCGGTGGTACGGGGCAAGATACGTCCACGGATATGGCTGTCACCGATATGTACGATACGGATGGTATCTGTAGAAAAGCCGGCATGTAACAGACGCAACTTTTCCCAAAAAGGATTGAGGATGCCAAGGCTATCCGTCAACTCATTTTCACCAAGTTGCTGAAAGCCGGAAGGAAAAGCTATTTGAGGAACAGCAACAGTATCCGTACGCTGGGAATAAGAACGGAGTGTGTCACAATTTGCTGTGACTTTACTAATTAGAGGGCAGGATGGAATAGGGTCCTGGGCATGAAGCGGAAAAAAGCATAGAAGAAAGAATATTAGTATATAAGAAAATTTTAGGCGCGGATTACGCGGATTACACGGATTCTTTTGTCTCAAGAAAGTTACATTTAGAGTATTCGTATCTACACTGTAATCCGTGTAATCCGCGTAATCCGCGCCTAAAAAATCGTTCAATAGAACCCTATTTACATTATTCCGCTTCATAAGCCCTCCTCCTGTCGTACTGTTCCTTTCCATACACAAGCGCTTCATAAAGTAGGCCTGCCAGGTGCTTACCTCCCCGGAAATTAATATGCGTATAGTCATAATTCGCCAAAGAAGGCTTGGCATGTACCAGATTCGCCATGCTTCCCTCTCCTCCCATTGCTTCGAACATATTCCAGAAAGCAATGTCGTTATCCGCCGCCAGATTTTGTTGGTAACGCACCAGATTTTTAATGCCGGGCATTGTGCGTAGAGTACCATCTTCCGTCTTATAATCCCGGTCACCTACGCTGACTATCAAGATACCTGCTTGTGGAAATGCATCCTTCAAATGATCAATAGTAGTCTGCATACCTGCAATGTATTTGTCATAATTCCGCCCACGTTCAGTAGCAACGTTCAATCCATATTGCAAGATAATCAGATCGTAAGGACGCTGCTCATTAAATTCATGCATCATCCACACAGGAATAGAACGCAAGGATAAGCCCGAACTGCCGCGCAAAGAGAAATTATCCAGGATAATTCCTTTTTTACCATCCATAGCCAAACCATAGAATAAGGTAGAGTCCGCCTCATCAACCGTCCAACGGACAGAACCGATGTTTCCATCCACTTGCATTTCCTGCAAATCATCTGTAGCCAGGAAAGTACGGGTTTGCTTTTCATTCCGGTTGACATTCACAGAAAGGGTGACTTCTCCTTTACTATAAAAGAAGATAGAAGCCTGTTCACAGGTATCCAGATGGGAAGCATATTTGTTTTGTCCCTTCAATTCCACATAAGCACCGGGACGGGGAACAAAGTAATGTCCGGAAATACCTTGCTTTTTGCGATCAAAGAAAGTAGAATCCATTACAGAATGGCTTTGCCAACCACCAAACGAGTGGCGCACGGTAGGGCGGAATCCGCTGGTCATAGAAGTAATGGTAACAAAACCTACTCCGCAACCACCATATTTATCCTGCAACATATTACGCAAATCCGCAGTAAGAATATCCGCTTCAATGAAGGAATCTCCGAAAACGGCAATACGTACCTGACGGGGACGCTGTGCCAATTCATCCAAAGCCCGGTAAAAAGGTGTCATGCCACGCAGAGTAGAGTCGCTGTAGTCTTCAATGCACGTCATACCCGCACGGCAGGTATCCACAAATGCAGGTTTCACCTTCGGCGGAGGCGGAAGCAAACTGTCCGGTTCTTCCGCAATATCTTTCTGAGTACGCACGTCACCCAGCAAGTCGACACGCCTCATTACGTGTTCACCTACCGTAAAAGCGGGCAGAAAGTACATCAGTAACAAGCCCGCCAATATAATCAATGCCCAAATGCAAGTATATTTCAGATAATTCTTTTCCATGTTGTCCATAAAGGATTTGCAAAGATAGAGAAAAGACATAAAAAGAGAGGGAAATCTTCACGTTTTGTAAGATTTCCCTCTATCAAGTTATTAGTGAACGCCTCCACTACCCTATGCGACGGTCTTGCACAGGCTATGCGAACGTCTTGCGTAAACTATATAGTTTTCTCAATATTCCAGACGAATGCCCGGAGACCGAGTTGCTGCGTCTCTTCGTCCATCCGATGGAGCGCATCGAGCAACGGGTCAACTTTAGCTTCATCTATAATAGTAATAATAGCAGAGCACATGCTGGGCCATGCGTGGCTACCATAGTGAGGATCACCCGTCTTGCTACCACGTCCCTGCACTTGCTGCCAATAGCTGAATCCACGGCAACCCTGGCGGTCGAGCAATGCCATGATACGCTCAAAGAATGCCTGGTCGAATGTTATAAATACTGACTTCATGTTCTGTCTCTTATACACATCTCCGAGCCCACGAGACCGAGGCTGATCTC
>ENA-OZJX01000527-OZJX01000527.1-human-gut-metagenome-genome-assembly--contig:-NODE-527-length-11495-cov-17.857867_pt1 | contig 11495 bp, 8 predicted proteins | sample MGYA00244177_ERZ653752 | MGnify/ENA primary metagenome ERZ653752 (study PRJEB26926, sample SAMN06165333) | human gut metagenome | biome: ENVO:00009003; feature: ENVO:2100002; material: ENVO:00002003... | reverse complement strand
GCGTCAGATGTGTATAAGAGACAGACGATGTGTATCGCGTAGCTGTAGGGGCGCCTGGAAGGGCGCCCGCATGTCCCCGGCGAGGTAAACAAAAATGGGGCTGTGCCGGAATTGGCACAGCCCCGCCTGTCTTTATTTGCGCTATAAATTTAAAATGACAGTATGCTATTTTGCTACCGGGCAACCCTGACAACGCTCGGCTATCTGGGTGAAGAAATCATTGCCCTTGTCGTCGACGAGAATAAATGCCGGGAAGTCCTCGACCTCGATTTTCCATATTGCCTCCATGCCCAGTTCAGGATATTCCAGACACTCGACTTTCTTGATACTGTTATAAGCGAGTATCGCTGCCGGACCGCCGATGCTGCCGAGGTAGAAGCCGCCGTGCTTGTGGCATGCGTCGGTCACCTGCTTGCTGCGGTTGCCCTTGGCAATCATCACCATCGAGCCCCCCGCTGCCTGGAACTGGTCTACGTAGGAGTCCATACGGCCTGCGGTTGTAGGTCCGAATGAGCCGGAAGGAAGACCCGCCGGGGTCTTTGCCGGACCGGCATAGTAGATTGGATGGTCCTTCAGATAGTCGGGCATCGGTTCGCCACGGTCGAGACGCTCCTTGATTTTGGCATGTGCGATGTCGCGACCTACTATGATGGTGCCGTTGAGCGACAGACGTGTCGACACCGGATATTTTGTAAGTTCGGCGAGTATTTCGGGCATCGGGCGGTTAAGGTCGATTTTCACAACATTGCCTTCGCCCTGCTTGCGCATATCCTCCGGAATAAGTTCGCCGGGGTTGGAATCCAGTTTCTCTATCCAGAGACCATCCTTGTTTATCTTTGCCTTCACGTTGCGGTCGGCGGAGCAGCTTACCCCGAGACCTACCGGACATGAAGCGCCGTGACGAGGCAAACGGATTACGCGGATATCGTGAGCGAAATATTTGCCGCCGAACTGTGCGCCGAGACCAATTTTATGCGCTTCCTCAAGCAGGGTCTTCTCAAGCTCAACGTCGCGGAATGCGCGGCCATATTCGTTACCCGTGGTGGGCAGGTTGTCGTAATATTTCACAGAAGCCTTCTTCACCGTGGCAAGATTCATCTCGGCAGATGTGCCACCGATCACAAACGCGATATGGTAAGGAGGACAAGCTGCCGTGCCGAGCGACTTCATCTTCTCGACAAGGAACGGCACAAGCTTCTCCGGGTTAAGCAGCGCCTTCGTCTCCTGATAGAGATAGGTTTTGTTGGCGGAACCGCCGCCCTTGGCAACAAAAAGAAATTTATATTCGTTGCCGTCTACGGCATACAGGTCGATCTGTGCGGGAAGATTGCAGCCGGTGTTGACCTCGTCATACATTGTCAGCGGCGCGTTCTGCGAATAACGAAGGTTACATTCGGTGTATGTGTCATACACTCCGTGAGACAGATGCTCCTCGTCATGACCGCCGGTGTACACGTTCTGCCCCTTCTTGCCTATCACAATTGCCGTGCCTGTGTCCTGGCAGAAAGGCAGCTGTCCCTTTGCGGCGATCTCCGCGTTGCGCAGCATTGTGAGAGCGACAAACTTGTCGTTTTCACTCGCCTCGGGGTCGGTGAGGATTTTTGCCACCATGGCGTTGTGCTCGCGGCGAAGCATGAATGAATTGTCGTGGGTCGCGTTACGGGCAAGCACTCTTAGCGCCTCCGGGTCAACGACAAGCATCTCGTGACCGTTCCAGTTCTCTACCTTCACGTAGTCCGAAGTAAGGTGATAATACTCCGTGGTGTCAGCCGACATCGGGAACGGCTCCTGATATACAAACGGTTTTTGTGCCATATATAGTTAAGTATTGGTTATGCGTATCTGCAAATTTACGCAATCCCCATATACAAAACAAAAATATTCAGCTTATTTAATAATATACCGCGCAAGCCCGTAGATATACCGGCGGAATCCGGGACGATAACCGAGAAGGCGGTCAAACCATCCCATGTGAGGGTTGAGCAGCTTCACCACGTATCCTACGTAAAACATCGCAAACAGTGTGCCGATGCCGATGATGTTCCACTGCCATGCGCCCCAGAAGCAGTAGCAGCTCACTACCGCAAGCGCCACAAGCGTCACATCGACCACAATCTTGATTTTCGGGAAAGGGCGACCCGTCACACGGCTTATCGCCACCGGAAAGCCCTCCCCCGGCATCGTAACCGACCCGCAGCGCACCTCAAGGGCGATACCCGCTGCCATTACCGTACATCCGGCAAACTGCACGGCAATCTGCACCGGAAGGGTGTCGCATGTCAGCATCGAGGTCAGATACATGTTGACATCAATCAGCGCTCCGAACACAAACCCTATCAGCAGTTGAAACAGCTGCACCGGCTCGAAGCGACGGCGTAACACAAGTATCTGCCCTACGACAAGTATCATGTTCATCAGATTGGTGTAGCCGCCTATCGTCAGCGGCGGGGCGAGATTTTGCTGTCCGGCGAGAGAAAACGCCATCGGGATTGAGGATATCACACTACTCCCAAGATTGGAACGCACACAAAGGGCAACACCGAGCGTCATCACGTACAATGACACCAGAAGAAGTATGTGTTGCCAGAAAAACTGAATAATTTGAATTTTAGACGGTAGACTGAGCGATTTTATCATTAACACACTTCCTTTCTTACTGCAAAATTACGAAATTTTTTGCACCCCCGAAAGCAATTCCGGTCGAGTTGCCAATCACCACTCATCAGTTTTCAGCTTTAACCGCGTAGCTGTAGGGGCGAGTAGAAGCTCGCCCGCGGCTGCCGAAAAGTGCCAACGGCCCCAAAAAAAGCAGCGCCAGGATGCCTCCACGGCAGCCTGACGCCTGATCAACCTTAATTTATCAACCTTTATGTCAAATTATATATTCTCAGTCTTCAGTTTTCAGACAGGTCTGACAGGTCCGACAAGTCCGCCCTCTGACAACTGACAACTGACAACTCTCAACTGACAACTCTCACACCTCCCCGTTAATCCGGAGATTCACGAGTCGTATATCGTCTGTATTGCCCTTGATGGAATTGCCACCTGTAGCCACACCGTCAAAGTTGCAGTCTTTCACCTCTATATTATATACGTTACACTCGTCATCGAGAGCCTCGATCATCACGCCGTATTTGCTCTTCTTGCAATTCACATTGTCAAGATACATTGCGCACTGTCGGGTTAAATCCGCGCTGGCACACCTCCTTCGGCTCATACACCAGGTTGATTTTAAGCACCGACTCACCGCACTGCCCCACTTCGACATTTCTCACGAAGATATTCTCGATCACTCCGCCGCGGCAGCTGTTGGTCTTGATTCTCACCACGCGGTCAAGGTCGGGCGAGTCCATAATGCAGTTTTCAACAAACAGGTTGCGGTAGCCGCCCGAAATCTCCGATCCCACAACCACGCCGCCATGACCGTTTTTCATGCGGCAGTTTCTCACGATGATATTCTCGCTCGGTATATTCCATGTCCTACCGTCACGGTTACGGCCGCTCTTGATAGCGATGCAGTCGTCGCCCGTGTCAAAGAAGCAATCCTCGATAAGCACGTTCTTGCACGATTCCGGGTCACACCCGTCGCCGTTAGGACCGTCATTCTGTATATGGACCCCCTTTACAGTGAGATTTTCACACAACAGCGGATGAATCACCCAAAACGGCGAACGCAGCAGCGTCACCCCCTCGATAAGCACATTCTTGCACTTCACAGGATTCACGAGCTGCGGACGCATGCCGTAACCCTCGCCGAGCACACGCTGCTCCACCGGCGTACCCTTCTCGTTCCACTCCTGAAGCAGCGGACGGCCGATTTTCTGAGATATTATACCGTCGGTGTAACCATAGTGAGCCTTGCCACACCATTTCCACCAGTTATCGTTGCAGGCACCGCCATCAACCGTGCCTTTGCCCGTCAACCCGATATTCTCCTGCTCAAGGGCATAAATCATCGGCTGGTAATTATAGCAGTCCATCCCTTCCCAGCGCGTCAGCACTAACGGATATTCCTTAGGGTCATCGGTGAAAAGCAGTGTCGCGCCTTCCTCGAGATGCAGGTTTACGCCGCTCAGCAATGTGATCGGTCCCGTCAGCCATTCACCGGCAGGCACCACTACCCTTCCGCCACCATCTTCCGAGCACTTCTTTATTACATTATTAATAAGGTCGGTGTAAAGATAGCCCTTCGTGTCGCTGCGCTTGCCATAGTCAAGAATATTGTAGTCTTTGTCGCGGAATGTCGGAGCCTTTATCTGCGACTCCACTTCTCCGTACAATTCTCCCCACGCCTGGGCGGGTGTGGGCGCACTCACTTCAGCATTTGCCCCGCAGATGCCAAGCAATAATGCCGCGATAAAAATTGATGCTTTTTTCATGGATTTTCAATTTTTTATTATATTTGCAGCAAATATAGTGCAACTCATCAAAAAGACCCTTAAATAAATGCCAAATAAGCGTCACTTTTTGCCGAGCCGTGAAAAATGTAGTAAAAATCAGTGTATAAAACTTAAAAATCCATTATAAATGACAAATATTTACCCGACGACTACAAACCCAATTATTATATTTGCATGAAAATTTTTAATTATTAACAATTCACATGAAAGACATTATTCACCAATCATCAGCCCTTCCGCTGACCCGTCATGGGGCGGCCGAGGCTACAGATCGCAAGCAATGGCTGCGCTTCTCCCCTGCAGGGTTGTGGAAAGCGTTGTTGCTTCTTTTAGTGCTATGTATTGAATTGCCTGTCTTTGGTCAGAACATTCAGGTCACCGGAAATGTTCACGACGAAGCCGGCGAGCCGATTATTGGCGCTTCAGTGATCGTCGTAGGCGCGACTACAGGTGTCGCTACCGATTTCGACGGTAATTTTATCCTTAATAATGTACCCGCGAGTGGAAAACTGAAAGTTACCTACATCGGCTACAACCCCGCCGAGGTTAACATCAAGGGGCAGACCAACATCGACATCACCCTCGTCGAGGACTCTCAGGTACTCGATGAAGTCGTCGTAGTAGGTTACGGTACAATGAAGAAATCCGACCTCACCGGTTCTGTTTCTTCAGTAGGTACTGAGAAACTTAACGCAAAGGGTGCCCCCTCTGTACTTGAAGCGCTTCAGGGCTCTACACCTGGTGTTAACATTACTAAAAACACAGGTCGTACCAACGGTGGACTTAGTATCGAGATCCGTGGTAAGTCATCAATCAACTCTGATACCACCCCTCTTTTCGTGGTTGACGGTGTGATGTGTGACAATATTGACTTTCTTAACCCGCAGGATATCGAGCGTATCGACGTGCTTAAAGATGCTTCTTCTACCGCTATCTACGGTTCACGCGCGTCTGCCGGTGTCGTTATGGTCACTACTAAGGGTGGCGCAAACGTCAACAAATCTCAGAAAGCCACCATTACTTATGATGGTTATTATGGCTTCAACCATGCAGCACGTCTTCCCGAGTTCTCTGACGGCAGTCAGTATTACCGCCAGCGTGTCATGAAACTTCAGGAAAAGGAAGTTTATGGTGGCGCCCAGCCCTACTATGGCTTTGCTAACCGCACAGTCTTCGGACAGGCTTTCATTCAGCAAACAGCTGCCGACTACGATTCACCGATGATCCTGAAAGAAATGCTTGCAAATGGTGAGACTACGGACTGGCCCGGACTTGTTATAAAGGATGGTCATCAGCAAAACCATTATCTTGCAATATCCGGCTCGTCTGACACCGCAAACTATCATTTCGGCGTTGGTATCAACGAAGAAGATGGTATCTATCGTGGTGATGAAAGCAAGACCTATACTTTCAAGGGATCTGTTGACGCTCGCGTAAATAAGGTGATTTCGGGAGGTTTCAATTTTAACCTCGCTTATATGGAAAATTCCTACGCTGACGATGGCGGTATAAGTAACGCCTACCGCGCCAACCCGTTCATGATTCCATACGATGAGGAAGGTAAAATTATCGAGAAGCCGGGTGCTTCTCCCGCCTTGGGTTCCGACGCTAATCAGTTTACCGATCAGGTTTCTCCCCTTTTACAGCTTAACAACTCTAACCAGCGTCGAAAAACTTATCGTGCGTTAGGTAATATTTATCTCCAGTTTGATATAATAAAGGGTCTTAACATCAAGACTACATTCTCACCGTCATATACCAACTACCGACATGGCTATTTCGCAGGTTATGAAAACCCCGACAAGCCGGGCTATACTTATGCCGGCACCAGCATGGACACTGAAGGATATAACAATGCGAATGTTGAGACTAAAACTTCTTTGGGTTGGACTTGGGACAACACAATTAATTTCAACCGTACTTTCAACGAAATCCATTCCGTGAATTTTCTTGGACTTGTTTCTCTTGAAAAGGGTAACACAGAAAGCTCTAAGATCAGTGCAATTGATGTGATGCAAAATACCGACTGGTGGAACCTCCAGTCAGGAACGGTTAAACAAGTTGATGAGGATGGTAAAGCCATCTCAACAACTGGTTACAGTGAATCATCAATGTTGTCGTATGCTTTACGTGGCAACTATGCATTCAAGGACCGCTATATGGTTACAGCCACCATTCGTTGGGATGGTTCTTCCAAGTTCCCAAAAGGCTACCGCTGGGGCACATTCCCCTCAGTAGCTGTGGCATGGCGTTTGAGCGAGGAGCGTTTCCTCCAGAAGGAATGGCTTAACAATTTGAAGCTCCGTCTCTCTTACGGTGTATCAGGTAATAATACCGGTATCGGCAACTATGAAACTACTGTAGGTATCGGTTCACCTATCTATTATCCTTTTGGTCCCGATTATTGGACCGGTCAATTCCCCGGTAGCATTGTTGATGCTGATTTGCATTGGGAAAAATCTTATGAGTACAATGCCGGTATCGATTTCGGATTCCTCCAGAACCGCATCAACGGTAGCATCGATATCTATCAGAAGAACTCAAAGGAACTTCTCTATGGCGTGAATCTTCCCCTTGAAGCCGGTGGTGGCAATCTTAAAACCAATATTGGTCGCGTACAGAACCGTGGTGTTGAAATCGCACTTACTACAGTTAACATTACTAATCGTGACTGGGAGTGGACCACTACATTCACTTTCGCCCATAACAGCAACAAAGTTAAGGAAATTAACGGTGTATCTAACGAACTTATCAACGGGGCGACAGGCTCTCTGTTCGTAGGTAAGTCAATTTCGACTCTTTACGGCCATGAATGGGGCGGTATAGTAACTGACCAGATGATGACTGTGCCCGACCATGAAATCGCCGTAGCGAAAGGCTATACTCCCGGTCAGCCTATCCGTATGTGTGACTACTACTACGATGTCTATGGACTGCAGGAAGGCAACGTATATATCGTTGACCAAAATGGCGACGGGTCCATTACTGATGAGGACAAGATTACCTTTAATGGAGAACCAAAATGGACAGGCAGTGTCACCTCAAACCTCACTTACCGTTTGCCGAAAAATGGCGGCATGCTTGACTTCTCTTTCAACATTTATGCAAAGCAGGGCTTCAAGGTTTATTCCGCGTTTATGAATAATGACCTCTTCCGTCACGACCAGCGCGCACGTAACTCTATCGCCTGTGACTTCTATCTTCCGAAGGGCGCACTTGTTGATGCTGACGGAATGCGTGAGGATGGTACATATATCAATCCGGTCTACATGACCCAGACCCACTATGGTGATTGGGCCACTATGGGTGGTACTTCCAATATGGGTGCAGGCTCTCAGATGAATCAGTGGAATGACGCCCGTAAATTCGTTGACGGTTCATTTGTAAAGGTTAAGAATATAACCCTTGGCTATACCTTCTCGAAGAATATCCTCAAGCATATTGCTTGCCAGAACCTTCGTCTGTATTTCACTGTCACTAACCCGTTCGTTTGGACAAAATATAAAGGCTTCGATCCCGAGTGGGCTGATGCAGCGGCTAAGAATGACGGTCCGAGCATCATATCTTATCAGGTTGGTGCAAGTATTAAGTTCTAAACCTTAACTCTAACTTTATTAATACAATGAAATATATTAAATCAATTTTAATAGCTGCACTTGGATTATTGCCACTTAGTTCCTGCAGTGATTTTCTTGATGCTGAAAATAAGTCTTCGGGAGGCAATAACGCAGAAGATTTCTTTTCTAATGACCCCGAGGCAATTCTGCCGGTCGCATATAGCTCTCTACGCTCATTTGGCGTAAATGTGTCCATACATGAACATGGTAGCGACTTGTTTTACTCCCCGAAATCTCAGGATTGCGATTATGCAAAATTCATTAATAATGCTGAGGATGGCACTGTAAAGAGTTATTATACCAATGGTTATTCTACAATAAAGAAAGCCAATGCTCTCATCCATTATGGTGGTGAAGGGTCTTCTTATGCCGAAGAGGGTCGCTTTATCCGTGGGTTAATGTATTATTTGCTTACCCAGCAATTCGGCGGCGTACCCTACATTACCCATTACATTCAAGATGCAAACCGTGATTATCCGCGTACCCCTCTTGATGAAGTGTACACCAACATGATTTCTGATTTGGAAGACTTATACAATAACTCATCTCTTCCTGCCCAGGATCATAATGGTCGCGCATCGAAGCAGGCTGTTGCCGCTCTCCTTGCAAAGGTATACCTTGCTGCAGCATGGGATATAGACACTGACCTCGTTGACGCAAAAGAAGGTACCTATAATGTCAAGTCTACCGACCGCTTCAAAAAAGCAGCCGAATGGTCTGACAAAGCTATCAATGGCATTCAGCTTACAATGTCGTTTGCCGATAAGTGGAGTCCTTATAATGAACGTAACGCCGAGGAGATTTTCTCTATCCAGTATGAGCGTGCCGGTGTGCCTTCCGACCCGAACTCTTCCGGTCACAGCCTGCAGAATCAGTACACTGCATATTATGGTGACTGCAAGACAGTATCGCTTAAGCCGACAAAGGGTGGAGGTGACCAAAATTCGCCTAAATCCCTCCTCCTTTTCGAGAAAGGCGACCAGCGTTTCGAAGCTACATTTATGACCACTTTCTATTCAGCCGAGCGAATCGACAAGACTACCTCCAAGTGGGGCGATCAAGGCTATTATGCATATTACAATGCAAAACCTGAAGATCTTGCCAAGATGCCGATTTCGTTGAAATTCTTCCCGTACTATTACACAGACCAGGAGATTGAACAGTGGCTGAACGACCATAAGGACCAATGTTTCCTCCCGGCAGTTGATGCCTACAACTACAATACTCCTTTTGCCGCCCGTCTCGAGCCTGAGACCGTGACTAAATGGACATTTGGTGCTAACGGCAAATTTACAAAAAGTACTGTTCGCGGCGAGGACTTTTATGCGGCAGGTGCAGGTATGCAGGGATTTTGCGTGAAAAAGTTTGATGACCCCGAAACATCTCAGATGGTAAGCGACAATGGCTACCGCGACATCGTGCTTTTCCATGTTTCTCAGATGTATCTTGTTAATGCCGAAGCGAACTATATGGCTGGAAATGAACCCGCAGCACTGTCTAAGATAAATGATGTCCGCAAACGTGCCGGTCTTGCAAATCTTGGCTCTTTCAGTGCTTATGAACCGCAGTACACCATTTCATCAGGCTTTACCGAGAAACCTCTCGACTTGATTCTTGACGAATATGCTCGTGAGTGCTACGCAGAGCAGACCCGTTATGCCGACCTCCGCCGTACAAAGCAGTTGATTCGCTACAATCTTGAATTTAACCGTAACATCAATTCTCTTGCCGATATGCAGAGCCCGAAGGGTGAGTTCAAATGGCTCAGACCTATACCGTCTGCCGAGTTTGACTTTAATACAGCATTGACTCCTGAGGATCAGAACCCCGGTTTCTAATATTAATCTTAAGAATTAGTTAAAATGAAAAAGATATTATTTAGTCTTTTTGCAATCGTTGCCCTTTCATTAACATCTTGTAAAGATGAAGCCGGTAATCCGGACCCGGGTGCACCTGTCAATGTTGCCGGTGCGGTGGAAGGTACATATACCGGTACATGGACTCGTACTGATGCCGCTAATGCTGAAAATGTCGTTACAGGAACAGGTACATTAACCTTTGTACAATACAACGATGAAAACTATGTTGTGACTGTAAACGCTCAATGTTCCGCACTTGAAATCGACCTCACCGCTAATGCGAATATTAACCCGGCTTATGTATTTTTCAACGCATTGCCCACTGATTTTGGAAACTCTTTCTCCGGTCGCGTCACAGAAGAGAAAGATGCCTCAATCTCATTTGCTAAAACGATAAAGGAAGGTCGTAAACAGTACACATATTATTACGAATTTTCCGGTACCAAACAATAACAAAAATTTGGTGTTCCCTTCATGGGAACACCAAATCAAAAATCATACTAAACTTTTTTAACTCTTAAATCATTAAACAATGAAGAAGAATTTACTCCTTGCTGCTGCACTTTGCGCAACATTATCAGCATCAGCTGCTGTTGAGGTTTGTTTCATCGACCAAGCCGCCCTGGGCGACCTCTCCTCCAAGCCTGAAATGCCGGAAGGCACTGTGCTTGCCGAGTCTGAAAATGTCAAAATGACTTGGGTGAATACAACCACAATTAACGCTCAGAACTGCGATTTCAACGGCATCAAGACTATCTTGGTAAATGGTGAGGCAGTTGACCTTGTTCCCGGTGTTGGCGGTGATGTTAATCCCTCTGGTGTGGATATATTTGCCGGTCCTTCTAAGGGTGGTGTTCAGTATTGCTTTACTGTTAAGAAAGACGGTTGGTTGATTGTCCCCTCAAAACTTTCTTCAAACAAGAATTTCTATGCTTATGAAGGTTCATTTGAAGGTGAGATGAATCTTATGGCTTACACTCTTGGTATGGCTCTTTACGGTGTTGATGGCATGCCCTATAACACCTTTACTCTTCCAGCTGATGACCTCGGATATTGTGACCTTAACTCTCCCGAGCTTGATAAGTACACACTTGGTGGTACTGCAATCGCATGGCCTATCCGTATCTTCAAGCAGAATGCTGAAGAAGCATCTGCAGGTAACGGCACCGGCGTTATCATGTTCCCGGTATTTGCCGATGCAGCCACTTACTACGTATTTGCAACCGGCTCAAAAATGAATACTTGCGGCGCAATCTTCGTTGAAGGTGAGGCTCAGCCTGAAGTATCTCTCTATGGTCCCGCAACCGAAGGAGAGAATCCTCGTGCAGAGCAGAACTATGTAATCACCGGCAATCCTCAGACTCCTCCTACCGGCGGTATCGACAACATCGCTACTGACGTTAAGGCTGCTGAACTTGACTGGAACGCTCCCGTTTACAACGTAATGGGTCAGAAGGTATCTAAGAACTTCAAGGGTATCGCTATCCAGAACGGTGCTAAGTTCGTTGTTAAGTAATCAAGTTAACACTTATTTGATCGCGCCATAAGCGCGACCTCCGAGGGCGACCCATCCGGGCCGCCCTCTTTCATTACTGTCTCTTATACACATCTCCGAGCCC
>ENA-OZJX01000508-OZJX01000508.1-human-gut-metagenome-genome-assembly--contig:-NODE-508-length-11895-cov-7.288936_pt1 | contig 11895 bp, 5 predicted proteins | sample MGYA00244177_ERZ653752 | MGnify/ENA primary metagenome ERZ653752 (study PRJEB26926, sample SAMN06165333) | human gut metagenome | biome: ENVO:00009003; feature: ENVO:2100002; material: ENVO:00002003... | reverse complement strand
TTCAAAAAAACTGTTTCATGGGCATTGAGTATCGTTATGTCCGCAACGATGGCGGGAACTCCGGTATTGGCAGACTCTTTTACTGATGGCAGCCAGTCGATAAGTTCCGAGAATGCAGAGATTTCGATAGTTGATGCGGAGTCTGCTACGAACTGCGGAGATGTAGCCAGTACAGAGGAAAATCTGACAGAGCCTGCGCTCTTGCAGGAAGAAGAGTTTGACAATTCGGAATATGTAGAATTTTCCGGCGGAAATGATGCAGAAGCTGTCAGCGAGTTTTCCGATGACAGCGTTCCGGCTGCGCAGACAGAAGGAAATACTGTTGTTTATCTGGATCCAATCTCAGGAGATGACACAAATGATGGAAGCAGTGTAGCTGCCGTAAATACTCTTGCGAAGGCTATAGATCTTGCTGGTAGTGACGGAACCATCTATCTGCTTAATTCTGTGGATATCGATGAAAGTATCATTCTCAAGAATGTGACACTTTGTCCGGGAACAAACACTCTGACATATATGCTGAAGGTGAATGCTGGTAGTGAAGTAACTCTAGAAAATGTAAAAATTAGCAGTTCAGCACCAGAGAAATTAAGCTGTACTTTTTCTGAAAATCCCATTCAGGTGTATGGAACTCTGACTATAAAGAATCGAACCGAGATTGGCCCGTTCCCGGGTAAAAGCTGCATTGATGCAAAGAGTGGCAGTACTGTAAATTTAACTGGTGGTAGAATCCAGGGAAATGGTAAGAACGGAGTTAAGGAAGGAGGTGGAATATATGCTGACAATGCAACTGTCGATATGTCAGGCGGTGTAATTTGTGGACAGGTGGCAACAAACGGAGGTGGAATATACGCTACAAACAATGCAACTGTCAATATGTCAGGTGGTATGATCTATGAAAATCATGCAATTTATGGCGGTGGAATAGACGTAGATGGTTTTTCAAATGTAACCTTAACGGGTGGCACCATTTCTAATAATATAAGCGGGCAAGGCGCCGGGGTCTATTTAACAAGAGATTCTAACATAATCATGAGGAAAGGTACAAATGGGCAAAGATGCCGGATTATCAACAATAAAGCAGAAACAGATTATTCTCAGCATAAATATGGTGAAGGTGGCGGGATTTATATAGCGAATTCGAGAAATCTAGGAGTTGTAATTGAATCTGGAACCATCTCTGGTAACAGCGCTATTAAAGGAAATGACAATAATGGCTCCTTTCAAGGAGAAGAAGGAGGAGGAATTTATGCGTGGAATTCTACGGTAACTATCAAGGAAGGCTCAGAACTTCTTAATAATAACGCGGGCTATCGTGGCGGTGCGATATGTATATGGGGAGACAGTTCGAATCCAAGTCTACTTATTGTAGAAGGAGGAAATATCAGCGGTAATACAGCCAAAGAAGGTGGATCTGGTATATTCGCACACGATGATATGCAAGTGAATATTTCCGGTGGAGAAATAATCGAAAAATCCAGTGGGACTAAGACGGATAATATGAAAGAAAGCGTAATTATGCTGATTAATAGGAGGAGTACCTCGTTGGGATATCTGAGTCTTAGTAACAACCCTAAAATAACAGGAAGCGTAGTTCTTTCAAACGATAAGGATACTCGTGGATTTCGTATTCTTGCAAACAGTACTTTAAATGTAAACGAACCGATTTGGGTAATACCTACAGATGAAACACAAGATTCAATTGCAGTTGAATATGAAAATGAAACAGCAGCTGAAAAATATGAATCACAGTTCTGTACAAAGAAAAACAATCCTAAAGGACTGGTAAGAGACGGAAATACTTTAAAATGGACCAATAAACTAAAAGTGGAATTAATTACAATAACCGATATAACTAATAACCTGATATCAAAAACAGAAAACATTTATATTCTGTCTGGAAAAGTAATTAATTCAAACGATATTCCGGCAGCAACAAATATATCGGGATATAAGAGAACTGGATGGCAACATATCTCAGGAGGAAGCAGCGGTATATGGAATCCTACGTCTCCAATTACAGCGGACATGCAAGTACAGGAAATCTGGGCACTGGAAGCGCCAAAGGTTACAATTGCAAAAGAAAAAGGCTGTCCATCTTCTGGTATTCAGCTGACAGTACAGGCGCAACATACTCGTAATGACATAACGTATAGCTATGAGTGGTATAAAGGTAATGTCCCCATAAATGACAAGAATGAAGAAACTCTTACAGTCTCCGAGGCTGGAACTTATAAAGTGAAAGTAACAGCAACCAGTCCGGCAAAGTATCAGGCATCTGCGGAACAATCTGTTGAAATTCTTGTTACTGATTTTGGGCATTCTTATACCTGGGAGTATGATCAAACAACTCACTGGCAGCACTGCAGTATTGGAAATGAGAATACAACTTCGGAATCGCATACATTTGGTGACTGGAAAGTAACAAAACAGGCATCAATCGGAGTGGAAGGAGAAAAAGAAAGAACCTGTACAGTTTGTGGATACAAAGAAACGGCAACAATCCCCGCAATCTATATCCCAAGTTACCCGGTAACAGGCATTAAGGTATCTCCGGACACACTTACTCTTACCAGAAAAGACGAGACTGCACAGCTTACCGCTGAGGTGATTCCATCTTATGCAGATAATACGCGGGTAACATGGAAGTCCAGTGACGAAAACGTGGTAACTGTAGATGAAAAAGGTAAAGTAACCGCAGTTGGAAATGGAACAGCTACGATTACAGTCACATCCGTAAGCGGAAATTACACCGCAACTGTAGCCGTAACCGTAAAAATTCCTGTAGAAATTGCGAGGATCACGATTGAAGCAGAGAAGGAAACACTGACGAAGATTGGTGAATCCACAGAACTGAAAGTTAAGATCGAACCTGAGAACGCAGACGCCCAGAAGTTGATCTGGAAATCTGACGATGAAATGATTGTTGCTGTAGATGAGAATGGTAAAGTAACAGCAATCGGAAATGGAACAGTAATAATTACAGTAACTACAGAGGATGGAAAAAACACAGCTTCAATAACGATCACAGTGAAGATTCCTGATGAGCCTGTAATTAACAAGACAAAAGGGTTCGGACGCTTAAAAGTCCGTTCTGTAAACCAGACGAAAACTGCTATAACCTTAGAATGGAGTAAACTTGATGGTGTGGACGGATATTTCGTATATGGAAACCGCTGCAATACAAAGACAAAGACGTACAAATATCAAAAGCTTGCCACTATTACAAACGGACGTACATGGACACATAAAAACCTGAAGAAAGGCACTTTCTATAAATATATCGTAAAAGCATATAAGATAGTAGATGGCAAAAAGGTAGTGACAGATACATCTGCCTCCATACATGTGATCACACAGGGCGGCAAATACGGAATTGCAAGATCCGTTTCCGTAACTAAGGTCGGAAACAAAAAGAATGTTTCAAAAATAACCCTGAAAAAAGGAAAGACAGCACAGATCACAGCAAAAGAAATAAAAAAGGACAAAAAGATCAGACACCACAGAAATCTCTGCTATGAAAGCAGCAATACAGCAGTAGCCACTGTTACCCCGGAGGGGCTTATCCAGGCAGTTGGTAAAGGAACCTGTACGATATGGGTATATGCACAAAACGGTGTATATGCGGCATTGACGGTTACTGTGAAATGATAAAACATGATATTATCTGCTTATATATAAACTACGGCCACTAGCTAATCCGGTGGCCATAAGCAAAGGGGCAGCACACATTTCAGCAAGAGTTGGATCGAAGCGTTTCGTTTTTTGTATTCAAGTACCGACGAAAAAAGCCATAAGTGACTCCAGCAGCTACGCCCATACTGGAACCAACAGCAATGAATACTGGCATTGGGTACGCCCCTATGAAGTGCCCGGAGATGCCGACCAACTCGCCCGGAAGAATCATCTTCTGGGCGGTTTGGTCTTATTTCCAGTAATCTGTTTTTTGTTTCAGGTTAATATTCTTACTGAAAAATACAGGATTCTTTTTCTGCTGAATCTGTATTTCGTAATCCTTTAATGCCTTCACTACAGTATTGGACAGTATCAGGATTACCGGAATGTTGATCAACGCCATTATCCCCATCAATACATCGGAGATATGCCATAGTAATGTCATTTCCATACCTGCACCAAAAAATACTGCCAGTGCTGATACAATGCGAAATCCTGTCATGAATTTCCTGTCCGGTTGTTTTTTATGAATATAAGTCAGCAGATTGTCACAGTAGAAACAATTTCCCAATAATGTGGTAAAAGCAAATAATACCATGGCGATCATGATAAAATATGGGCCAAAAGAACCAAGTGTCTTGTGAAGTGCTGCCTGCACCCATGGTGCACCCTGAAGTTCTTTTGCAGGTATCACACCAGATACCAGACACATCATGGCAGTTGCAGTACACAATAATAATGTGTCAATAAACACAGACAGCATCTGTACAAGTCCCTGCTTGATCGGATGGCTGACTACTGCAGATGCTGCCGCATTTGGTGCAGAACCAATACCTGCTTCATTGGAATACAGACCTCTTCGGATTCCCTGCATCATGGCTGATCCGGCAAAACCGGCAAAAATGGCTTTAAAGTCAAATGCTTCTTTGAAAATCTGTGCCATGACTGACGGAAGCTGTCCGATGTTCAATACTACGATAAATAGGGATACCAAAATATATGCAATTCCCATAAATGGCACCAGGGTAGAGGTTACTTTCACAATTCTGTTACCGCCACCCAGCAGACACCATCCCATTACCAGTGCCAGAATTCCGCCTATGATCCAAGGCGTGATATCTGCATTGTAAAATGGCTGGCCGGCAAAGGTAGACTGAAGATTGTAAGAAGCCAGCATATTAAATCCAAATGCATAAGTCAGGATCATGGCTATACAGAAAACCACTGCCAATCCTCTGCTGTGCAGTGCTGCTTCTATATAATAAGCCGGACCACCATAACACTTGCCATCTTTCCCTTTTTTCTTATATATCTGTGCCAGTGTGCTTTCTGCCAAAGCTGATGCACTGCCAAGAATGGCAATGATCCACATCCAGAATACGGAGCCTACACCACCGATGCAGATAGCGGAAGATACTCCCACAATGTTGCCCGTTCCTACACGAGATGCCGTAGAGACCATCAGTGCCTGAAAGGATGACACACTTTCTTTTCCCTCTGGCTTCTCCATTACAGCATTACAGGCTTTCCGGAATAAACGTACCTGCGGAAATCTGGTCCGAATAGTAAAATAGATGCCGGAACCAATTAATATCACAATCAGCAATTTGCTGTAAAGAAATGTGTTGATTGCGTCAATGATCGTTTCGAACATAAATTCTCCTCTCAACAGAATTTTTATCATAAGTTACTGTTCTGCACATGACAGATACATCGGGCAAAAAACCGAATTATTACTATGATACAATATTTTTGCTTCTTTGAAAAGGGAATCTTTTATTGGAGGCACAGATCTTTCCCTGCTCATTTACAGGAACGACAAGGGAGTGGCAGTGGACATTTTCGTATTCGTCTCCATGGTACATAACACCGCGGACACTTTTTCCATTTTTCGGGGTCAGGTTAAAGGTGTTCTTCAGCCATTTCACATTGTTCTGCTGCGATTTTTCAATATCTATCTTCTCAGCATCTTCGTGGGAGAAAGTAGTGACGATTCCATATGCCAGGACTCCGTTATTTCTAAGATTGCGCATCTTATAGTAGTCCAGTGATTCTACTTTCTGTTTGAATGCTTCCGTGTAGTCAACCGGGTTTCTATCCTTTCCGCGGAGACAAAATCTATTGAAAACTTATATAAAAATCAGCTATGTCAGAAGTGGAGTTATATTGTAAAGTAGCACTTCAAGGTGAGATGAAAAACTTGAAGTCCAACGTTATAGACTGTATAATGGATTTAGACTAAAACGTGTCGTTTGCTAAGGATATTACGGTGAAAAGCAATGTGTCAGAGGGTATAGGTGTTACCAATTGCTAATAGGCAGGCGACAGAAAAGAGGCGAAAAAATGGATGTTAAAACAATAAGAGAGAAACTGGCAGCAGTACTCAAAGAACAGGAGAATGATACAAAGTATCGGGTGTTTATTGATGATTACACAATGCTGCTCGATGAGGTGAAAGTTAATACTGATACAGCAAACCTTGCAATTGAAGCGGTAAAGCTGGATCAAGGCACTAATTTTCTGGATATCTTTGCCGAATTGGATAAGAAACAAATAAAGGATGCATGGAAGATCATACTTAACTGTGGAGAATTTAAAAAAAATACTGACTATGGGACATTTGAATTAATGTGTTCTTTTGCTGCTTCTGCGCTGGCAGGAGACGCCAATACATATTCGATCCTTGGGAATATCCTGACGGCTATGGTTAATTCTGCTAAATTGCCTGAACAAGAAAAAATAGATACAGCAGCATATGAGATTGTCAGGGAACTGCTTCTTGAGGCTCTGCCTAAAAACACTAAGTTTCCAGAATGGGAAACTGTAAAAATGGCTTCAAATCATATGGAGTCTTTTTGTACGATCATGGAACATACTTTGGCATTAAAGTCTGTGCAGGAAGCAGGGACTGGTATCCCGGCAGCTTTTAATATGAATATGTGGATCGCTAAAGGCAAGCAGTATGTAGAAGAAACCAGGATATTAAAAGAAAAGAAAAAAAATAAGCCTCCTAAAAGAAGTATGGAATTGCGAAAACTGGCAGAGCATTTTGAAAAAGTTGAAGAGGAATTGGATAAAGCAATCTGTGAAACGGCCAGATTGACATCGCAGATTGATTTTTTGCAAGAGAGGTTAAATGAATCAGAAAGAACTGTCAGCGAAAAAGATAAAGAGATAAAAGTACAGCAGACAGAGATTGAAGGATTAAAGACAAGGGTCAGTCAGGCAAACCAGGAAGTTGATGAAAGAAAGAAGCTTAATGATGCACAGGTACAGTATCGGGAAGATACGCAGGCTGCTTTATTACAGGATATTGCCAGAGCTCTCAAGCCGGAATATGGAGATTATGCGGAAACAATAAACGTACCTATGAATGAAATGCTTGGGAAAATATATCGTGAAAAGTTAAAACAGATTTTTAAGATACTTGAGCAGAAAGGTATTAAGGTAGGGAATTAATGGCAACTTATTTTGGAATAGACTTTGGAACAACCAATTGTGCTGTACACGCGATAACAGCCATTGGAGATGGTATTGATGACGAGTTTGATATAGGAGAAACTGACAGGAGGCCGTTGCCTTCTTTCGTTGCAATCCACAGAGAAACAGGGGAAGTGGTTACGGGGCTTGATGCCAAAGGCAGCATTGCAGAAGAGGATGAGTATGAGGTTTTTTCTTCCATAAAAACGGTTATTGGTGAAGAAAGGGAATGGATCATAGCTGGCAAGTCCTGGACACCGGTGGATATTGCGGCAGAACTGTTTAAGGCACTGAAGAGGAAAGCTGAAAACAGTACCCATGATATCATGGATGAGGCGGTTGTTGCAGTTCCGGTTGGTTTCTCTTCCAGGAAAAAGAACAATATCCGAAAAGCGGCACTAAAGGCAGGTATTAAGGTAATAATGTTTGTAAGCGAGCCGACGTCGGCTTACTGCAGTCGTGCTTCGGAGATGAGAAAGTATCATAATGTGGCAGTGTTTGACTGGGGTGGAGGAACGCTTGATGTTGTTGTACTGAGGATCACGGATAATATAGTCCATGAACTATCATCTGTGGGAATTACCATGGCCGGAAATGATATTGACCGACACTTGGCAGAAAGAATCTGTATGAATGTATCCACAAGATCAGGAGAGGACTTTGCCTTAGAAGATTTATCTCCAAGAGTTCAGCTCAGATTATTACAGAAATGTGAGCAGGCAAAATGTGATCTGGCAGATGAGGATATTGTTACTATAATGGATGCAAATCTTGATGGGCATGGAATGATGATGGAGAAAATTGATTATCCATATTTCTCACTGCTTATTGAGAATGAAGTTGATCAGGCTGTTGACTGTCTTATGAGGGCTCTGTCGGATGCCGGAATGAACAGGGAATCAATAGATTGTATTTTATGTGAAGGCGGATCCAGCAGGCTGCGTCCTCTTCAGGAAAAGTTGTTGAAACTATTTGACCGGAAGAAACTGATCTTTCCCAGAAAGGCTATGTGGGATATAGCCACGGGTGTTGCGCAGATCTGTTATAAACCAGGCTGCTATACCTTAAATAAACCAATTGGTCTGACACTTTCAAACAACAAATTTTATCCGCTTTTCAAGATTGGACAAAGGGTCCCAACGGAAGAGAAAACAGTTACGTTTGGTGTGATAGATGGCAGCGATGATGCAAGATTTATTATCACTGACGGGGATGAAAACAGCCAGACCTTTTCTGAGATATTTCTGGTAAAGGTCAGAAAGTTCAGTGATGAAGCACTGAAGGTATCCTGTTATATTGATGCTGATATGGTCTTTAGGATGAAGATTGAATCCAACAGAGCACCGGATGATTTTTTCAGGGTATGGACTTATTCGAATCTGAAGGTTTCCTATGAAATAGATGCGCCTGCTCCGGAACAAAATGAGAGATAGGTTTGGGGTGAATAGAAATGGAAAGTAATATCATTGGTGGAAGTAATGTTTATCCTTGCAAGGGAAAACCTGTCTGTGATCAGGAATTTGTGGATCAGGTAGAGGATTATGAATATATAAAAATAATCCGCAAAAAGCAGGAGGTCAGGCAGACTTCCGTACGTTTAACAGAGAAACAGTCCCGGATTATGGAAACGGAAATGAGATGCTATTATGCAGAAAAAGATCCCTGCTGGGGATATGTCAACGAACAGGGAATCCGGTGCAAGTGTATAAAAGGCAGATGTCCGCAGATCAAGAAATGCAATCCAGGATATACTCCAGTGCAAAAAAAATATTGGAAAATGACGGAAGAGACAAAAGCCTTGTATGGGCATCCTGAAAGGCAGAAGAAGTATTATCGTGTTGACCTGGTTTCCGATAAAGAGATGTCTCTTTATTATTCTGATCCTAAAGGAGCTGGAATAGAATTTCCTCCGATACCGGATCCCGAGAAATCGGATCAGGCAAATGATAGAAGATTAACTATTATCGGATACGATAGTACTTATTTTGGGGATGCTGATGATCAGTGGTCGCCAATCTGGGGATATGTTGACGAACTGGAGGATGGAGGACTGATCACCTCTCAATATGGCAGACGTAAAGAGACGGTTTTTGTAAATTCACATAAAGCGGAAGAAAAGTCTAAGAAAAAAACTATGGATAAAGAAGTGCGGGTTGATAATAAACCTGTGGATAAATCAAGAAGATCAGTTACTGCCGGGTTGGATGAGAGTAAGAAATTCCAATATGAGAAAATGGTCAGGGATAAGATAGGTACTTCCTTCCAGCTCACAGAGATGACAGAGGAGCTGATCGAAGATTTGTCATATGGAAAGATATTAAACATCATTCTTTCAAATGAGGCAGAGATGGCCTATGTATCAGGGATGCTGTTGAGGGCTCAGGTTGCCCATGACATGGAACTCTGTGACGGAAGAGAACGGGTATGTCTGTGGAAGACACAATCTAAAAAGATTAAGTTTTCTTCCGGAATTTTCTTGATATCGAGTGCTTTTATCAAACAGGGCTGTAGTCTGGAAACCGAAACGGTATGGTCAGGGCTGGAATCCGCGGATAAAGTAAATGAGCTAATAGTGAGTGGAAGGGAGTTCTTTAGTTTTGCAGGCAAAGATGGAGAACGGCGTTGGGGATGTAGGAACTTATATAATACAACGCATATAGCGATCAGGAATGAAGATTTGGAATTATCTCTACCTGTTGAGGAGGAACTGCCGATATCGTTGATAATAGGCGATAAGAACTATAGCATTCTGACAACGAAAAACGAGGAGCAGTTGGGATTTACAACAGAGAATCTTTGGAATGCACTTGATAATTTGAAAAAGACAGGGGAGATATCAGACTTTCCTAAATTAATCTCCGGGCCTGTTCTTGCAAAGACTGCTATGGGTTTTGCGATAAAGGGAATCGGACATATGAAATTTGATGAGTATTAAAAATAGGATTTTGGATTCCCGGAAATCAATGTTGAGTCCTGTTTTGATCATTGGCCGCTTCGAGCTTTCTGCCTCTTTTGAGAATATTATAAATGTACAACGAGTGTTGTGCATTAGGTTTGTATGAGATCAAGTCAAGAATCCTGTTTCTGCGGAGGGCATCAGCAATATTGAAAAATTTCATTAAGCTGGTATGCAAAGGTTCAAGCTTCTTACAAATGATGACAGATTAAGATGCAGGGTGTAATGAGGATTGATGATCCTCTCCGCGGATAGGGTATATGTGCCAGGTCTCATATTAACTTGTCATCGCGTTCTTGTAGAAGTGCATGGCCTGGAGTTTGGAATAGATGAAGAGTAGCTTTCGTTGTTGTGAGCAACACCTGGTGGTGTCAAGTATAAGAAACTCCAGGAATTTTCTCCGCGGATAAAGCTGTGGAGATAAGTGTCAGCTTAATTGCACTAAAAGAGAAGGAATTGTACAGCTAATTAGTATACGATGTTTTTATAAAAAATTGTAAAGCGGTGAAGCGCATGTTATCATTAGGTGTATCGTTTATTATTAAGAGGCTATTGGTCAGTAAAATATAATTATCTTTTGGAGGAAGAGATGTATGAAAAAGGCAGTTTGTTTATTAATAACTACAGCTATAATTTGCCAGCCAGTGCAGGTGGTTGCAGAAGAGTTTACAAATCAGAATAAATATGTAACAGATATTGGAGTAGATCAGGAAGCGGAAATTGAAGGATACCAAAACATAGATTTTGAAGAAGCGTTGGATATTGAATTTGGAAGTGAAGATGAAGAAAGTGTTAAAGCTTTTGATGATTCAGCTTTGGAAATATTTTCAGATGGACAGGATGATGAAATGGTTGAAACAGCGGAAAGCAATGGAAATAATATTCTTTCCGAGGCTTTATATTATAAGGGGCATTATTATGCAATTTTTGATTTACATTCTGATTGGGATGAGGCTAAAGCATATTGTGAATCGTTAGGTGGCTACCTTGCTACAATTGAAAGTCGAGAGGAAAACGATGTTGTATTTGGGTATTTACGGAATCGAGGGTACGACAGCGCATATTTTGGACTTACAGATGAAGAGACAGAAGGAAGTTGGAAGTGGGTCACTGGAGAAAAAGTAGATTATACCAATTGGCATCTAGGAGAACCTAGTTCTGCAAATGAACATTATGCGATGTTCTATTACAAATTTCCAGATGGTACATGGAATGATGGAGATTTTGGAAATTTAACAGTAGGAAAAGACACAACATTCATTTGTGAATGGGGGACAAAAGAGGATGTAAACGATTTTAATATTTCTAAAGCAAAAATATCAAGCATAAAAAAAGTTTACGAATATACTGGAAAATCAATTAAACCGGTCCCGAAGGTTATTTTAAATAATAAGCAATTAGTAAAAAATAAGGATTACAAAATAACTTATAAAAATAATAAAAATGTAGGAACTGCAACTATAATAATAACTGGAAAAGGAAAATATAGTGGTTCTAAAAAAAATGAATTCGAAATAGCGGTTCTAAAAAAAGATATTGAAAAATCAGCAGTATCTTTTGCAAACATATTTGCTGAAAAAGCGAAAAGCTCCGAAGATATTACAATACCAAATGCAAAAGAACAATTAGAAAACCTAGGAAATCAATTGACGATTACCGGATATTCGGGAGAAGTTCCAGATGAAGTATTGGAAGCTTTTGCAACAGCAGTTCTGAATACAATAAAGGATAGCAACTGTCTCTTATACACATCTGACGCTGCCGACGACTTAATAGGTGTAGAT
>ENA-OZJX01000507-OZJX01000507.1-human-gut-metagenome-genome-assembly--contig:-NODE-507-length-11896-cov-22.540579_pt1 | contig 11896 bp, 24 predicted proteins | sample MGYA00244177_ERZ653752 | MGnify/ENA primary metagenome ERZ653752 (study PRJEB26926, sample SAMN06165333) | human gut metagenome | biome: ENVO:00009003; feature: ENVO:2100002; material: ENVO:00002003... | reverse complement strand
GTATAGTTGGCTGGAAAGATGGCGAAGTACATTCTTTAACCGCTATCAGAGTAAATAAGAACGGAAAAGTTAGTTATGGTAGAACTGTTAAATATTAAAGTCACGGGAGGACAAAGATATGATTTTAGATATCAATAAGCAATTGGATGAAATTTTCAAAGAAGAATTACTACAAGCGGAAGTGATAACAACCGAACGGGGAAAGATAATGCGCTTCCCTAATTTGAATGTACCGGATGTTTGGGAGGTTTTCAATAAATTTTCGATAATGGCTGCCATTCACATTTTCACGATGTTTCAAATAATGGTTGTGAAAAAATTGGTGGATGTATAATAAATTATAGGAAAATTTTAAAGCGATATCTTTTTAAAACCCATGATAGGTGTGAATGCTATAGCATCAATAAAACAAGCATACGCAAAAATTATAGCGGTGTAATCGAAATAGTAGAACTTAAAAGTAAATAATTAAAAATTAAAATGATATGAAAAAGTTAGAAACATCCCAAATAATCGAAAACATTTGGGCAAACAGAGTAATAACAGAACGCGAATTATTGCTTTTAAAAAGACGTGCGAATAATGGTGATGATGAGGCGGCAAATTTTTATCCCGGTTGTGGTACCGAAATAGAAGCAACAGAAGAACAAAGTGCTAAATGTTTTGCGTGGCTTATGAACTTATATAAGACACCAACGGGGAAGGAACGGAAAAACAACCCTTTCGGTTATCGGGAAATGAATATACTTGATAATTACAAGGGTGAACGCTTTCAATTTGTAGGTTTTCATAATGACGGATATAGATGGCATGATTATTACTTACCTATATATTCTTTGTGTGGTATGAAATATTACGTAAATAGCGAAGGCAGTATTCAGATTGTCGGATAATATGAAAAGAAAACGTATTAATAGGTATGCTCTACTTATTTGTAGGGCATATCAAAATAGAGTGTATTTTTTCAGTGTATAACTAAAATGGCAAAATGATATGAAAACGAAAGTAAACTATTTAAGAAAATATAATGATACAAATACATATAGTCAAACTATAAATGTTATTTGTTCAGAAAAGGAATTTATGGATATGGCGCAAGTTGTAAAAAGCTACATTAAAAGCGGTAATACTTATGCGTGTTGTGCTAAACCTATTACAGTAGGAACTAACTTTTTGACTATTAATATGCTTCATAAATTAGCTTTTAACTTTTGGGAAAATAACAAAAGAGTAAAAACAGACCGTAACACAATTTTAAACATTAAAATACAATAATATGGAAACGAATACATTAAAACATACAATATCGAAAATATACCTCGATAACGGTAATATTTATAAAGTAATAGCAACCATTAAATTGCATGATGAATGTAAGAACGGTATGTGTTCATGGAGTATAACGGGCATACTCTATCAAAAGAAAGGAAACGGGCGTTTTTATAATATTGGGTATAGTTGCCTTCTTGAAGGAATATTAAAAGCTTCGCCAAAGTTAAAAATGTTTGTAGACCTTCATTCATGCGATTGGCATGGTGTGCCATTATATCCAGTTGGAAATGGGTATTACCTTTTGCAAAAAGATAAAAAGCAAGCAAAGAAATATTTGCGCGTAACTGATGAAGAACTGGAATTTTTGGCAAAGTGTGAAGACAAAGACTATTTTAAATACCAATTGTTTGCGCTTGGTATTGTGGAAAGATGGCAAGAAGAAAGCAGGAAAGCAATACAAGCACTGGAAGAATTAACGGGTAATGTTTGGGTTAATCCATATAAGGAAAGCGAAGAACGCCACAGACTTGTTTTAAGTGACGAAGAACGCGAAGAAATAGAGGGGAAAGTATTATCTGGATATTATACGGAAAGCGCGATACAAGAACGCCAAGAAGCTAAAAGAATTGCCGAAATAGAGAAAAGAAAAAACGAAGTGATTAAAACCTTTGAAAAAAGAATAAACAAAGCAACAAAAGAAAAGATGTAAAATTAGCTATATTAGGGGCTGGATTATTATCAGATAATTATATCTACTATGTTGAAGGTAATAATGTAGTTTTCAATTATTATAGCTATCACGACAAAGTAACAGAAGAAGAATATAATAACATGCTTAAAAATATAGACTATTCTCTATTGCCGGAAGGAATTAAATTTGAATTCAAATAATAATAATAGAACTATGAGTATAACAGATTTTTATAACGGACGCTTTGTTAGCGGTAAAATATTAAAGCGTGATTATCGCATTATATGGCAACGAATTGTAATAGCTACAGCCGCTTTGTGTGGAATGTTCATTTTTATGATGGCTATTCAGTTAATGTGTTGGTTATCTAATTTGTGTAACTACGTTTTTAGGTAATAGCAACAAAAGAAAAGATGTAAAATTAGCTATATTAGGGGCTGGATTATTATCAGATAATTATATCTACTATGTTGAAGGTAATAATGTAGTTTTCAATTATTATAGCTATCACGACAAAGTAACAGAAGAAGAATATAATAACATGCTTAAAAATATAGACTATTCTCTATTGCCGGAAGGAATTAAATTTGAATTCAAATAATAATAATAGAACTATGAGTATAACAGATTTTTATAACGGACGCTTTGTTAGCGGTAAAATATTAAAGCGTGATTATCGCATTATATGGCAACGAATTGTAATAGCTACAGCCGCTTTGTGTGGAATGTTCATTTTTATGATGGCTATTCAGTTAATGTGTTGGTTATCTAATTTGTGTAACTACGTTTTTAGGTAATAGCATGAAGTTAATAACGAAATTTAAGCCCGAACTAAAAGAGTTTATAAGCCTGCAAGGGTTGAATATCAATGATACAATGAAGGCAGTGAGAAACGGAAATCTGTTTATTTATAAGGCAGAAACAAAGCGCGAAATATTGTATCATGGTATTACTAATTTAAAGCACCCGTATATATTATCAGAGCATAAGCTTCCATTATAACAAAAAGTTATAATTGTTTTGGTAATATATATAATATATATAATATATATAATATAACAATAAAGTAGTGTATGAAAACTTATAAAAATTTTGAAGAAGACTTTGAGAAGGCAAAAGCAAACATGGAACTTCTGGAAAACATTGTGTCTGTAGGCATTCCAAAGAAACAAGCGGTTTACTTTAATAGCATATCAGTAGATAGTAAGTACAGCATGGGACAAAGAACGTATCTATATGTAGGTGATAAATTGGTGCATTGCAATGATGAAAGAAAGTTTTATGTAGGGCACAACAAATTTATTGAAACACACGGAAAAATAGTTGTCCGCTTCAACAAAGGAGAATTTAAAAAGTATATGGCTATGTGCGAAGAAATGTATAAAGCCCTTGCAATAAAGGCGAACGCATCTAAATATATTTCTTTAGTGGATAACATAAAAGACTTTATAAAGCCTAATATTGACCTTAAAAACAGCCAATTTAACAAGAGCAAGGGAATAGGGTGTGTTTACATAGAAAAACAATTTGTATAACTTCTAAATATTAAAAACTATGGCATTAATAATAATTATCGGATTTATTGGCTGTTTGTTGTCTGGAGAACTCATTAAATTAGGCAGATAATGGGAAAGTTCATGCTTCTACTATTGGTGTGGGATATTGTGGCTTTATTTGCCATCATACTACGTCCTAACTTCAAATATAGTAGTGATGTTATCAGTTGGCTTATAGCCGGAATAGCTTTGTCTGTAATAATAATAATCAGTTAGTAATAAGATGGATAAATATGTTTACTACCTTCGTGTATCAACGAATAAACAAGGTGATAGCGGTTTAGGGTTGTCAGCCCAAGAAAAGACTTGTATAGACTATATTAATAGCAAAGGTGGAATTATTTGTGGTAAGTTTGTAGATGTGGCTTCGGGAAAAGACTGTTCCCGTGTGGAGTTGTGGAAAGCTATAGAGTATTGCAAAGCTAATAGTTGCACCCTTGTAGTGGCTAAATTGGATAGGCTTTCAAGAGACGCTGAGTTCGTTTTCCATGTAGTCAACACTGGAATAGAGATATATTTTTGTGACCTCCCAGTAGTCAATACTATGGTATTAGGTATCTTTGCATCCGTTGCACAATACGAACGCGAACTAATTAGCAAACGTACAAAAGATGCGTTGGCAGCAAACAAGGCACGCGGCATATTATCCGGCACAGCTAATAGCAACTATCGAATTGACGAAGAAAGTAAGAAGCAAGCAAGTATAGCAAGTGCAAGAACGCGAAACAGAAAAGTAGTAGAAAGTGCTGAGTTCGCTTGCTTTTGTAGAATACTCCGAAAAGTAATACCTATATTAAATGAAAATTCTACGGATGAAGAACTGTTTTTCTTGAACTGGACTAAATACCGGACAAGTTTTGTACTCACGCAGTTTCATAAGGCGGAAATAAAGGAACTCATGCAGGAAGCCAATAGGAACAACAACAAATTGTTTATTGGCATTGATTTTACGAATGCTAATTTTTATCAGTATATTAGTAGCCGCGTACAAGCTACGTTCAACTCAATTTCTAAATACAAAGAATATAACAACCTATGAAAATACTTCAAATCGCCCTAATAACACAAAAGGGCAACGTCTTTAATGTAAAGATGCAGATAGACGAAGTTGTGAATGAGAGCAAGGAAGAAGTAAGGGAAAAACTACTTTCTGTATTTGCCAATAGGAAGGATGATATAGTAGACGTTGTAATCCATTCCATGCAAGACGAATTAGGGCTTTCCGACTACTCCAATGAACAACTTAAGGCTGAACTGAAAAGAAGAGTAAATATCGCGCGTATGAAAGCGATTAGAGAGAAGCCCAAGTATTATTATTGGGAAGGAATTGTAGTTGATATTCTGAGGCGATATAATAGGTTTGCCAAGTGGAAGTTTAAAATAGATTCCGAAGAGTTGGCGGCAAGTGAAAATTTTTCGTATTTGAATAAATGGCACGCCTTTGAGATGATAAGTGGTGCTTTCAATATGACAACTGCACCAAAGGTTGGGGATAGGGTCAAATTAAGATATCGTGTAGTAAAAAGCCATTTCCGCTCCTATAGAGATTCTAAAATCGTATCAGTAATAGAACGGGCTGACTTGTCAAATGAAACAGTAATAGCAGGCAGTGAATTGTAAACTAAAACTATAAAGAGATGAAAGCAATATTAATAGCAACCAAAGAAACAATTGACGTAATAAAGGCTGGGGAATATACCAACATTTACGTAACAGAGGACGGGAAACAGTCGTTCTTAGGTGATGAACTTATTCTTCTTGATGAAGTGAAGAGAGAAGCAAAGGGGCGTGATTGGGAAGAGGTTCGGATAAATGCTGCAATAGCAACAATGCAAACACTTTTAAATAATCCACAATATGAGAACAAATCAATAATAGCCATAGCTGACATGAGCGTAAGTATGGCTGATGTATTGGTTAAAAAGCTGAAAGGAGAATAACTATGTAAAAGTTGAGGTATGAAACATATATTGGATTGGTATAATGAAAATACTCCTCAAAATGAGGATGAATACGAAAAAGGATGCTTGACAAGTGCTGCAATAATAGCAATAATCTTCATAGCATTAACAGTAGCAATAATAAATATTTGATTTGAAAATGGAAAAACAACCGATTAGCATACAAGACGTGATACAAGAACTTCGCGACTTGTTCAGAGTTACAAACAGAGGATTTTCAAGTGAAATAGACGGGATATTCTTTATTGACAAAAGGCAATATTCCGCATCCGAGGTACACATGAAGCTTGAAATGTACTTCAATGACAAGTATATAATCAACGGACTTTGTAAGATATATCCGAATTGTGTGACTTATACACGATTTGAGATTAAGAGCATCGACAAGCTGATACCTAACTATAGACTCATGGGAGGTTATACTCCCGAAAAGGAGGGCTGAATTATGGCGAAGAGTATATTTACTCCAATGGAGAAGTTCAACGAAATTTTGGCAGCCTATAAACTTAAATCGAGTAATATCGGAGAGTATGAGGGAAAGCATATCAGAGTATTCCACAATGAGAAGAAGCTGTTTGATTACTACCCATGCCGGATGAAGCTATTTGACTACCATAATTGGCATCAGCTAAGTTATCCTATGCACGGGAACAAGGATTGGGAGAAGGAACTAAGAACAATAATCGAAAAACTGATAAAACAATGAAGAAGTTAGTAATGACATTGATTGGCTTGCTTTCACTGATGGCAAGCATGCAGGCGCAAACAGATTGGAAGAGCCAGCTTAACTATTTGTATGGTACATGGACTGTACAGTATATACAAGACCGTAACGATAATGTAAGCACACCGCCAAACTTGGTGACAATGAAGTTCAACCGGGATATGACTTGTATTATAACCCAAGACGGACATAAGATACAAGGCACATTCAAAGCGGAACAATTCATGCAAGGCGAGTTTGACTTGTTTACTGGACTTTTTGTACAAGCATATTCTAACAAAAGCAAGAAGACAATACTGTACTTTCAAGTGTACGATATAAACAACAGTAAAGGAGTTATCAGCGTGCCAGAAGTCAAAGAGTATTGGCAGATAAAAAAGAACCTATTTGAGATAGATGATTAATAATTGTTAATAGTTTGGCTTGTTTTTTGGAACTTTCAAAAATAACAGCGTACTTTGCATTGCAATCGAGAGGTAGAATGCTCGGTGATAAACGATATTAGGATTCAATAGCAATTCAACATATAGCTTACATTGGCACATTCTACCTGCAATCGTGCAGCCTGCCAGTGTATAGCAAAGCTTAAAGCACTGGGAGTTTTCTCGGTGCTTTTTGCTTTTTTGTAGTCCTGCCATTCGGAGCAAATATATAAACTGCATAGAAGAGGTCGTACAAATGCAGCCAGTCGGGGATGTGATAGAACAACTGGGTACGAATGTTGAATAGTAACATAAATGGTTCTAAGCTGCTTATCTATTCTGTGTTGCAGCACGCTTGAAAAGGTTCAGTTTATGCTGGTTAGCTTAAAAGCGTTCCCCGAACAAGAATAAAATCTTGCTTAGGGGACTTTACACACGTAGGTTTGTTTGTCTGGTTAACTTATTGTTTGTTTTTAATATATAAACTCTTAAATTATAATGATATGAAGATTATCTTTTTAGACATTGATGGAGTTGTTTCTACACATCGCTGCCAATGGAAACTTGACCCCGAAAAAATGGAATTGATAAAGAGGATATGTGATGCTACGGATGCTAAGATAGTGATTACTTCTTCTTGGAGGGGATATAACTTGAAACAGACCATAGAGAATTTGGTTGACTTGGAGAGAGAAGCAGGAAACCAGCCTTTTTTATATCCGGAACTTATTGTTGGCTGTACTGATAGAATGTATTCCTTCAAACATGGAAATAGAAATACTCATTTTACACTTCCTCGCGGTTGCGAAATAGAACGTTACTGCTTTGAGCACGAAGAAATTGAAAGCTATGTTATTCTTGATGATGATTCGGACATGCTTCTTAAACATAAGGACAAGTTCATTCAGACCAATGCCTTGTTGGGTATCTCCGAAGAAGATGCAAAGAAAGCCATCGCTATATTGAAAGGTAAGAAACGTGCTTTGACAACAAGTAAAACGTTTGATGTCCGTGCCGACTTGTCCTATGTCAATGAGGAACTGAAAGATTCTTGGAACATTTGGCTGGACTACAAGGACGAAATCAAGAAGCAGTACAAAACGGAACGAGGTGCAAAGATGATGTATTCCAAGTTGGAAAAGTACTCCGATGGCAATCCAATCCTTGCAAATGCCATAGTTAACGAAGCCATCTGTCATAGTTGGGACGGATTCTATTCATTATCCGACAAACAGAAAGAATTTTTCTTATCGGATAAAAGCCCTTATAGGAGCGAAAATTCCAATTCTTCCTACATAGATAAGAGATTGCAGGAGTTGGACGAGAAAATCGAAAAATACAAATAGTATAACATCAAATGAAGAGTATTATGAAGCGTAGGGAGTTAAATATTGGAAATATTGTTCAAGTCGGGTTTAATAAAGTCAGAGTTGTACGTGATGAAAAAGTTTCATGTGATGCTTGCTATTTTAGACCGATTTGTGCTAAAGATTATGAAGCATTAGGATGGAAACAAGAAAACTTTGGATTTTGTTCTGAAAATGAGAGATTAGACAATGTAAATGTTCATTTTGAATTAGTAGATTGATATGGAAGTAAAGAACGGAATAATAATTGACGGAGTGCTGCATGAAATGGAAACGAATGAAAATATCTCATGTATGAATTGTTCATTAAAATATTACTGCGATGAAATTGAAAATAGACATTTTATATGGTTATGTAGTGTTCATTCTTGTTTAGGTTATATCAATCGTGGCAAAGTGACTAACATAGAAATAGAGGAGGAAACGAAATGACAATACGAGATTTAGCGCATTTATTGCTTACTGCACCAGATTTAGACAAAGATGTGAAGATATCCAACGGAGGCTATAAATCTCATATTACAATGGTAGAATTTGTAGAAAACGGTGAGTTCATAATTGGTTCAAACGAGTACAGTGAAGACAAAATTAAGGTAAAAACCGAAATTGAAGTAAAATATCCATACGATGAAGAACCAAAAATATTTTAACGATAAATAGAGGAGACAGAAAATGAAGGGTAATATATTTGATAAAATCAGAAAAGCTGAATATAAATACTTAGAATATATGCTTGCTTGTGATAATATAGTTAAAGAAGCGCAAAAGCATATAGACTGGAATAACGATGTTTCGTGTGAATATTATCCGGGAGATGGTGTTTGTATAATGATAGAGGAACATGTTTGTCCTGCATCCACATTCTTTGAATTGGTTGAAGAATCGGAGGATGGCATGGTTGACGAGAATACCTATATGAGAAACTGCATTTGATATAATTACTAAAACATAAAGTTATGAAAACAGAGAATATGACATTTAGTGAAGCTCTTGAAGCGATGAAGCAAGGGTACAAGGTGAAAAGAGCGAGTTGGTCTGTTGGCTATATTTATTTGAAAAACACAAATATTGTTATTGATGATTGTGACAATGGGTTTGAAAGTGTCAGTATAGACTATATCTTTGCTACCGATTGGGAAATATACAACGAACCAAAGCCCGAACCGCAGTTTGAAATCGGAGAATTGGTTATGATGCGAGATAGGATTGATTCAAAATGGGTTCCAGAACATTTTGCCCATTACGAACCAAAGAAAGAAGTTCCATATATGGCAATAAGCGGAAGAGATTATGTGCAATGTGCCAAATTTGATAAAGACATAGTATTCACCAATAAACCAGCAAAGTTATGATACAGAAAGCAGAATTTGAAAAGTTGCAGTTTGGGGACAAGCTTGCACAAATAACTGAGAATGGAGAACTTTACACCTATAAATACATAGGTCGTGACCCCGGATGGGAAAACGGGTATGCCTTTTTGAGTGGTGGAGATGGTAGTAGTGCATTACATTACAACCGTGATTTTATAAATAAGTTGTTCTTTTATGATTGCTATTCTGAGATAAAGAATATAGCAGATGTAAGGAAAGCACGATATTATCGTCAATGGCTGGAAGAATATGAAGGGAGGGTTAACAAGTAATGGAGAAGGACAGTCTAATTCATGGTGATTGCCTTGTAGAAATGCAAAGATATAGATTTAATTGTTACAGACCCTCCATATAAATTAATAAGTGGAGGTTGTAAAGGAGGATTGAATATACAATTTAATAAAGCTGATTATTCCAAAGTATCAAAAGGTGAATTTTTTGAAATACCAAGGTTTGATGCGTGGATAAAAGAATGTTTTCGTGTTTTGAAAAATGGAACTCACTTTTATTGTATGTCAAATGATAAAAACTTAAATGAAATATATAATGTAGCTATTAATTGTGGATTTAAGGAGGTTAATATATTAGTGTGGAAAAAGTATATGCACACTCCTCTACCATATTATATGAAAAATATTGAATTTATTATATTGTTTAGAAAAGGCGGTGCAAGAAAAATAAATAATATGGGTAGCTTCGCATTGATTGAAAATATAAAAGGGATTTATGGTAATAAAATTCATGTATCAGAGAAGCCCGTACCCTTGTTTGAGGAATTCATTTTAAATTCAAGTAATGAGGGAGATATTGTATTAGACCCTTTCGCGGGGAGTTGCTCAACAGCAATAGCTTGTATAAATACAAACAGACATTATATAGTTTTTGAAAAAGAGAAAGAATATTATGACATAGCTTTTAACCGTATTGAAGAAGCTAAAAGATTGAAGGAGGTGCAGTAATATGAAAGAAGGATTAATTAAGATAAAGAAAGGTTACTATAAATATAAAGGATATAATATACGTTTTCATGGTTATTACCCTCCAGACCATTGCGTGTGGTGGGAAGCTATTAATGAGGAAACACAATGTGCAGATTATCATTGTCATACATTAAGGCAAATTATTCAAGAAATAGACGAAGACCTAAAAAAGTAAGAAAATGGATATACATATAATGAAGCCGGAAAACCAGATTCTCATTGTAGACGAAAAGGAGTTTTACCGGATAAAGAAAAAGGCTGAAATGACAGACAGTGAGATAGAAGCTATGGTGGAGAAGCGTTTTTTGGAATACGTGAAAGATAGCGGTATTAAACTTTCCTACGAAGTGAACGGAATACCTTATATATTTCATTATGACTTGTTGAGTGAATTGAACTATGAGGAAAGAGGATATCCGGAATCCGTGTCAGAAAAGGTGAAGCATGTTATCGCAGACGATATAACCGAGGCTTTGAATGATAAGTTTAAAGGACTGAAAGACGAGGCTTTGAATTATGCGTTAAGCGAGTTTGACAAGCGGAAACACGGTTTGGAGGCTACTGCAAAAATATGGAAATGTCTTGCATTGATATTTTTCGTTACAACTATTGTTTTAATAATCGCATTATTTATATGATTATGAAGGAAGAATTTGTGACATTAGAAACATCTAAGTTGTTGAAAAAGAAAGGATTTAATGAGTTTTGTAAATATGCTTATGCAGATGAAGATTTACATTTAATGCCTTTGAATACAACAAATTTTTTCATAGACGAGATAGGAGTAGGATATTCTGCACCTACACAATCTATTGCGCATAGATGGTTGCGCGAAGTAAAGGATTTGTATGTATGTATATTTAATAGTGCTTCGGGTTATGGGTATGAAATATCTAAAATTGATGGAACCCATATGCTCAGTTCCGGTTTTGAAGGTCCAAACGATGGTGGTAATTGGAACACATATGAAGAAGCATTGGAAGCTGGAATACAAAGAACTTTAGAACTTATATGAGATTATGGAAGGGGAAAGGAAAATCGGAGAAGTTTTTAAATATAATGGTGTCAAATTGAAGGTTAGAAAGAAAGCTACGTTTGAAGAGTGTTGCGATTGTTATTTCAATCATAAATCAAGATATATAGAATGTTCAAAGGCTATTTGTTTATTTTTACAAAGAAGTGATAAACAAAATGTTTTGTTTGAAGAAATTAAGGAGGAATAAAATATGGAAATAAAAGGGAAAGTACATTGCTTATTTGAACAAAGCGCAACATTCCGTGACGAGTTTAGAAAACTTGGATATGAATCTTTCGATTATGATATACAAAATTCATTCGGAAAGACTGACTATCAGATAGACTTGTTTGTAGAGATTGAAAAAGCATATGATGAAGAGGAAAGCATATTTAATAATATCACGAAAGATGATTTAATTATAGCTTTCTTCCCCTGCATTTATTTTGAATCTATGCAAGCCAATTACTATCAAATGGCATGTAATAATCCTGTCTCTTATACACATCTCCGAGCCCACGAGACCGAGGCTGATCTC
>ENA-OZJX01000500-OZJX01000500.1-human-gut-metagenome-genome-assembly--contig:-NODE-500-length-12003-cov-4.804821_pt1 | contig 12003 bp, 7 predicted proteins | sample MGYA00244177_ERZ653752 | MGnify/ENA primary metagenome ERZ653752 (study PRJEB26926, sample SAMN06165333) | human gut metagenome | biome: ENVO:00009003; feature: ENVO:2100002; material: ENVO:00002003... | reverse complement strand
AGATCAGCCTCGGTCTCGTGGGCTCGGAGATGTGTATAAGAGACAGCTCTGATATTGCCGAATTCAATCCCAAAGAGAGTATAAAAAAAGACAGGATGGCTAAGAAAATCAGTATGGAAAAGTTACAGCCATTTTGTCGTGATATTCCGGGATATGAGATAGCGGCCTTCACTGGTGGTACAAAATTTCGCAATGGAGATACTATCATGGCTCGAATTACACCTTGCCTTGAAAACGGGAAACGGGCTCAAGTCTCAATTTTGGATGATGACGAAGTGGGCTTTGGATCAACAGAATACATCGTTTTCAGAGCAAAAAAGAATATGACCAATGCAGACTTTCTTTATTATTTGGTTTGCAGTCCAATGGTAAGAGAACCTGCTGTTAAGTCAATGGTTGGTTCGTCTGGCCGACAAAGAGCACAAATCAATGTTATTGAAAGGATCGAAGTTGCAGTTCCTCCATTGGAAGAACAACAGAAAATAGGAAGCATCCTTCGGGCATTGGATGATAAAATCGAATTAAACAACCGCATAAATGATAATTTAGAGAAGCAAGCGCAGGCTATATTCAAATCCTGGTTTATCGACTATGAGCCATTCAATGGCATGGTTCCATCAACATGGAAGGAATATCGTTTGGTAGATTTCTTGCCTGTAATTACGGGTAAGAAAAATGCCAATGTATCATCGGATAAAGGCCAATACCCGTTCTTCAGTTGCTCTCAAAACATAGCGTGGACTGATAATTACTCCTTTGAAGGAAATGCCATATTGGTTGCCGGGAATGGTGACTTTAATGTCAAATGGTATAACGGTAAATTTGAAGCGTATCAAAGGACATATGTTCTTATTCCGTATAATCCAAGGTATACCAGTTGGCTCTACTATGCCGTCAAATACAATCTCGCTGAGATTACGAGTGCGGCAAGAGGTTCTGTAATTAGGTTTATTACGAAAGGGAATCTTGAGAATTTCTCATTTTTGGCTCCGAGAGAACTTGATAAATGTGAAATCATCGACACCTTTTCTACAATAAACCACGCAATAGAGCAACGCGTCCAAGAAAACTATCGCCTGCAAGCCCTTAGAGATTATCTCCTGCCCCGTTTGATGTCCGGCGAGATTAATGTTTCCTCCATCAAGATCTAAGCTACTAAATTATCATTTAGCCGGATCAATGATTGCCTATTTAGCCTATTCTCGTCTCAATTTGTTTAACAACATATCAACATCATAACAACCGATATTTCAATATCCCTTCCCATCACAAAATGATTGATTTTCAACAGAGGGTTGTATAATTACATTCATCATCAACCTTGAAGCACGCATTCAGATGGCAGGAGCATACACGGAAGACAGCTATGAAAAGTCTGTAGTGGAACTATTCCAGAACATGGGCTACACCCACGTTTACGGCCCCGACGTGGAGCGCGACTATCACCTTCCCTTTTATGAAGATGAATTGAAAAGCGCCATTTTCCACTTAAACCCCGCTTTGCCGAAAGAGGCTGTGACGGAAGCGCTCAACAAATTAAAAAACATTGATAATGGAGAGCTTGTACAGCGAAATGCCGTGTTTATGAACTATCTGCAAAATGGAATTTCCGTACAATACCGCGACAAGGGCGAACTCCGTTCCGACATTGTCTACCTGGCGGATTACAACAATCCGGCCAATAATTCCTTTGTCGTGGCCAATCAATGGACATTCATGGAAAACAGCTGCAAGAGGCCGGACATGATTCTGTTCCTGAACGGCTTGCCTGTCGTGCTTGTTGAGTTGAAATCTCCTTCCCGGGAAGAGACGGACGCTTCCGAAGCCTACCGGCAGCTCCGCAATTACATGAAGGAAATCCCTTCCATATTCGTTTACAATGTCATTTGCGTGATGAGCGACCAAATGACTTCCAAGGCCGGAACCATTACCTCCGGAGAAGACCGTTTCATGGAATGGAAAACGGTCGACGGCAGTTATGAAAATACTAGGTTCGCCCAATTTGACACCTTCTTCGAGGGACTGTTCCAAAAACAACGCCTGCTGGATATTCTTAAAAACTTTATCTGTTTTTCCAATAACGGAAAAGAGGCCATTAAAATACTGGCGGGCTACCATCAGTATTTTGCCGTTAAAAAAGCCATTGAATCTACCCGGAACGCCACTCTTACCGACGGCAAGGGCGGGGTGTTCTGGCATACGCAGGGGAGCGGCAAATCACTGTCCATGGTTTTTTACGCCCACCTCCTGCAAGAGGCTCTGGAAAGCCCGACCATCGTTGTGCTTACCGACAGGAACGACCTGGACGACCAGTTATACGGGCAATTCGCCAAATGCAAGGGCTTCCTGAGGCAGGAACCCATCCGGGCAGAAAGCAGGGAACACCTGAAAAAACTTTTACACGGGAGGAAAGCCAACGGGATTTTCTTCACCACCATGCAGAAGTTTGAGGAATCCCATGAGGCTCTTTCCGAACGCAGAAACATCATCGTCATGGCGGATGAGGCCCACCGGGGGCAATACGGACTGGCGGAAAAGATCAGAATCTCCACAAATGAAGAAGGAGAGAAAATTGCCAAAAGAGTTGTCGGCACGGCGCGCATGATCCGCAACAGCCTGCCGAACGCCACCTATATCGGCTTTACGGGAACTCCCGTCTCCACCAAAGACAGAAGCACCCGTGAAGTGTTCGGGGACTACATTGACGTCTACGACATGACTCAGGCGGTTGAGGACGGAGCCACCCGCCCGGTTTACTATGAAAGCCGGGTGATCAAACTGAATCTGGATCAGGAAACCCTGAAGCGGATTGATGACGAATACGAGCTCATGGCCGCCAACGCCGACCCGGACGTGATTGAACGCAGCAAGCGGCAGCTGGGGCAAATGGAAGCCATTCTGGGCAATGACAACACCATTAATTCCCTTGTCCACGACATTCTGGACCACTATGAGCATTACCGGGAAGGCCTGCTGACGGGCAAGGCCATGATTGTGGCTTATTCCCGCCCCATCGCCATGAAAATTTACCGGCGCATGCTGGAATTGCGCCCGGGATGGAAAGAAAAGGCAAAGGTGGTGATGACTTCCGGAAATAATGATCCGGAAGAATGGAGGGAAATCATCGGCAACAAGAGCTGCAGGAATGAATTGGCCAGGGAGTTCAAGGATAATGACAGCCCGATGAAAATTGCCATTGTGGTAGATATGTGGCTGACCGGGTTTGACGTACCCTCCCTGGCGACCATGTATGTCTACAAGCCGATGAGCGGCCATAACCTCATGCAAGCCATTGCCCGCGTCAACCGCGTGTTCGGCGACAAGGAAGGGGGGTTGGTGGTGGATTATGTGGGCATCGCTTCCGCCCTGAAACAGGCGATGAACGACTATACGGGCCGGGATAAAGCCAACTACGGAGATACCGACGTGGCCAAAGCGGCCCATCCCAAGTTTCTGGAAAAACTCAGCATCTGCCGGGATTTGTTCCATGGATTTGACTATTCCGGATTCACGACGGGTACTGATCTTGAACGGGCCAGATGTATCAGCGGAGCAGTTAATTTTATCATTGGCAGGGATAAGGAAAAGAAACAGGAATGTTTCCTCAAGGAAGCGCTGATGCTGCGCCAGGCCCTGTCCCTGTGCGCTTCCATTGCCCAGGAAGCCGACCGGTTCGAAGCAGCCTTCTTTGAGTCCGTCCGGGTCCTGGTGCAAAGGCTCAGAAACGCGGGCGCCGGGAAGAAAATCTCCCTGAAGGAGATGAACGACAGAATTAACGCGCTGTTAAAACAAAGCATCCGGAGCGAAGGCGTCATCAATCTATTCTCCGACGTTTCCAGGGAGTTTTCACTTTTTGACCAAACGTTTCTGGAGGAAATTGCGAGGATGAAAGAAAAGAACCTTGCTCTGGAATTGCTTAAAAAGCTGATTCTTGAGCAGGTCTCCATTTACAAGAGGACCAACATCGTCAAGTCGGAAAAATTTAGCGAGAAGATGCAGCGGTTGATTAATTCCTACATCAACGGCTTAATTACTAATGAAGAAGTCATCGCGGAGATGCTGAAACTCGCTAAACAGATAGCGGAAGCCCACAAGGAAGGTAAAAATAATGGCCTTTCCTCTGAAGAAGAGGCTTTTTACGATGCGCTGAACAGGCCGCAGGCCGTTAAGGATTTTTATAAAAATGACGAGCTGATCGCCATGAGCAGGGAATTGACAGAGGCTCTGCGCAGAAACAGCACCATCGACTGGCAAAAGCGCACCCAGGCGCGGGCAAAAATGCGCATCATGATCAAACGCCTTTTGAAGAAGTACAACTACCCGCCTGATGATGTGCCGAAGGCTCTTCAAACCGTCATGAGACAGTGTGAGCTGTGGGCAGACAACATTATGGATGTCGGAAAAAAGAGTTATTTGAATGATTCTTCCGAGGATGAGGGAGCCCTCAGAGTAGCGGAAGATCCGGAACAATACTGGGTCAACAGTTGATCATGGCAAGGCATTCAACCAGGGATGGAAAATGGAATCCGCATCTGCCTGTTCCGAACATCTTCGGAGCAGTATATCCCCGCCTTTCGGATTTTTTTCTCTTCCAGGCTGCGCCCGTATGATTTACTGCGATCCACATCGGCAGGAGTGCCTGAGCAGACAACCCCCATAGATTCCTTGTGCAAGACATTGTGCATCCAATCAGCTCAGAGGCAGAAGTGGTGATCCGGCTGTCATTGATGATAAATCATAAACAAAGTAATTCCAAGAGGGACTTAACAGGACAATCCTCTCATTGGCTCTACTTCCGGAATCCCTTTCAAATATTCATTCCCCTGATTCCAGCTTAAATGCTTTTACAGGAAGGAGTCGAAATAAACACCATGAAAGCATCAAATTCGGCAACATGATACTTCTGGACGCCGCCATGTGGGCGAATCATCCTGACATGACCTGAACTCACGGCCTCTGCCAGTAATCTGCAAATGGTCGATTTACTGGTATCATAACGCCTGGCAAGAGTCGCCTGGCTTGCCCAAACAACGGAACCCGATTTAGCTGTTTCCCGGGTAAGAAGAACATCCAGACATTCTCGAATGCGCCTTAACTCTGTAATGATGTCCTCGGCAGAGACAAAAGTACCTTCTATGATTTTCATATTCGAGTAGAAGATTAGAACTTCAGAGAAGATTAGCCTCTTCTTGCGCATCTGAAGATATCCAGGCATTTCTCAGGTATTGAATCTCGTCCTCTCTTAAAAAATTCATGTAGCTTTGAGATGGCTGCTTCAAAATCCTTTGTTCGGCCAATTCCAAAACATGCCGTTCCAACGTTGTTGTAGGATGATATTCCAGGTAGGCCGCCAGCAGGGAAAGCAGTCTGATGCTAGATGCCTGTTCGACATTGTAATAGACCAATGGATCATCGAAAACTACTTCAACAATGACCTCGGCATCTTCTCCAGGCAAACATGGAGTCAGTCCGGAAAGGCCTCTAATTTCCCGATTGATGCGCAAGACTGTTACCAGCTCACCGCCTTATCCAACCATGCTTCTTAATGCACATTTGGGATGCACATACCATTGAATCTTCTCCAAATTATTCAGATAGGCGCTTACCTTGGCCATGGAAAATTCGTGGGTGATCCTGAATGCATAGTACTTCTCCACCTTAAGCGGAATAAAATTGTCCCGAAGCTTATTTAACAGGGTAAAACGGTTTCTCCTGAAAACAGCGCCGTAAATGCCGTCAGCAAGGAAGTCGTAGTTTATACGGAGCAAGACCGATTGAAGGCCATTCCGGAAGAGGTGCAGGACGTTTACCACAGCCTCAGAGAAAAAATTCTCGATTTGGGAAACGTTGGAATCAAGGCCAACAAGCTTTATGTCGCCTTCACTGTCAACGATTCGAATTTCACGGATATCGCTTTGCAGAAACAAGGCCTGAAACTCTGGATCAACCTTCCCAAAGGCGAATTGGAAGACCCCTATAAATTCGCCAGGGACGTTTCCAATATCGGCCATCATGGAAATGGCGTTTACGAGCTGGCTATCAAAAATGCGGACAAGCTGGATTACATCCTTACCCTGATCAAACAGTCTTATAAGCAAAAAGCTTAACCCCTCCTGGCTGGGAAGATTTAACCGTGCCATTGCTTTTTTGATGAACGCTGCATACTCCCGGCAGCATGGGCATTGACTTGGTTTTCCTTTCTCCGTATGCTTCCGCCCTCATGCCTGCGCTGCTGATCACGTCTTTCATCTGGGCGTTGTCATTCGGACTGCTGGGGAACTGCCTGTCCGACCTCCCCGCCAGTTTTGTCGCGCTGGCGCGCATGGCCGGCTCGCTGGCCGTTTTCCTCCCCTTCGTCCGGAAGGTTCCTTTCAGCCATGCAATGGGGATGATGGGGATAGGCGCCGTCCAATTCGGAGGAATGTACCTCTGCTATATCGCAGCCTTCCATTATCTGCCTTCCCACCAGGTCGCCCTTTTCACGGCCACTACGCCGATTTACGTGGTTCTGGTCAACGGCCTGATGAAGAAGAAGCTGCCGCCGCTCCATCTGGCGGCGGCCGTTCTTGCGGCCATAGGAGGCGCGGGCATCCTTTGGAAAGGGTATTCCGCCGGCAATGGCGAACTTACGGGAATTGTTCTGGTACAGCTTTCCAACCTTTGTTTCGCGGCAGGGCAAATCGCCTACATTTCCTTGAAGGATTCCTGGTTCGGCGGAAGTGAAGCTTCCTGCTTCGCCTATGCCTACGCAGGCGCCCTGCTGGTTACCTTGCCTGCCGGACTGCCGTCAGGGCTGGCCTGCTGGCAGGAGATTTCAGCCATGCAATGGTGGCTGCTGGCCTATTTGGGAGTCATCGCTTCAGGAGTCTGCTTTTTCCTCTGGAATTACGGCGCCCGCCGGGTGACGCCCGTCAAGCTGGCAATCATGAACAATCTCAAGATTCCCCTGGCGGCGCTGATTTCCCTGCTCCTGTTCCGGGAACAGCCCAATATGTTCCTCCTGGCTCTCGGGTGCCTGCTTATCCTGTCCTCTTTCCTGATCGCGCCCATTCCTCCCAAGAAGGCTGCGCGGAAACAGGCTTCCGGCGGCCGGATTCCGGAATAACGCACCCTTGTCATTTCCGCCCGCGCCAGTTTCCAGATTCTCCTTTCATGCTCCAGGAAAGGCATGACACATCACATCCGTTTCATTTTGAACCGGAGATGGAATGAACAGGTCTTTTCTGGCAGTACTTTCCTCCTGTTCATGTTTAAGGTCGCCTCCCATTTTTTCCCATTCCTGTGCTGCTGCCTGATGGCCCAGTTCTCTCCGTCATTCGCCAAAACGGTGGAATACGATTTATACGTCCGGAACGCTCCGGTCAATTTTACCGGGGTCACGCGCCCGGCCATGACCATCAACGGAAGCATTCCCGGCCCCGTTCTGTATTTTACGGAGGGGGACACCGCTGTAATACGGGTGCACAACCTGATGGATACGGAGACTTCCTTTCACTGGCACGGCCTGCTGGTGCCCAATGACCAGGACGGGGTGCCGTACCTGACTTCCGCGCCGGTAAAGCCCCACACCACGCATACCTATACTTTTCCCATCATCCAGAACGGCACGTACTGGTACCATTCCCACAGCGGCCTTCAGGAGCAGAGCGGCCTGTACGGCGCGTTCGTCGTCCGCAAGCGGCCCGGCGACCCGGCGCGCAGGCCGGAGGACGCCCTGCCGGAGTATACGCTGGTGCTGAGCGACTGGACGAACGAGAATCCCCAGGAGGTGAACAGGAAGCTTCACACCGGGTCGGACTGGTTTTCCATCCGCAAGGGGAGCGTGCAGAGCTACTGGGAGGCCCTGCGCGCCGGCTACCTGGGAACCAAGCTGACCAGCGAATGGAAGCGCATGAACGCCATGGACGTGAGCGACGTGTATTACGAACGCTTTCTGCTGAACGGCTCTTCGCAGGCTTCCCTGCCCCGGCTGAAGGGCGGCGACCGCCTCAGGCTGCGCATCGTCAACGGGGCTTCCTCCACCTATTTCTGGCTGAGGTACGCGGGCGGCAAAATCCGCGTGGTGGCCAGCGACGGGAAGGATGTCGTTCCCGTGGACGTGGACCGCATGATGATTGCGGTTTCCGAGACTTACGACGTCGTCCTGACGGTACCGGAATCAGGCAGGGCTTTCGAGTTCCAGGCGACGGCGGAGGATACCTCCGGGTCTTCCTCCCTGTGGCTGGGCCATGGGGAAAGGCAGCCGCTGCGCCCCTTCCCCAGGCTGAATTACTTCAAGAAGATGAAGCAGATGAACGGAATGATGACCATGGGCGGTAACATGAAGATGATGAAAATGAATTCCGGTCCCATGCGCCAGATGCATCACCACGGCATGTCCGGCGGAATGCCGGCCTCCCATTCCGGAGATATGGGGATGATGGACATGAAGTCCGGTTCCTCCCATGGTGGAGGCCACGGCAGCATGCAGGAGGAGGGGGAGGAAACCACCCTGACGTATGACATGCTGAAGTCCCCTTCCCGCACCAACCTTCCTTCCGGCGTGCCCGTGAAGGAATTGCATTTCATGCTGAGCGGGAATATGAACCGCTACGTGTGGAGCATGAACGGGAAGACTCTTTCAGAGACGGACCGTATCATGATCAAGGAAGGGCAGAATGTACGCATCATCCTGACCAACAATACCATGATGAGGCATCCCATGCACCTGCACGGGCATTTTTTCCGGCTGGTGAACAGGCACGGGAATTTTTCACCGCTCAAGTTCACGGCGGATATCCAGCCCATGGCCACCCAGGTGATTGAGTTTAACGCGGCGGAGAAGACGCGCGGCAACTGGTTTTTCCACTGCCATATCCTGTACCACATGATGAGCGGCATGGGGCGGATTTTCACGTATGAGGATTCTCCCCCCAATCCACAGCTTCCACACCCCATGCGGGCACTCCAGCACGTTTACGACATGGACCGGAAGTGGTACCTGACCGTGAACAATGATTTCGCCTCCAACGGGAATATCGGAGACCTGGAGTTCGGAGGCACCCGCTGGAGCGTTCAGGGAGAGTGGCAGATAGGCTACAAGGATACGCGCGGCTATGAGGCGGAAGGACGGCTGGGCAGGTACATCGGGGAGAAGCAGTGGCTTTACCCCTACATCGGGGTGGACTGGACCTGCCGCAAGGGTGAGGCCAGAGAACGCAACATGTTCCGCCAGACCACCCAAAAGGACCGGGAAGTGGACGGCACCCTGGGCGTCCGGTATACGCTGCCCCTGCTCCTGATTGGGGATGCGCGCATTGATACGGACGGAAAGGTGCGCCTGCAATTGGAGAGGGATGATATCCCGCTCGCCTCCCGCCTGCGCCTTTCCTTTTCCCTGAATACGGACCGAGATTATTCCGTGGGCCTGCACTACATCCTGACCTCCCATCTCAGCGTTTCTACCAATTACGACAACAACCTGCACTGGGGAGTGGGGCTGATGCTGACCTATTGAACGCCTTCCCCCATTTTCTCCTGTTCCAGCCGGGCATTCCCCTGTAGCATTCCTTCACCATGTCAGGGATGATGAATTGGCAGCAGCTTTTGTCGGACGCCCGCTGGGGGTCCAGGCACCAGAGTACGGCGTCTCCGCAGAAAAACCGCAGCAATTACGACCGGGATTACGGGCGCATTCTGTTTTCCAGCGCTTTCCGCCGCCTTCAGGACAAGACGCAGGTTTTCCCCCTAGGCCGCAATGATTACGTTCGCACCCGCCTGACCCACAGCCTGGAGGTGGCCCACATCGGCTCCTCCCTCGGCATGCTGGCGGGAGAGTGGCTGGCGGAGAAAGGTTCCCTTCCCGCTCCTATAGTGCCTTCCGACGTGGCCACCATCGTTTCCACTGCCTGCCTGGCCCACGACATCGGCAATCCGCCCTTCGGCCATTCCGGGGAGGACGCCATTGAAACCGCCCTGAAACGGCACGGCCTGGAGATGCCGTTTGAAGGGAATGCCCAGGGGTTCCGCATCCTTACCCGCACCGGGGATCCGATGGAAGGCAACGGCCTGAAACTGACGGCTGCCGTTCTGGGCGCCTTCATGAAGTATCCCTGCACGCAATCCTATTCCGCGGCCGTCAGGAAAGGCGGCATGACGGCAGCCAACAAGCTTGAATGCAAGAAGTTCGGCATCGGGGAACAGGAGAGGGAGGCGGCTTCCTTCGTGGCCGGCCATCTGGGGCTGCTTCCCCGTTCCGCGCCTGATGAAAAATATCTTTGCTGGTGCCGCCATCCCCTGGCGTACCTGATGGAGGCCGCGGACGATATCTGCTACCGTATCGCGGATATTGAAGACGGGCATTTTTCCGGCATTCTGGATTTTGAGCCTACCAGGGATTTATTCAGCCCTTTCCTGACGGAATCCCAGCTTTGCTACGTCCGGGAACTGGAAAAGAAGGATGAAAAAGATTCCTGCATCCATTACATGCGCGCGCTCGCCATCGGCAGGAGCATCCAGTCCGCCGTGGACAGTTTCATGAAGCATGAAGAGGAGCTTCTGCAAGGGAGCATGGATCAATCCCTGATTGACCGTTCGGAACTGGCCGGGCCGCTGAACGGATTGTACCGGTACGCCATTGAGAACGTGTACCAGGCCCGGGAGGTGATTGAAGTGGAAGCCATGGGCTACAAGGTGCTGGGAGAGCTGATCGACTTTTTCATGGAGTGGGTGAACCATCCTTCCTCCGGGCAGTCCAAAAAAGTAGCCATCATGCTTCAGGGAACCGGTCTGCCCAAGGATGACGAAGGGAAGGACGCACGCCTGGCGCACATGCTTGATTATATTTCCGGCATGACGGATTCCTTCGCGCTGGAGACGTACCGGAAATTGACCGGCATTCTGTAGTTCCTGCCGCACTCCGCTTTTCAAAAGGAGTTCAAGACCTGCCCACAGGGAGGCCGCAGGGATATCCCCTTTCTTTTCCTTCCATCTTCTTCCGGAGGTTCCTCCGGATGTGGAATAGATGTCCTGCTGCTGTTCCGTGTTTTTTCTTCCCGGAACGCGCCGCTTTTTCAGAAGAGGAAAAAGCCCCTTTTCTGCATGAAAAAGGCTGCCCCACACAGGGCAGCCGTCCTTAACATAATGATCATGGATTTCTCCATTGTTTCATGAAGAGGTTAAAAGCAGAAGTTGGTTTCTATGTTTTTCAGGCGTTCCCTGACGGCTTCCGGCACGGCTTCCTTTTCCTCCGGCGTGTTGTAGGGGCCGGAGTACAGGACTTTTCCCGCGGAATCCGTCACATGGACGGTGGTGCCCGCCTGGGAGCTGGAAGAAACCACAATGGTTCCGTTGGCGTCCGACATCCGGACGGAAGACGTGCTCTGCCCTCCGCCGGACACCTTGCCCATGGGGGGCATGGGCATCTGGTGAAGGTTCTGGAGGCTCCGGAGCATCTGGGCCGCTCCCGGCGTCAGGTTCATCCGGCCGATGATGTCATCCATCCGCGAATCATCAATCGCGGAGTCCCTCAAAAAATCATCCATCATTTGCTGCATGTCCAGAATGCGCTGCGGAAGGCTGGGCCGTGCGGCCATTCCGGCGGGAGGAACCGCCTGGCGCCGGACGGAGGGAACCACGCGCGGCTGGGTGCGGGGATCTCCCTGGGCCGCCAGTATTTCTTCCGCGGAAAGCGTTCCGCCGTCCAGCGTGACATCCGCCGTTTCCCGCTTGCCCTTGCGGTAGAATACAGCCGTAATCTTGTCTCCCGGAACTTTTTCAGACAGGGCTTCCGTCACGGAGCGCGGGCCGGACAGGGAGATGTCCCCCAGCTTGATGATGACGTCGTTTTCCTGAAGTCCGGCCTTGGCGGCGGGGCTGTCCGGCATCACCTTGGTCACCAGCACGCCGGGAAATCCGCTGAGTTCCAATTGAGCCACGACTGCCTGCGGCACCGTGCCGGGCACAATGCCCAGCCCTGTCTCTTATACACATCTGACGCTGCCGACGACTTAATAGGTGTAGATC
>ENA-OZJX01000439-OZJX01000439.1-human-gut-metagenome-genome-assembly--contig:-NODE-439-length-12810-cov-7.079498_pt1 | contig 12810 bp, 10 predicted proteins | sample MGYA00244177_ERZ653752 | MGnify/ENA primary metagenome ERZ653752 (study PRJEB26926, sample SAMN06165333) | human gut metagenome | biome: ENVO:00009003; feature: ENVO:2100002; material: ENVO:00002003... | reverse complement strand
ATCTACACCTATTAAGTCGTCGGCAGCGTCAGATGTGTATAAGAGACAGAGTAAGAACATAGAAATTCAGTTTAGAAATATGTACACACATTTTAAGAAAGGATGGTAAAAAAATATGAAAAACTGGAAAAAAATAATGGCAGGGCTTTGTGCTGCTGCAATGGTAAGCTCTATGGTTGTTCCGGTATGGGCAGCAGAGGAGACTACAGAAGAAGCAGCAGATGACGGAGATGTCGCGGATGTATCAGAGGCAATGTTAGGACTCTGGAAGGACAGCGCAGGAGATATCTACGGATTCTACAAAGATAATTCGTTTTTTGGTCAGTGGAAGGATGAAGAGCAGGATGTTCTTGGTGTATATGCCCTGAGTTCAGACGGAGAATATACAGCTCTGGTAATGCAGTTCGCAAATGACGACGGCACGTATGATGATGAAAATACGGTAACTTATCTGGTGCAGGCAAATGAGGAAGAGAATCTTCTGGAACTTTATGATCCGGACAGTCTGGATCTGACTGCAACTCTGGAGCCTTATCAGGCAGACGGAGATGAGGCAGATTATAATCAGACCTATCAGGATATGGGTGATATCCTGACAGAGTGTTATTCCGGCGAGACAGAAGCAGGTGAGAACTTTATTTATGCAGCTAATGATGATGGAACTTTCTGCTCAGTACTTGTGATCGATCAGGATGATAACTATGTAAGCTTTGTTGGCGAAGGTACTTTTGATGAAGAGAATGGTACTGTGACGATTACTGATGAAGTTTCTGAGATGGCACTTACTTTTGGCGTGGCAGTGAATGATGATGATACACTGACACTGGATATGGGTGATCTTGGAAGCGCTACTGTAGAGGAAGCTACGCTGGCGGTTGCCGTTCAGGGACTGAAGTATGCAGTTGAGAATGGAACTGAGATGAACTAAGCAATTCTTTTTCAGGAACAAAAATATGTGATTTTGAGGATACTCCTCTTCGGATAGATTTATTCGGAGGGGAGTGTTTTTTCTGTGCCGGGGGTTTTAGAATGGCTGGGAAGATGGTATAATGAGGAGCGAATTCTATAGTTTTTGTGGAAGTGTTACAGATGAGCAGAAACAGACAGGAAGCGAAAATTACGAGAGAGGTTTGAATTTATGAATATTCTGAATATAGAGCATGTTTCCAAGGTGTTTGGTGAGAAGGTGGTGCTGGATGATGTTTCCTACGGGGTGCATCAGGGAGATAAGATTGGGATCATCGGGATTAATGGGACCGGGAAGTCTACGATTCTGAAGATCATCGGCGGTCTGGAGGAGCCGGATGAGGGGCAGGTGATCACTCAAAATGGCCTGAGAATCACGTATCTTCCGCAGATGCCGGAGTTTCCGCAGGGAGCTTCTGTCCTGGATTATGTGGCAGAAGGAAAGTGGCAGAAGGACTGGAGTACTGAGAGCGAGGCAAGGAATGTTCTGAATAAGCTGGGAATTACAGACCATGAGGAGAAGATCAATCATTTATCCGGGGGACAGAAGAAAAGGGTGGCACTGGCAAGGACTCTGGTGAATCCCTGTGATGTGCTGCTTCTGGACGAGCCTACCAACCATCTGGATAATGAGATGGTGACCTGGCTGGAGGACTTTCTGAGAAGTTTTAAGGGCGTTGTGATTATGGTTACTCATGACAGATATTTCCTCGACAGGGTTACTAATAAGATTCTGGAGATTTCCCATGGCGGCCTTTATGCTTATGAGGCTAATTACTCGAAGTTTCTGGAACTGAAGGCAGAGCGTGAGGAGATGGAGCTTGCCAGTGAGAGGAAGAGACAGAGCGTACTCCGCATGGAACTGGAGTGGGCAAAGCGTGGATGCAGAGCCAGAAGTACCAAGCAGCGGGCACGTCTGGAACGCCTGGAGGCACTGAAGAATGGAAAGGCTCCGGTGCGTGATGCGAATGTGGAGCTGGATTCTGTTGAGACACGTATGGGAAAGAAAACGATCGAACTTCACCATATCAGCAAGAGTTTTGGTGAGAAGAAGATCCTGGATGATTTTAATTATATTGTGCTGCGCAATCAGCGTCTTGGGATTATTGGCCCTAATGGGTGCGGAAAGTCAACACTCATCAAGATTATTGATGGGATGATACAGCCGGATGCAGGAGAAGTGGAAATTGGAGAAACCATTCGCATAGGGTATTTTGCACAGGAAGTGCCGGATATGGATACCAATCAGCGTGTGATCGATTATATCCGTGACGTGGCAGAGTATATTCCGACCAGAGACGGGAAGATTTCCGCAACAATGATGCTGGAGAGGTTTCTCTTTGATTCTGCCATGCAGTATGCACCCATTGCCAAATTGTCAGGTGGTGAGAAGAGGCGTCTGTATCTGCTGAAGGTTCTGATGGAGGCGCCGAATGTGCTTCTTCTGGATGAGCCAAGTAATGATCTGGATATTCCTACACTGACCATTCTGGAGGATTATCTGGATTCTTTTGCAGGGATTGTGATCGCAGTGTCTCATGACAGGTATTTTCTGGATAATATTGTGGACAGGATTTTTGCTTTTGAGGGGAATGGACATCTGACCCAGTATGAGGGCGGATATACGGATTATACAGAGGCGCTGGCGAGAAAAGGCGGGGCAGTATCTGAAGGACAGAGCACTGCAGTTGGTGCGGAAAAGAAGAAGTCGGCTCAGGCAGACTGGAAGCAGAATCGTCCCCAGAAGCTGAAATTTACCTATAAAGAGCAGAGGGAATTTGAAACTATTGATGATGATATTGCAGCGCTGGAGGAACTGCTGGAGAAGCTGGATAAGGATATGGAGGCCAATGCCACCAATTCTGTGAAGCTTCGTGAGATCATGGAGCAGAAGGAGAAGGCACAGGCAGATCTGGATGAGAAGATGGACAGGTGGGTTTATCTGAATGATCTGGCGGAGCGAATCGAGGCACAAAAAAGTGAAAAGTGATTTTTTTCAGATGCTATTGACTTTGCAGAGGGTTCTTTAGTATGATACAGATTATGGAAGATTGCAGGAGCTGCTTTGCAGCGGGGCAATTTGCGGATGCCGGGTCAGTAACAGAAAATATCTTTTGATTCTGACATCTGTAAGTGAACAGTAAGTGAACAGGAGATATAAAAATATGGCAGAACAGGTCAGAGTTGTAGTGGACGCAATGGGCGGGGATAATGCCCCGGCAGAACCTGTCAGGGCTGCAGTGGAAGCTGTAACAGAGAGACAGGACATAAAAGTAATTCTTACAGGAAAACAGGAAGTGATAGATAAGGAACTGGCGAAATATTCCGGATATCCGAAGAACCAGATCCAGGTTGTCAATGCATCCCAGGTGATCGAGACAGCAGAACCCCCTGTTTTTGCGATCCGTAAGAAAAAAGATTCATCAATCGTAGTAGGTTTGAATATGGTTAAGAAACAGGAGGCAGATGCCTTTGTTTCATCAGGAAGTACAGGAGCTGTTCTTGTTGGCGGACAGGTACTGGTAGGCAGAAGTAAAGGTGTGGAGAGGCCGCCTCTTGCACCGTTGATCCCTACCACGAAGGGTGTTTCCCTTCTGATCGACTGTGGTGCCAATGTGGATGCACGTCCATCGCATCTGGTGCAGTTTGCGAAGATGGGCTCTATTTATATGGAGAACGTAGTCGGTATTAAAAATCCAAAAGTTGCCATTGTAAATAACGGGGCGGAAGAGGAGAAGGGAAATGCACTTGTAAAAGAAACTTTCCCCCTTCTGAAAGAATGCAAAAGCATTAATTTCATCGGAAGTATAGAAGCCAGAGATATCCCGGCAGGATATGCGGATGTGGTCGTATGCGAAGCATTTGTGGGAAATGTGATCCTTAAATTATATGAGGGAGTTGGTTCTGCCCTGGTCCAGAAGATCAAAGAAGGAATGATGACCAGCACAAGAAGTAAGATCGGTGCACTTCTGGTAAAGCCTGCACTGAAAGAAACTCTGAAATCCTTTGATGCAACGGAATATGGCGGAGCACCGCTTCTGGGGCTTAAAGGACTTGTGGTAAAGACGCATGGAAGTGCCAAAGCCATTGAGATCAAACATGGTATTTTCCAGTGTGTACAGTTTAAACAGGAGAAGATCAACGAGAAGATCGCAGAGCGTATCCTGGAGGATCAGGAAGTACTGAAGTCCGGAGCAGAATAGAGCAGGACAGGAACAGAAACAGGAAGGAGGGTTGAAGATGGAACTGGAGAAAATAAAAGCTATCATAGCAGAGGTTCTGAATATTGATGCAGATTCGATCACAGAAGACACTACATTTGTAGATGATCTTGGTGCAGACTCTCTTGATATTTTTCAGATTATTATGGGGATTGAAGAGGAGTATGACATTGAGCTGGATAATGAATCTGTCGAACAGATTCAGACAGTCGGTGATGCTGTTGAAGCAATTCGGACAATTAAATAAAAATGTAACTGTCCGGCAGTCTGAAATTTGACAGGAGCATAATACAGGCGCACTGAGCAGTTGCAAAAAATGATGCCGCAGGGTTGTCAGATGACAGCCCTGCGCATATGGAGAGGGTTAGAGGAATGAATAGAAAGACAGAAGAATTAGAAGAAATCATAGGATATCATTTTAAAAATAAACATTATCTTACACAGGCACTGACTCACAGTTCCTATGCAAATGAGAAGAAGCTGGGGAAGCTGGGCAGCAATGAGAGACTGGAGTTTCTGGGAGATGCTGTGCTGGAGCTGATCAGCAGTGATTATCTGTATGCAAGATTTACCCAGATACCGGAGGGAGAGCTGACAAAGAAGAGAGCCAGCCTGGTGTGTGAGCCAAGCCTTGCCTATTGTGCAAGAGAATTCGGACTGCCGCAGTTTCTGTTGCTTGGAAAGGGCGAGGATATGACAGGCGGAAGAAACAGGGATTCTATCGTCTCTGATGCAACAGAGGCTTTACTGGGAGCTATCTATCTGGATGGTGGTTTTGCTAATGCAAAGGAGTTTGTGCTGAATTTTATCCTGAATGATATTGAACACAAACAGCTCTTTTATGATAGCAAGACCATCCTGCAGGAAATCGTGCAGGAAAACGGAACACAGCCGGTGGAATATATTCTGACAAAAGAAGAAGGCCCGGATCATAACAAAAACTTTACTGTGGAGGCAAGAGTAAACGGAAAAGTGATGGGACAGGGAAGCGGTCATACAAAGAAAGCAGCAGAACAGGCCGCAGCATACCAGGCGATTCGTGTACTCAGAAAATAAACAGGAGAATTATGTATTTAAAGAATATAGAGGTACAGGGATTTAAGTCTTTCGCCCAGAAAATCAATTTTGAATTTCATAACGGGATCACCGGTATTGTAGGTCCGAACGGAAGTGGAAAGAGTAATGTCGGTGATGCGGTGAGATGGGTGCTGGGTGAACAGAGTGCCAGGTCTCTGCGAGGAGGAAATATGCAGGATGTTATTTTCTCCGGTACAGAGACAAGAAAACCCCTGGGTTATGCATCGGTGGCGATCACACTGGATAATTCAGACCATAAGCTTCCGGTTGATTTTAACGAGGTTACGGTTACCAGAAGGCTTTACCGTTCAGGAGAGAGTGAATATAAGATCAACGGAAGTGCCTGCAGACTGAAAGATATCAATGAGATGTTTTATGATACAGGTATCGGTAAAGAAGGATATTCCATTATCGGACAGGGACAGATCGACAGGATCCTAAGCGGTAAACCGGAAGAGAGAAGAGAGCTTTTTGATGAGGCAGCAGGTATTGTTAAATTTAAGAGAAGAAAGAATACCACGATCAAAAAACTGGAGGAAGAACGCCAGAACCTGGTCAGAGTGACAGATATCCTCTCGGAGCTTACCAGACAGCTGGAACCACTGGAGAAACAGTCAGAGACAGCAAGAGTTTATCTTTCCAAAAGAGAGACGCTTAAGGAACTGGATGTGAATATGTTCCTGATGGAGTATGCTGCTGCAGCCAAAGAACTCAAGGAACTGGAAGAGAAGAACATAATTGCGCAGAATCAGCTGAAGGATACCCAGAGTTCCTATGACCGGACCAAGGTGGAATATGAACGTCTGGAACAGGAGTTGGAAGATTTAAATTCCAAAATGGATGCACTTCGCATTTCCGGCCAGGAGCAGGCAATCCGTAAACAGCAGTTGGAAGGCCAGATCAATGTATTAAATGAACAGATACTGGCAGGGGCACAGAATGAAGAACATTATAAGGGACGTATCCAGACTATTGAGGCTGAACTTTCAGTAAGAACAGATTCAAAGAAGAAACTTGAAGAAGAAAAAACGGATATTTATGCACAGTTAAAGGCTGTCCGTAAGAAACTTTCTGAGGAAGAAGAGAAATTAAGGACAGCGCAGGAGAATATGGAAGCCTGTACTCTCGAAGTGGAGAATGGAAAAAATGAGATTATTGAAATTCTGAACAGCCGCGCCAATGTCAAGGGTAAAGCCCAGAGATTTGATGCAATGATGGAACAGGCAGAAATCCGTAAGGCAGAGATCAGCCAGCGTATTCTCAGACTGAAGAGTGAAGAGGAAGAGCAGCAGACCATTCTGACTACAGCCCGGAAACAGTATGATGAGATTACATCCCAGATTGAAAATGCCAATGAGGAATGTGAACATCTGAATCTGAGTGTGATGAAGATTCAGGAAAAGCTGAAGGAACAGAACACAAAGCTGGAAGCAGAACAGACAGCCTATCACAGAGAGGCATCCCGGCTGGATTCTCTCAGAAATATCGCGGAGCGCTATGATGGATACGGAAACAGTATCCGGAGAGTTATGGAACAAAAAGAACGTGTTCCGGGAATCCAGGGTGTTGTCGCAGATCTGATCCAGGTAAACAAAGATTATGAGATCGCTATCGAGACAGCTCTTGGTGGGAGCATTCAGAATATTGTTACAGATAATGAGCAGACTGCCAAAACCATGATCGAATTTCTGAAAAAGAATCGTTATGGACGTGCGACCTTTCTTCCCATGAGCAGCATAAGTCCCAGAGGTGAGTTTACACCGAAAGAAGCACTGAAAGAGCCGGGCGTTGTGGGGATTGCCAGCGAACTGGTGTCCGTAGCTTCTCAGTATCAGCAGATCACGAAATTCCTTCTTGGAAGAGTGCTGGTAGTTGATAACATTGATCATGCCATTGCAATAGGAAAAAAATACAGACACAGTCTGAGAATGGTCACAACAGAGGGTGAATCCTTAAGCCCGGGAGGTTCCATGACCGGCGGTGCCTTCAGAAACAACAGCAATCTGCTTGGAAGACGGCGTGAAATAGAGGAACTGGAAACAAAAGTAAATCAGCTGAAGCAGAATCTGACCGAAATGCAGAATGCTGTTGAGGAAAATAAAAATCAGAGAAACAGGCTTCGTGATGCCATTGCAGGATTTCAGGAAAAACTCCGTCAGAAATATATAGAACAGAATACTGCCAGAATGAATATCAAACAGCAGGAAAAGAAAGCTGAGGAGATCCGAAGCGGATATGCGCAGATCAACAGAGATCAGGCAGAGATCAAACGCCAGGTCATGGAAATCCGGCAGGATCATGACCGGATTGCCAGGGAACTGGAGAATTCAAAGCAGGATGAGAAAGAACTGGAGAGTTTTATTGAGGCAAAGCAGTCAGAACTGGATGAATGGAAAGAAGAAGAGAAGAAAATCACCCGGAAGTTAGAAGAAATCCGTCTTCAGTCATCCGCTCTTGAACAGAAAGAGAAATTTGACCAGGAAAACCTGAGCCGTCTGAAAGCAGAAATCACAGCTTTTATGACTGAGAAAGAGGATATTTATCAGTCTCTTGCTCACAGCAGTGAAGAGATGGAAAAGAAGCAGGAGATGATCACCCAGCTGAAAAAAGAGTCGGAAGAGTCTGTCCTTCATGAAGAACAGGCACAGATGCAGCTGAAAAATCTGCAGAAGGAGAAAGAGAGCAGAACTTCTCAGCATAAAGATTTTTTTGAGAAAAGAGATTATCTGTCCGGTCAGATCGGACTTCTGGATAAGGAATGTTACCGTCTGCAGGGACAGATGGACAAGCTGGAGGAGAACAGGGAAGAGCGGATTGCCTATATGTGGTCCGAGTATGAGATCACTCCCAATAATGCCGTTTCCTACAGAAAAGAGGAACTTACTGATCTTTCGCAGATGAAGCGACAGGCAGCTCAGATTAAAGATGATATCAGAAAGCTGGGACCTGTAAATGTAAATGCTATTGAGGATTATAAGGAACTTCTAGAAAGACACACCTTTCTGTCCGGCCAGTATGAGGATCTGGTCACAGCGGAGAAAACTCTGGAACAGATCATTCAGGAGCTGGATGAGGGAATGCGGAAACAGTTTTCTGAGAAATTCGGCGAGATCCAGAAGGAATTTGACAAGGCATTTAAGGAATTGTTCGGAGGCGGAAAAGGAACTCTGGAGCTGGATGAAGAGGCAGATATCCTGGAGGCAGGAATTAAGATCATTTCCCAGCCGCCGGGAAAGAAACTGCAGAATATGATGCAGCTTTCCGGCGGGGAAAAAGCTCTGACAGCTATCGCACTTCTTTTCGCGATCCAGAATCTGAAGCCGTCACCGTTTTGTCTGCTGGATGAGATCGAGGCAGCGCTGGACGATTCCAATGTTGGGCGATTTGCCGGATATTTACAGAAGTTGACGAAAAACACACAATTTATTATAATAACCCATAGACGTGGAACTATGAACGCCGCAGACCGGCTTTATGGTATTACCATGCAGGAAAAAGGGGTATCCACACTGGTTTCCGTCGATCTGGTGGAGAATCAGCTTACCCAGTAACAGGAGGAGTTTCACATGGCAGAAGAAAAGAAAGGTTTTTTTAAACGATTAGTCAGTGGACTGGCAAAGACCAGAGACAACATCGTAGCCGGATTTGACAGTATTTTCAGTGGTTTTTCCAGTATTGATGAAGATTTTTATGAAGAGCTGGAAGAGATTCTGATCATGGGTGATATCGGGATCAATGCGACCACTTCTATTATTGAGAATTTAAAGAAAGAGGTTTCCGAACGTCATATTAAGGAACCGATGGAATGTAAACAGCTTCTGATCAATGAGATCAAGGATCAGATGCGTGTGGACAGCACAGAGTATGAATTTGAGAACCGCAAATCCGTAGTTTTGGTGATCGGTGTCAATGGTGTCGGAAAAACCACTTCAGTAGGAAAGCTTGCAGGAAAATTAAAAGACCAGGGCAAGAAGGTTATCCTTGCAGCAGCCGATACTTTCCGTGCAGCAGCAGGAGAGCAGCTTACTGAGTGGGCGAACCGTGCAGGTGTGGAGATCATCGGCGGACAGGCGGGAGCAGATCCTGCATCTGTTATCTATGATGCGGTGGCTGCAGCCAAAGCAAGAAATGCAGACGTACTTCTCTGCGATACAGCAGGACGTCTTCATAATAAAAAGAACCTTATGGAAGAACTCCGTAAGATTTACAGGATCCTGGAGAGGGAGTATCCGGATGCATATCTGGAGACATTGGTAGTGCTGGATGGTACCACCGGACAGAATGCCCTTGCACAGGCGAGACAATTTGCGGAGGTCGCAAATGTCAGCGGTATTATCCTTACCAAGCTGGACGGAACTGCCAAGGGAGGTATTGCAGTTGCCATCCAGTCTGAACTGGATATTCCGGTGAAGTACATTGGCGTAGGAGAAAGTATTGACGATCTTCAGAAATTCGATGCAGATGCATTTGTAAATGCGTTGTTTGATGTAGACCATAAAGAAAACCCGGACGCTCAAGATTAGGATGTACTTTCGGAGTCAAATCAAGTACAAAAAGATTCCGGGAGTACATTTAGGACAAAATGGAGGAAAAAACAATGCTTACTTTAGAGAGTTTTGAACAGGCATCAGAGATCGTAAAACAGGTCACACAGGAAACAAAGCTGATCAAGAGCAGCTATTTCAGTGAACTTACAGGAAACAAGGTTTATTTAAAACCGGAGAATATGCAGCGCACAGGTGCATATAAGGTTCGTGGTGCTTATTATAAGATCAGCACTCTTTCCGATGAAGAGAGAAATAAAGGTCTGATCACAGCATCTGCCGGAAATCATGCACAGGGCGTTGCCTATGCTGCACATAAATATGGAGTGAAGGCAGTGATCGTTATGCCTACCACAACTCCGCTGATCAAGGTTGAGAGAACAAAGAGTTACGGTGCAGAGGTTATCCTGCATGGTGATGTATATGATGAGGCATGTGCACATGCACTGGAACTTGCTGAGAAAGAGGGATATACCTTTATCCATCCTTTCGATGATCCGGCAGTTGCCACAGGACAGGGTACTATTGCAATGGAGATCGTTCAGGAGCTTCCGCTTGTTGATTATATTCTGGTTCCAATCGGTGGAGGCGGACTTGCAACAGGTGTTTCCACACTTGCGAAGCTGTTAAATCCACATATCAAAGTCATTGGTGTGGAACCGGCAGGGGCTGCCTGCATGAAGGCTTCTCTGAAGAAGGGTGAGGTTGTGACTCTTCCGCACGTAAATACGATTGCTGACGGTACTGCCGTACAGACACCCGGAAAGAAAATCTTCCCGTATATCCAGAAGAATCTGGACGATATCATCACTATCGAGGATGATGAACTGATTGTTGCTTTCCTTGACATGGTTGAGAACCATAAGATGATCGTAGAGAATTCCGGTCTTCTGACAGTGGCAGCGCTTCGTCATCTGGATGTGAAGGGAAAGAAGATTGTTTCTATCTTAAGCGGTGGAAACATGGATGTTATTACCATGTCTTCTGTTGTTCAGCATGGTCTGATCCAGAGAGACAGAATCTTCACAGTATCTGTGCTCATTCCGGATAAGCCGGGCGAACTGGTACGCGTGGCAAGCGTGATCGCCAGGGCTCAGGGCAATGTTATCAAGCTGGATCATAACCAGTTTGTAAGCACGAACAGAAATGCGGCAGTGGAACTTAAGATTACATTGGAGGCTTTTGGCACAGATCATAAGAATGAGATTGTTAAAGCTCTCGAAGATGCAGGATGCAGACCAAAGGTGATCCGTCCAAGTCTGTGATTGTCTCAGAGCAGCATCTGCCATGTAAATAAATGAAATGGGGAGTCCTGGTGTTCAGTATATGGATGCCGGGGCTTTTTTGCCGAGATTTTTAAGAAGCGTATCGGAAAAAATAAATTTGTGCTGTCAAGAGAAAATGCTTGATATTAATTTTGAAAGAATGCCGTAAATACGCGCTTTTCCGGGCATATCGGCAGGAGTCTGTGACAATCTTGTGACAAATGCGGGAAAAATATGGATTTACAGTGTGAGAAAGCAGTAGAAAAGATATGGTGGTTCGGTTATAATAAAGAAAAAAGTATCGAAGCAGGAAAGGAGAAAACATTATGCCGGTAACAATAAAAATATTGTTGGATCAGTATACCGAAATATTACGGAAGATATATGGAAGTCATTTAAAGACAGTAATTTTATATGGATCCTATGCAAGGGGAGATTATAAGGCAGATTCTGATATAGATATAATGATTCTCCTGGACTTGTCAGACATAGATATTAAACAGTATCGCCATGAATTGTCAGGAGAAACTTTTGATTTCAATATGGATCATGACCTTGATATTAAACCGATAGCAAAAAGCCAACAACATTTCCAGAACTGGGTTGATGTATACCCATTTTATGCGAATGTAAAGAAAGAAGGGGTGAAACTGTTTGAGGCAGCCTAATGAAAAGGGAACGCAGAAATATTTGGCATTGTATCGTATTGAAACCTCTAAAAGTGACATCAAAGCAGCTGAAATCCTTTTGGCAGCTAAAGAATTCCGTGGAGCAAATAACCGGGCATATTATGGGATTTACCATGCAATATCAGCTGTGCATGCGCTGGATGGCAATGCGTATAAAAGACATAAAGATGCTCTGGCGAATTTCAATAAGAATTATGTAAAACCGGAGATTTTTCCGAGAAAGCTTGGAAAGAAAATTGTTGAATCAGAAGAAATCCGTCATGCCAGTGATTATGATGATTTCTATATAGCGACAAGAGAAGAGGCTGAGGAACAGATCCAGACAGCAAAAGAGTTGGTATCACGTGTAGAAGAATATGTACAGGCAAGATGGAAGAAAGAGTCTGAAAAGACTGTTCGAAATGCGGAATACCTAGTACAGAATCGCATTAATTATTAAGTAATATCCCTATGGAAATTTTTCAAAATATATGGCATAATCAAAAGAAAAATCAAGGAGATCATTCAGAAGAAATTCTGCCTAAGTATAAAGAAAATGGACTTACTAAAACAGAGATTGTAGAAGGAATGGTATTAGAATTGGCAACAATTCAGCAGGCAGATAATCTCTCTGTTTCTGTAAATCAAAAAGAAGTAGAAGAAAGATATGATGAATTAGTTGAATTAGAAGAGCCCGTTTTTCACCAAAAAGCAATTAAACAATATGGAACGGAAGAGAAACTAAAACAAGCATTATATTATAAATTGGTTTATAATGCGATAAATGATAAAATAGATGAATTGTTTTTAGAGAACTATTCTATTAGAGAAGAACTACTTCAAGTAAGAGCTAGCGATTATGTTTCACAGTATACTGCTGCTGATTTTGAAGAAAATGATATGGATAAAGAAATTTTTTCAGATGAAGTAGTACAAAACTATTATGATTCTTGTTTGGATAGATTACAGGAGTTATATTTCAAAGTTTGGAAGTACAGAATAGCAAATGAAAGTAGCATATCATCTGTCTCTTATACACATCTCCGAGCCCACGAGACCGAGGCTGATC
>ENA-OZJX01000437-OZJX01000437.1-human-gut-metagenome-genome-assembly--contig:-NODE-437-length-12829-cov-14.160639_pt1 | contig 12829 bp, 8 predicted proteins | sample MGYA00244177_ERZ653752 | MGnify/ENA primary metagenome ERZ653752 (study PRJEB26926, sample SAMN06165333) | human gut metagenome | biome: ENVO:00009003; feature: ENVO:2100002; material: ENVO:00002003... | reverse complement strand
GCTCATTTGTTTTGCCTTTGTTCCCGGATGATTATCATAATGATATGTCTATGATAATATCTGCGGTTATAGATGGATCTAGCAATTATGAGGTCAAGGCTGAGGGATATGATCGAGGGTATGGACGGCATGGTGTGGAGATTAAGATATATAAGAAAGGTTATGGAGGTGATCCTTCTAATAACCCTTTATATACTATAGATAAAGAAGGTGTTGATTACGCTGATAATATAGCTAAGGTTATGAATATAGCTCCTCAGGCTTATTTGGTGGAGGCTCTTAAAGAGGCTATGACTAAAGAGGCTAATTCTGTGAATAGTTCTTTTGGAAGGAAGGATATTAATGAGGATCTGTATAATATTATGTTACCAGTAATGGATATTATAAATAAAAAGAGGAATGGAAACGAGCAATAATAATTTACCCGATGGTAGGGATATAGCTCAAAAGCATGGGTATCCGGTTATGGATCCAATGGAGATAAGGGCAGTTGGTGTATATCCGAGTTCATTAGGTGACGATATAAACAATCCACCTTTACCTAACCTTGATCCAAATTCTTTGGTCGATGATTCTAAAAGGGCTATACCAGCTTTATCAGAAAGAATAAAAAGACGTGTTAAATCGTCTTATTATGATGATTTAAGGGCTAAAACTCCTGAGGATAGTATTATTAGTAATGGTATCCCATCTGGTAGGTTTGATGTGTCCGGTCCTCGTATAGGTCTTGATGAATTAAGATTTAGATTAAGTGATGGAACTTGGATACCTAAATACGAGTCATTTCAGGCTGGCGTTGATAATGATTCCAGATTAGCTAGAAATCAAGGTACAGGAGAGAAGATATTTAGGGGATTGGGTAAATTTGTTTATAAGACGGCTTTGTATGGTATAGGAGGTATTATTCAGCCTTTTTATGGTATTTACGAGGGAGTCACTAAAGGTAAATTTGAATCCGTTTTCAATAACGATTTTACTCGTTGGTTAGATGATATGGATAAGCGAGGAGATTATAGGCTCGCTCATTATTATGATAAAGAAGAGAGAGATATGGGATTTCTTCGTAGTCTTAGAACTGCTAATTTCTGGACTAACGATTTCCTTTCGGGTCTGGCTTTTACCGCTGGTGCCATGTTATCATCTGCCGTATATTCCGGGGCCGGCCTGATGAACCTTGCTCGTACCGGAGCTAGGGCTGGGGTGGCTTTAGCTAGGATAGGCAAGGCCGCTTCGGACACCAAGAAAGCATTCGGCGCTTACCTTAGGGCCGCCCGTATAGGACAGAGGGTAGGCAAGGGGCTGGATACCGCCCTATTTCTTGGTACGTCTACCTCATGGGAAGCTTCAGTAGAAGCCAGAAGTATGTTTATGGAGGCCGAGGAAAACTTCAGACAATCTTATCGTAACGCTTACGGGAGGGAAGTCCCGTATGAGGAGCTTATGAGGTTCAGGGCTGACAATGCCAATGCCGCTAACGCCGTATTCGCCGCAAACGTCGGCATATTATCATTATCCAACATAGCTATGTTTGGTGATATGTTTGGTATGGAGCTGGGTGTAGACAAGTTCATAAAACGCAATATATTTGGCGTAGGAGCCGAGAGAATGGGCAATGGTAAGCTAAGGGCTATAACACCAAAGAAATGGCAGAAAATAGCTGGTAATACGTTTAATATCATCAAGCGACCGGTATCTGAGGGTTTGTTCGAGGAAGGTCTTCAAGGTGTGTCCAGCAAGTCTGCGGAGGATTGGGTGGAATCAAGATACAATCCCATGGCCATCCGTCAGAATATAGGTTATATGGAGGCTATAAAGAACGGTTTCAAGGAGACATACGGATCTAGCCAAGGCTGGAAGGAGATCGGTATCGGTATGATAATAGGTGCCGGTATGGGGTGGAAGAGCGCTGGAGGTATAAGGGAATGGAGCCAAGATATGTCCCGGAACAAGGGGATGGTGGAGGCCTACAACGCCAATGCCGGCGCCTTGACCGAGGCCGCTGTCCGTGCTATTCGTGGCAGTATGGCTCTTAACGCTCAATTATCTGGTGTAGACACATCGTACGAGAGTGATGGTAGGATCATAAATAAGGATTTTAGTGACGCCGTATTCAATCGTCTCCGTTATGATTCGGAGATGGGGATGTTGGATGATACCAAGGAGAATTTCAGGACGGTAGTCGAATCTATACCTAATAGCGATATAGCGTCCGATATGAATATGACGGATGAGCAGGTTAATGAGTATAAAGCCGATCTTGTCAACGAGTTTAATAAGAAGGTGGATAATTTTACCATGGCCAATAGGTTCGCCGACTCCCTTACCGATGGTATATCCAATAGGTCGTTTAACGCCTATATCTCCAATATGGCTTATAATGGCCTTGAGGCGAAGGATAATTTGAACGATATAGCCAATCAGTTAAGAAGGATATACAATACGGATATAGGTCCCGCTCTTGATATATATTCTCGTCTTAATCCTGATTCGAGCAGGGATCTTGAAGAATTAAGGAAGCTTACGGATGATATACAGAGGATGGAGAAGAATATCTTGAGGCTTCAACAAAGTGTCGCGTCGAAGGACGCTCTTGAATCTGATAAGGCTAGGTTGGTCAAGGAGAATGATAGGCTTCTTAAATTAACAGAGGATAGGATCGCATTGGAGAGGAAATTAACTACGTTAATTAACTCAGAGGCTGATATATCTAAGTTGTTCTTAAATAGAAATGATTCAAGGATCAGTGCCGCTGATCTTATGGCGGCTTATGATACTATAGCTGATTTTGAGAACGTCGTATCTATCCGTGGGGTTGATAATTATAAGGAGGCTATGGCATTGCTTAGTGAGTATCGTCATAATCTTGTGGCTTATAAGAATATAAACGAGTCTCTTCGTCGTATGCGTGACAGAAGATTCATCCGGGCGCAGGAGCGCGGGTTCATGAAGATATTATCGAACGTATGGGGTAAGACTTATGAGGAGGATGATAGCAAGTATGATTTCAGGAATACTGATAATCCTGATGCCAATGATCTTTACGCCAACGACCAAGCTATAGACAAGGCTTACCAAGATGGTCTTATAGGGGAGGATGAGGCATTTATGTTCAAGACATATAATCATATGATAGCCAGATCTATGGAGAACGAGATTAAGACCGATGAAGGTAATATAGTCGAGAGGGTTCCTGATGATGAGGATATCATAAATCCTTCTGACGATAGAATCAATAATATAGCTATAAAGATATGGAACGGTAATGAGGATGTCTTATCTCCTAGGGAGAGACAGATATATGATAATAACAAGCCTCGTGTCGATAGTCTAGTTAACGGGTTTGGGGATAATCCTATTTCAAGGATCAATAAGGCTAGATCGATAATAGATAGATTGAAGATCCATGATAATATTTATGATAATATCAAGGACGCTGTTGATGATATTGTAGATATGAATATCAATGGTCTTGATCAGGATCAGATCAAAGAAGCTATAAAGACTTATAATGATCTTATGAATGAGGCTGACAATGGCAATGAGATTGATCAGGATAAGCTTAATGAGGCTATTGATATTATCAATAACTATTCTGATGATCCTCTTCTTCAATTCGTGGAATGGATGAGGTTGTATGATAATGGAAGTATAGCTGTCAAGGATTACGATAAATCCATACCTATGGGTGATGTCCTCACAGAGAGCGAACCCGGGACATCCACCGGCAGGACGGAAGTTAACGCCGCCCAGAACCCGGTGGTGTTGATGGCCCAGAAGAGAGAGATCGGTGGGGTCATGTATTATGAGGTTGGCGGAATGAGACTTGACAGGTTTATGGACGGTCTTGGGCTTAAAAGATCTGATGCCACTGATACTGATAATGGAAGGGTGATGGATTTCACCAACGGAACCGACATATTTACTGTTATAGAGTCAGATAACCACTCAAGATGGATGATTAGCGAGGATGACGCTCAGGCTTTCGAGAACGCTACTGGTGTCATATTGGGGCGGCAGACCGCCTTATCGACCTCCAACTGGTTCATGGTGTATCGCAAGGGGCAGGATGGATCTATTGTCCCTTATTATACGGGTGATACGTTTGGATCTAACAACGAGTCGGTGAATCAGGAAGCAGCGGCTAGCCTCCGCAAGGGTGATATGGTAAGGTTTAAGATGGATATGTCAGATCCATATACCAAGGAATTGTATGATAAATACAATAGTCTTAACGCCGTTGACCCTAATTCTGATGAGACTAAGTCGGCTTACCGAGAGCTGGTTGATAATATGGTTATTAAGATCGTGGATAGCGACGGCAATTTCGTCTCGGTACTGAAAGCCAATGACCCGGATTCAAAAGGAAGTAACGCTGATTTAAGGAGTAGGGCCTTTGAGTTATATAGGGATAATATAGGATCTGTTATTGGCGAGATTGATATACCGTTCGTAGGTACAGTTACCAGTGTTTTGCCGGGAAGACCTAATTTTAGCGTAAGTGATGATAATGGTACGTTGATGGTATCCGAGAATGATTTTACCAACGAGACGGTTGGTAAAGTCGAGAGCGTAGGATATATAGAGAATGGGGAGGTTACGATGAGGGATGATATTAAGTATAATATATTCCCGTTCTGTACGGCTATCGTCAGGGACAAGTATGGTGACTATAAAGATTCACGTATCCCGGTCGTAGCTATAAAGACAGGAAATGGAAGAAATTACCTGTACCCCGTAAGATTGAAAAATCAGGATATATCGTCATTCTCATCCATGATCGGATCGATGGCTGATAGGATTACGGAGGGTCTAGGCGGAGGCGTAAGTATTGATGATATAATGGATCTTAATAACGCTATAGCCAGATCAGGGTTGGATAATAAGGCATATATGATTCCGCTGGAGGGAGACGTGGATGTTATCAAGAACCGGCTTGAAGCTATCAAGGAAGCGGCTAGCAGGATGCCTATGACCGCTGACGTAAGAGGATGGATAGGCGATTCTAGGACTAAGGAGGATATTTTGATGAATGACGTTACGATTAATATTGATCTTAACAACGATCCTTTCATAGCACCTAAGTTCAGAATGAGTATTAGGATGGATGAGACGTTCTTCGAGGATACGGAGACCCCGTTCGTCAACCCGTCTGACCTCCAATCGGGGCCCGCCTCGCCTGCGAAGGCTGCCGAGGACAAGTCTTTGGTTTCCGACGGTAACGTAGTATCCGGAGAAAATGAGGCGGAAAATCCTTGCTAGGTAAATTTATTCATCTTATCTTTGCGGTGTCAGTCCATCACCTGACGAGTAAGATATTTAAAAGTTGGTCCCTGTCGGGTGTGTGATGGCCCCGGTGGGGACTCTTTATATTATGCAACTAGATTCTTTTTTACACCGGAAGATCATGCAAGACCTACGTATCCAGCGAGTAAAGGTCTTGATGATGTTATACACCAGTAACTATTTTGTCAAGGTCAGACAAAAGCAGTTACTTGATCATACATACGCATTAAGCAGGGATCAGGCTTTTGATTATATGACTGAGTTCAATAAAAGACTTAGTGATAAGGTTGGTATAAAATGTACGATGGATATCCTTCTACCTACCGATGATGATAATGCTAACATCATAATTGAGCACAATGGTATTATCAAGAAGTTAATGAAGGAAGCCGAGAAGCTGGAACTTGATACTGATGCTATCAAAGCCATGATGTGTGATCTTCTTGATGAGTTGAAGGATGATATTGATCTTAATATCCTGATATTTGACGTAAGCCAGTTGCTTATAAAATACAATTTATTTAGGTTGGAGGCTATAACCGAGCAGGAGTTCAAGAACTCTTTTGTCAGAATGGATAGTAGGAATATGGAGATAAAGAAACTAACTTTATCTGATATCAAGAAGGTGGTGATGATGATAGAGACCAGATATAATCGCTTTGTATGGTGATGGAATATTATAGATTACAATTTTTGTAAAAATATATCCTATTTGTTTGTTGTTTTAAAATAAGTGTCTATATTTGCGGTGTCTATCCGTTGCTAGACCAGAAGAAGATATTAATATCGCTTAGGCGTAGGCGATAAATGAGAGCTATCAGTGGGGTAACGGACGCTGGTGGCTCTCGTTGTTTTATATTATGGATGATAATTTAAAATTATTTGAGAATCCTGATTTTGGGGATGTGAGAGTATTGTTGGATGAGAAACATGAACCATGGTTTGTCGGTAATGATGTGGCTAAATGTTTAGGGTATGCAGATCCTAGGGATGCTGTAAGAAGGTTGGTAGATGACGAGGATTGTAAAATGCTGAGATTGTCAGAAGATAGGGAGGCCTACGATTCCACCCCTATTCACAATCAATATGTTAGCCAGATAAAGATTATTAATGAGTCTGGTATGTATACTTTAATTATGTCATCTAAGAAGGAGTTTGCTAAGAAATTCAAAAGATGGGTAACATCGGAGGTTCTCCCTTTTATTAGGAAAACAGGTTCCTATTCTATGCCATCTAACAATATGCCATCAAAGAATGAACTTCCATCTGATTATATAGAGGCATTAGAGGCTTTGCTTAAATCGGAAAAGGAGAAGCGTGCGTTAGCTGAGGCGAAGAAAGCGGCAGAGGAAGCCAAAAGGATATCCGATAATATCATTAAAGAACAGGCTCCTATGGTTGAGTTTGCTAAGACAGCCGAAATAGCCCAAGAGACAGATATGTTGATCAGAGAGGTTCGGGAAAAGCTAGAGGCTCATGGATATGATATAGCGGAGAAGAATCTTCGAATATTGCTTGAGGATAAGAAGTTCTTCGCTAAGACCGGTAAGAGGTGGTTGCTTTCCCAAAGGATGATAGACAGCGGTTATGCTCGTTACAGATATCGTAATGATGACGAGTTCTACGGCACTAATACTGTCTATGTGACTCCTAAGGGATTTCAGTGGATCGTGTCTAAGATATCTAAAGAATGGATGCCTAGGTTCTTGGAATTGAAAGGCAGGGTTCTGAATAGATCAGATAAAGATATTTTCGCTAAACGATAAATTCCATTTTTTTGTAATTTAGGATTGAGCTTTTGCCTGTTCGTGAGGATCGGCAAAAAGATTTGCACTTTTCGGAGAAACATAAGGTTTGTTATTATGTTGTTATTTAGTATCCCGTCCGCTCGTGAGAGTAGGCGGGATTTTCATATCTTTGTAACAAAACGATTTAGTAATGGGACGATCTTGTTATGTAATAAAAAATAAGGAGGATAGGGTAGATAATGTCCTTGCCCCTAATAACCAACCATCCGGATTATACCAAAGGGCGATGGAGGTGCTGGGCGACCAGAAGCAGGCCTTATCGGTCTGGGGTACGGCCTACTCCCCCGACTTCGTGTCTTTCTTTGGCGACTGGATGTCCATGCCATCAGAATATGATCTGGATAGTAATGGGGAACCTAGGTATGATGATGTCATGTCCTTTATCAAGCGGAAGAACTATTTCGCCGGCAATTTCATGGCCGATGAGGTTAAGGATATTAATAATACTCTTACTTCCTTGGGTGTTGATAATATCAATGATCTTAATGATATGATCGTATCTAACTTCCTTTCCGGCGGTGATATATTCCTCAATAGGTACAATCTTGAGCGATCTGGGATGTATGACGCTGATGAGATTGATAATATCATGACTAACCGATCGGAGTATGAGCGGGTAAGGGATATGATGAGGAGGATTGTCGATTTTATGTCTGACGGGGATCTTAATGAGAAGGATATGTATTTCCTGTCCTCCGAGTCAGGCCTTGGTGATGATTATATGATATATGAGGATACATATGACTCGTTAGGAAAGAGAAGGGGCTTGAATCCAATAGAGGTAAGGGATACGATCATGAAGGCGGTAGGCGGTATCAGTGACCGCCGGGAGTTCGATCAGGCTTTCGCCTCCATCCCATACCCTTCCTTGGCACTCCGGTATCAGGAGGATCAGGATTACGCAGATCGGATGTATGACACGTATCGTAATATGACCCGTATGGAGGTTCGGAGTCAGGACGGAAATACGATTACCGACTCGTACTTCAATAGTACCATACCGTATATCAGTATGCCTAAGGATATGAAGGGTCTAAGGGATAAGGTTGGGGAGATAATCGATATGGATGATTTTAAGGACATCAAGGACGTTGCCGGACGTCTGCATGACATAGCCATGGATCTTGCCGACATGGGCGTGGATATAAGCGAGGCGATCAGCGATGAGATGGTTATATCCAGACCTGAGGATATCCGTGATCTTATGGCGTCGCTGGACGTCATGTTGTCTTCCATACAGGCCGGCAATTCGGTATACGATAGCTTTATCTCCGATCTTGATAGGATAACAGGGAAAGGGAATCCGATATACGAGGTTCAGGATACTTATTCTACTGGGGATAGGATGGTGTATGTAAGGTCCGGGAATACATCCCCTTCCGATATGTATGATAGGAGCATGTTGTATATGGGTAGGAATACGTACCATAACACGGCTCCGATAACCGACACCGATCAGGCCTATGAGATGTTGGCCGATATCGGGATAGAGCGGCCCTCGTACTTGCCGGCTGGCGTGGTCCCCGCCGGGGCTTCCCGTTCCGATATTGGCGTGGTCAAGGATAACATAAAGAAGCTAGTTATGTCCAACATCTCATCCTCGAATACCGAGAACATGATCCTTACCAGATTGATATACCAGCATCCCGTAACCCCTAAGATGGATGATGTCGATATTGATCGGGAGTTCAGGAGATACGAGGCTAGGCAGGGAAAGGATCGGGATTTTATCAAATCCTGTACATCGTTGAGGAAGATCCAGATCAAGGAAAGGTTAAAAAAATCGGATTTATATAATAATGTCTTACGTTTCCTTGATTTTAATGGATTTTATAACGTGTCTTTGAACCACCATGACAGAGGTACGTTAAAAAGCATGGAGATGTCGTTGCCGGAAGGTCAGGTAAGGGATCTTCTGTTTGACGTGGCTATCGAGTCCGGTGACAGTAGCATGAGAAACCTTTTCTATCTGGATGGTCAGGATAGGATGATGGATGTCGGGTTTTACAGATATCTGTACCAAAGGAATCCGGGCCTGCTCCGGGAGGTCAACGGCGGCGTCGAGGCGAGACCGGACGGTTCGTTCTTGGCTCGTGGGAGGTATGATGATTTCGTGTCGTTCCAATCCGGCTTATATGAGAAGATAGGTGAGACGGTTGATGGTGCGATATACAGGTTCGTTGATGATCTTATATACTCCGATCCATCATCATATCAAGAAAACATGGTACGAAGGATGGGTGACGTTACGGTAAGGAGTGACGATAACCGCCTGTCAAGGATAGAGGATAATCCCTCATCCAGTAAGATAGTTAATGAATACACTGCTAATACAAATAAGTTGATGCGAGATTTTTCGTGTAGTTAATCTCTCTTTGACGTCGTGAGACGTTTTCTTTCGAGCATTGAAACATTGAATTTTATAGATTTGCGATGAATCCGGGTCGTAGTGATACGCTCCGGATTTTTTGTCTCTCGTCAGTCGTTATTAATACCATTTACAAGACATGACGTACTTTGATGATGACACATATCACGATTTTAGGGCTGTTAATTTTTGAACTTTGTAACGCCCGCCATCAGGTGGGGTTATTATTAATTCAAAAATAAATAGACATGGGTACAAGTGGAGACAAAATCGTTTTGTTAGACGGTATGGGTTCCGGTAGTGGAAGCGCCACTAACGGTTTATTATCTATGATTCCGGGTATGTTCGCCAATTTGATAGGCGGAAATAAGATGGATCCGAACTTGGTAGCGGCTTTGATGAACGGTCGTAACAACCAAGACGGTTTCGGCGGGGCTAACGGTTGGTGGTTGTGGATCATCGTCCTGTTCTGGTTATGGGGTGGCCGTGGCTTTGGCAATGGTTTTGGCAATGGTAATGAGTGTTGCGCTAATGGTCTTCCAGCTCAATTGAATAACGACTATGGTCGTGAGTTACTGATGCAGGCTATCCAAGGTAACAGAAGCGCTATCGATCAGATCGCTAACGCCTTGAACTGTACTACCACTCAATTGCAAAGCGCTATCTGTAACGTACAAGGCGCTATCGATAAGGTAGCTGGTCAGGTAGGTATGACCTCTCAGGCTGTTATTAACGCCGTACAGCAACAAGGTTGTGAGATCGGTAATCAAATTAGCTCTTGCTGCTGCAATTTGAGTTCTTTGATCAACCAAAGCACTTGCCAGACTCAGCAGATGATCAACAATCAAGGTTATGAGAATCGTCTTGAGACATTGAATCAGACTAACACGTTACAAAACACTATTAATCAAGGATTGACGAACAATCGTGAGCAAGCCACGAGTCGGTTCAATATCTTGAGCGCTAAGATTGATGCTCAAACAACCTTGATTAATGATAAATTCTGTCAATTGGAAATGCGTGAGATGCAGAATACGATCAATCAGTTGCGTGATGAAAGGTCGGCTTACCAAGCCTCCGCGTTGACTCAGCAACAGACTCAGAATTTGATCAACCAGTTGAGACCTACCCCTGTGCCGGCTTATCCTTCATGCTCTCCTTACCAGACTTATGGATGGGGTCAAGCATTTTATGGAGGTAATTACGGATGTGGGTGCAACAATGGATGCTGCAACAACGGAAACGCCGCTATTTAACTCTATAAAGGAAGGAGGCTATTATGGCTTGTGTTTCTAAAATAGGGTCTCTTTATGAGTTGGTCACGAAGAACGTGGTAGTGACTACTACCAACACCATCTTCGGCATCAACCCAAGGATATGGCTGTCCTTGCCATGCGAGGGCCTTCTGCTGCTGAAAATCCGGCAGGTGGTTCCGACAACAGGCGAGACATTGCCAGTACAGATAGCTATTCCAGCGAACAGCACCGTATCCACGGTAGGTGATGACACATGCTGCCCGGTAACCGGCGTGGCTGTGGTGAACCCGATCAACGTGGCTGTGACCGGAGCGGCTATGGTTAACAACACCGAACGCCTTGTTTATTTCAACAAGGTAAGGGGTGTATTGAGGCTCATGGATTGCTGTGTGCCTACAACTTCCGCCTCGGCGTCGGAGACGACTGTTGATGAGGAATAGGTTAGATTGGATGTCTAATGGGAGGGTATTCCCTCCCGCTTAAAAATCGAGATATGTTTAGAGACTTAAAGAAAGGATTTCAAGTATATACGCTGGATACGTCCGATGTTCCGGTGTTCAGGATGGGGAATGTGGTTAACGTGTCCGAGCCTAGGTTCCAGCAACCCCAGATGGGTCAGATGGGGCAATATCAGCAACTACAGGATAGGGTGATAGATCTTACCGTGGAGATAAACGGGTCTTCCATGACCTATGTCGTACCGGAGAGCAGGGATGTCGCTATGTCCAATAACATAACTTTGGCCTGCTCGGTCGATCCGATCATGAACCAGCTTAACGCCGCTAAGAGAACCAGTTCCGATATTCTCGATAGTATCGATAAGCATAGGAGGACACTAGAGGCTTGTGATTCGATCCTTGAGGAAATCAATCCGGCTTTTAAGCAGACTAAGGATCAAGACCGGAAGATCAAGAATCTTGAGGAGAAAGTCGATAGGATGGGATCCTCTTTCGATGAGCTAAAAGAGTTGTTAATTAAAAAATTAGGTTAAGATGAGAGTTATAGATTTAGGCGGCGGCCACGATGAGGACTACGATGATGAGATCTACGATCGTAGAGGCGGCCGTGGACGTAGCAGACGTTCGGATGGAACTTACATGGGTTATGGTGGTGGAATATACGACCACTATGGCAAGGAGCATGACGGCAGAATGGATGAGCTAGAACGCCGTGAGCGTGATCTTGAAAGACGCGAGAGGGAGCTGGAACGTGACGAGCGTGAGCTTGAGAAACGCGAGAGACTCCATGAACGTGAGGACGAGATGTATCGCAGGGGATGGTTCGGTGAGCGTGGCATCCGTGACGAGTACGAAGGTACCGAACCGTATATGCGCAGGGGACGCAGGAGTCGTTACTACTGAGGAGCAGACGCCGATGACCCGGATTATAAGCGGTATATAGACACCCATGGATATCACTTTTCCAAGGAGCTGGCTAGGGAAGCCGCTGACAAGATGCTTAATGCCGACGGGTCCAAGAGAAGATGGACGATGGAGGACGCTAAGCAGATGTTCGATAAATGCGGGGCTAAGAAACCTGATAACGCCACTTGGGGAGATATCCAATATCTGTTCGCTATGTTCTATAGCGACTACTTTCCTAAGGTATTGGATTGCGACCAGAAAATAGTCAAGGCTGTCTTGGCTTATCTGGAAGACCCTGACGCCCCGGAAGGGACGGCGTTCGTAAGGTATCTGGCGGTGCGGTGCTTCGTCGGTGACACAATCAAATGGAGTGATATGATTTAGTTTGATACAACGTTGGAGAACCCTGTCGGCAATAGAATACCGATAGGGTTTCTTTTTGACCGTAGCTTTATTATGATTACATTTGTTCGAGGTAGATCTTTTGTTCATAGGAAGGGTGGGCGGGAATGAAAAAAGGCATCCTCACGGACACCCTTCCCCTTTGGTCGAAAATCACTTAAAACATTATGAGTTACTACACCGCAAATATAGATAATTAAATACAAACTGCAATGGGTAAGGGGTATTATTGGATAGAGCCAGTGGATCAGACGTTAAATGATTTCCAATTTTATAAGGCACGTATCGTAGACGATCCTGAATATGACGAGAAACATCATCGTGTTATATTGAGGACTGATAAGTATT
>ENA-OZJX01000391-OZJX01000391.1-human-gut-metagenome-genome-assembly--contig:-NODE-391-length-13604-cov-14.008119_pt1 | contig 13604 bp, 13 predicted proteins | sample MGYA00244177_ERZ653752 | MGnify/ENA primary metagenome ERZ653752 (study PRJEB26926, sample SAMN06165333) | human gut metagenome | biome: ENVO:00009003; feature: ENVO:2100002; material: ENVO:00002003... | reverse complement strand
ACGAGATCAGCCTCGGTCTCGTGGGCTCGGAGATGTGTATAAGAGACAGCCCCTACACCCGCGCCGCCCTCACCCTGAGTTTAAGTGCCGGATGATATTGAATAGCACATCAAGCATATCGCGTGATATCTTACTTCTATTTGAAACGGATTAATAACATAAAAAATACTCGCAATCTCATTTTATGAAAGTAGTACTGCTTGCGGGGGGATTCGGCTCCCGCATCTCAGAGGAATCCCAGTTCAAGCCCAAACCGATGATTGAAATCGGGGGCATGCCGATATTGTGGCACATAATGAAGGAATACGCCCATTTCGGTCACAAGGAGTTTATTATCTGCGCCGGTTACCGCCAGGAATATATAAAGGAGTGGTTTGCCAACTATTTCCTCCACAACTCCGATGTGACCTTCGACTATACTGACAATAAAAATGAGATGACGGTGCATTGCAGCAACTGTGAGCCATGGAAGGTGACTGTCGTCGACACGGGCTACAACACGATGACCGGCGGCAGAATCAAGCGCATACAGAAATATGTCGGTGACGAGCCGTTTTTCATGACTTACGGCGACGGTGTGTGCGATGTAGACATCAACAAGCTGCTGGAGTTTCACAAGTCCCACGGCAAGCTTGCCACCCTCACCGCCGTGAAACGTGCCGAGGACAAGGGCGTACTCAACATCGGCGGCGACAACGCCGTGAAATCTTTCCGTGAAAAAAACATCGGCGACGGTGCGCCAATCAACGCCGGGTACATGGTCCTGCAGCCCGAGATATTTGATTACATCGACGGCGACAGTTGTGTGTTTGAAAAAGAGCCGCTTGAACGCCTTGTCGCTGAGCGGCAGCTGATGTCATATATCCACGAAGGATTCTGGCAGTGCATGGACAATATAAGGGAAAAGGCGATGCTTGAAAAGCTTCTCGCCGCAAATGCGGCACCGTGGAAGCGTTGGGAGCGCGAAGTCCCGAAAGGTTACTAATAATAAAAACGAAGTAAAGATATGGACAGAAAAGAGGAACTTAAAAAGCAGATTCTTGAGCTGACAAAAGAATATTATAAGGAGACCCACGGTCAGAAAAAGGAATTCAAGCCCGGGGAAACCTTCGTGAACTACGGGGGGAGATATTTCAATGACGCCGAGATGATCAATCTCGTGGACTCGTCGCTCGACTTCTGGCTCACGGCAGGACCGTGGGCACAAAAATTCGAGAAGGAATTTGCCAAATGGCTCGGCGTGAGATACTGCTCGCTGACCAACTCGGGCTCATCGGCAAATCTTCTTGCCTTCTCCGCACTGACATCGCCTCAGCTCGGCGACCGCCAGATCAAGCGCGGTGACGAAGTGATAACGGTTGCTTGCGGCTTCCCGACCACGGTCACACCATGTATCCAATATGGGGCGGTGCCGGTGTTTGTAGATGTCACGGTGCCGGAATACAACATTGACGTGACAAAACTTGAGGAGGCTCTCTCCCCCAGGACAAAAGCTGTGATGATCGCCCACTCCCTCGGAAATCCCTTTGACCTGAAAGCGGTAAAGGAGTTCTGTGACAAGCATAACCTGTGGCTGGTCGAGGACAACTGCGACGCCCTCGGCTCCACTTATGAGATTGCAGGTGAAATCCGGAAGACCGGTACAATCGGCGACCTCGGCACAAGCTCGTTCTACCCACCCCACCACATGACGATGGGTGAAGGCGGCGCCGTGTACACCAACAACCCCCTGTTGCACAGGCTTGTCAACTCGTTCCGCGACTGGGGACGCGACTGCTGGTGCATGGGCGGCGTGGACAACACTTGCGGTTGTCGCTTCACCAAACAGTTCGGCGAACTGCCGCTCGGATATGACCACAAGTATGTGTATTCCCACTTCGGCTACAACCTCAAGGTGACCGACATGCAGGCGGCTATCGGATGTGCGCAGCTTGAAAAGCTCGACGACATTGTCGAGAGGCGCCGCCATAACTTCAAGGTGCTCCGCGAAGGGCTCGAAGGCACACCGTGGCTAATACTTCCCGAGCCTCAGAAAAGGAGCAACCCCTCATGGTTCGGCTTCCTTATCTCAGTGCAACCCGACGCGCCGTTCTCCCGCAACGACCTGTCGAAATATCTCGAGGCGCATAAGATACAGACCCGCAATCTCTTTGCCGGCAACCTGTTGAAACATCCCGCTTTTGACCAGATGAAACAGTCGGGCACCGGCTACCGTGTCGTGGGCGACCTCAGCGGCACCGACTTCATCATGAACAACACCCTCTGGATCGGTGTCTACCCCGGCATGACCGACGAGATGCTCGCCTACATGATAAAGACCATAAAGGATTTCGTGGCACAATACAAATAAGCTATGGACATAGACATATTTGACAATTTCTACCGTGGCAAGCGTGTGCTCGTGACCGGCCACACCGGCTTCAAAGGCTCCTGGCTCTCAGTATGGCTTCACGAACTCGGTACCGAAGTAATCGGTGTCGGACTCGACCCCGCTACCGACCGCGACAACTTCGTGCTCTCAGGCATCGGTGAAAAGATAAAGGCTGACATTCGCGCCGACATCCGCGATGGCGAGAGGATGAAAGAAATCTTCGCCGAATACAAGCCCGAGATAGTGTTCCACCTCGCCGCGCAGCCACTTGTCAGGCTCAGCTACGACATCCCGGTCGAGACATACCAGACCAACGTGATGGGCACCATCAACATCCTCGAGGCAATCCGCACCACCGACAGCGTGAAAGTCGGGGTAATGATTACCACCGACAAGTGCTACGAAAACAAGGAGCAGATATGGGGCTACCGCGAAAACGAGCCGATGGGAGGCTACGACCCCTATTCATCATCAAAGGGCGCGGCGGAAATCGCGATAGCCTCATGGCGCCGCAGCTTCTTTAACCCCAATGACTATCAGAGGCATGGCAAGTCCATAGCCAGCGTCCGCGCCGGCAACGTCATCGGAGGCGGTGACTGGGCGCTCGACCGCATCATCCCCGACTGCATCCGCGCCCTCGAAGCCGGGAAACCCATAGACATACGCAGCCCCAAGGCGATACGCCCCTGGCAGCACGTGCTCGAACCGCTGAGCGGCTACATGCTCCTCGCCAAAAAAATGTGGGAATCACCTACCGAATACTGCGAGGGATGGAACTTCGGACCGCGCGCCGAGTCAATCTCGACCGTCTGGGAAGTCGCCTCAAAAGTGGTCAGACACTACGGCACCGGCACGCTCCGCGACCTCTCCGACCCCAACGCACTGCACGAGGCAAAGCTGCTCATGCTCGACATTTCCAAGGCAAAATTCCGCCTCGGCTGGGAACCCCGCATGGACATCGACCAGACCGTCGCCCTCACCGTCGACTGGTACCGCCGCTATCTGACCGAGCCGGTCTACAACCTCTGTACATCTCAAATTAAAGAATATATCAAGAAATGAGACCTTCTGCAATAATAACGGGAGCAACAGGCTATATTGGTTCACATGTCACAAAACATCTGCTTAACCGGGGTTGGGACATAGCTATTATCGCGCAACCTGAATTCGGCTATGGGTATATCGAAGACATTAAGCCGCAGATTGACATATTTGAATATAACGGTGATATTAACCTGTTAATTGAATATTTCAAGCGCAAGAATGCAGATGTGGTCATGCACCTTGCAGCTGCCGTAATAACCAATTACACTCCCGAACAGATTCCTGTATTGATAAGAAGCAACATTGAATTCGGTACGCAGGTGCTTGAGGCGATGAAACACAGCACAACACGACTTTTCATCGGAACCGGCTCGTATTGGCAGAACTACAATTCCGACAAATACAATCCCGTTGACCTGTATGCCGCCACAAAAGAGGCATTTGAAAAAATTCTGCAGTATTATGTGGACGCATTCGACTTCCGTGCAATCACATTACGCCTGTTTGATGTCTACGGTGAGGATGACAGACGCCCTAAATTATGGACGCTTCTTCGAGACATAGCCGGGACAGACAAATCGCTTGATATTTCTGCAGGCGAGCAACTACTTGATCTGGTGCATGTCGATGACGTTGCAAAAGCCTATGAGTGTGCCTATGAATGGCTTGCCGAGAACCAGGGAATCAGAAATGAAATATTCGGAGTCTACACAGGGCAGATGAAATCCCTGAAAGAAATTGTGGGGCTGTATCAAAAGATATTGAACAAAAAAATGAAACTAAATTGGGGTGCACGACCATACAAGAAGCGAGAGGTGATGAAACCGTTCAGTGGATATGCAAAATTGCCCAACTGGCAACAAGACATCACCATAGAAATCGGATTAACTAAATTTAACAAACGGGGGGGTAAAAACGTCTGCTTTTTCATGCCCTCGCTTGATAAGAGCATAGCGGCATGAAAGAGACCCTTTATTTAGTTGGAGGGAGCGGCTTCATAGGGAAAAACCTCGTCAGACTGCTATCCGACGAATATGAGATAACAGTATTTGACAAGTTCATTGATGACTGTTTTTTTAACCATTATCCGAGAGTCAAAACAGTAAAAATGGATTTGGTGGACGAGAAGATACCCGACAGTCACCCGGTTCCGGATTTCATAATCAACCTGGCATCAATAGTGACAGCAGAACGGGACTTTTCACTCTTCGACTCCCTTATAAATTCAAACTTGAAGATCCTGCTCAATCTGTATGAACGATTCAAGAACGAAAAGGCACTTAGGATGTTCATTCAGTTCGGTAGTTCAGAGGAATACGGCACGGCACCCTCACCCTACAAGGAGGAAATGCGCGAAGAGCCTAATTCGCCCTATGCCCTTGTAAAGCAGCTTACCACTAATACAGCCCTGATGCTGCATCGTAATTATGGATTCCCAACAATGGTAGTCCGCCCTGGAAACCTCTTCGGTGAAGGACAAAACCCGTCAAAATTCATCCCCTATGTCATAAGCCGTCTAAAAACAGGAGAGACGCTGAAAGTAACCCCCTGTGAACAGAAACGTGATTTCATACATGTCGATGATTTTGCCGACGCAATCCGAAGCATCCTTAAGAATCACACTGACTGCGTAGGAAAGATTATCAATGTAAGCTCAGGGATAAGCCTGTCATTAAAAGAAATAATCGAAGAACTAAAGGTTTCCCTCGGCTCCAAATCCACCGTCGAATATGGCGCACTGCCCTATCGTGAAAATGAAGCCATGGACTTGAAATGCGACACCTCCCGGCTGGATAATATAATGAAAAAAGATAAGCTGAAAAATGCTTTTAAGGCTCTCAGTCTATAATGAATAATATTTTAATAATCGGAGCAGGAATTGCCGGTCTTGGAGCATCGTATGCCTTAAGGGGCAAAGGATATTCCCCGATCATCCTCGAAAAGGATGATACTTACGGTGGACTTGCCGGTAATTTTACCGTTGCCGGAGGCTTCAGGTTTGACAGATTCGTACATTTTTCATTTACCAATAATGAGAAAGTAAATGATATTTTCAACAAATCCACAGAAGGAAATATCATCCGCCACACACCCAATCCATTCAATGTTTATAAAGGGAAATGGATTAAGCATCCTGCACAAAATAACTTATATCCACTATCAAAAGAAGAAAAGGATAAGATTATCGAGGACTTCAAGTCGCGTCCTAATAATGTTGACGTCACTGCCATACATGATTATGAGCAGTGGCTGAGGATTCAGTATGGAAACACTTTTGCCGAACATTTCCCAATGGCATACACTCCAAAATACTGGATGTGTGAGGCGAGCGAGCTGGAAACCAAGTGGGTCGGAAATCGGTTATATCAACCTTCCATTGACGAGGTGGTTGAGGGCGCAAACTCTGCGGAGACTCCGGTCACATATTATGCAAAAGAGATGCGCTATCCGACGAAAGGAGGTTTTAAGCAATATCTGTCCGAACTCGCTAAAGATGCCGATATAAGATACAATTCCGAAGTGGTCGAAATTGATGTCAAAAACCACACCCTGAAGACAGCCAATGGAATGGAATATCAATATTCAAGGCTTATATCCTCAATGCCACTTCCGTTATTGATATCGAGGTTGAAAAATGAAGTGCCTGAAGATGTCAGAAAAGCCGCAAGATTGCTAAAATGCACCTCCGGATATCAGATTTCCATAGCACTGAAAGGTAAAAATATTCCTCCGTATCTTTGGTGGTATATTTATGATAAGGATATATTGCCGGCAAGGGTATATTCCCCATCCTTAAAAAGTCCCGACAATGTGCCTGAGGGCTGCTCATCGCTTCAGCTTGAGGTGTATTGCGAAAAAGATGTGTATAGTCGCGATGAACTTATAGAAAAGTCCGTCAAGCCGCTAATCAAACTTGGCGCAATCCGCGAAGAAGACATAATCGAAATCGATGTGCGTTTTGAACCATGGGCAAACATAGTTTTCGACCATAACATATACGAAGTACGCAAAACAGTAATTGACTATATCCGGTCTGTAGGAATTGAACCGATAGGTCGCTTTGGTCTCTGGGACTACCTCTGGACCGACCAGGCACTCCTTTCCGGACTAATTATTAAATAGTAATATTATAACATTATGCAGGATTCAAATAAAGTCACAATTGTGACTTTGGTTTATAACGTTGAAAAATATTTTGAGAGATGCTTAAGAAGCATTTTTGAACAGGACTATAAGAATATAGAGTTTCTTATTATAAATAATTGCTCAACCGACAATAGTATGACCGTGTTAGACAGGGTTATGAAAGATTATCCCGAGAGAGAAAAACAAGTCGCCATACAAAATAATGAGAAAAATATGGGCTACTGTTACTCTATAAATAAAGGATTTGAACTCGCAACAGGAAAATACATTACATTTGTAGATAGTGACGACTGGCTTGAACCTGGCTCAATAAGCAAATGTGTTGGATTGATGGATGATAACAACTATGACGTTCTTCAGTTCGAGAATTATGTTGATAAATATGCCGGTCGCTTTATAAGACGGAATAGAGTTAAGGAGGGCGCATCTAATATTGACTGTGTTAATGCAATGTTAGCCTCTCAATTAATTATGGAAGGCACATTTTGGACAAAATTTTACAGAACTGAATTTGTAAAAAAATCAGGTCTTACTCTTCTCCCGAACTGTCCGCCATGGAGCGATATGTGTTTCAACGTACGACTTTTCTCTCTGACTAAAAAGATTGGTATTCTTCGAAAACCGCTTTATCATTATTGTGAAAACGAGACTCAGACTGTTAAATCATGGGCTAAAAACCGAGAGTCGTCGAAGCTACGTATTTCACAAGAAGTTAAGAATTTACGTCAAGTAGAAGAACACTTAGCTAATATTGGAATTTTAAATCAATGTTTGGAGAGCCTAAATCTCAGAAAATACTCATTTAAGAATGACAATTTGTTATTCTTAGACAACGATTCGATTAATGATTGGTGCAATACTTTTCCTGAAATCAATAAATTCTCAATAAGTTCCCCTCTTCTAAGTATACATGAACGGATAACTAATAAGCTATTACTCTCTGGTAACCTAAGAGCAGTCAAGACCTTGAAATTAATACGTAAGATATTGGGCAGTATAAAAAGAAAATTTATAGGATAAATAATCCTTAAGAGCCTCAAATCATGTCAGAAGAATTTATTGTAAATAAAAAAACCGTCGTATTAAGTTACATAACGCAGTTTTTTCAATATGCCTCTGCCATAATAATATTGCCAATAATTCTGGCATATTTAGACAAATCTACATTAGGCGTATGGTATATCTTCCTATCGGTTTCCTCGTTGTCTTATCTTCTTGATTTTGGGTTTTCAAGTTCTCTTAGTCGGAATATATCATTTGTTTTCAGAGGGGCAAAAGAGATTATTAAAGAAGGCAGTCCCGTTTTGTCAGATAACGGTGAAATAGATTATAATCTTCTAGGGTCTTTATTATATACCAGCAAACGCACTTATGCTAGAATTTCAATAATACTATTTATTTCACTTATTTCATTAGGAACAATATATATTGAATACGCAACTCGTGACATATACATAACAAATAAATTGATAATTTGGATTTTTTTTTCTTTTTCCACAGCTTTTAATTACTATTATGGATATGTAAATATATTTGCACGAGGAAGAGGAAATATTGATTTGCTTAATAAGACAATTATTATATCCAAAATAGTTTATATCATAATAGTATATTTACTTATATTAAGTCAATGGGGGCTTTGGGCATTGGTTTTTGGTAATTTTCTTAGTGCTCTGACCGCAAGAGTCGTTTGTCTTAAAGGATTCTATGATAAGGACTTCAGGTTTAAATTAAAAAGTCATTCAGTAAAGCATAAAAATCTTTTCCCTATAATTTGGCATAATGCAAAACGATTTGGTTTAGCAAGTTTAACTACATTCGCATTTTCCCAAGCTAATATATTCATAGCCGGCGCCTTTCTCAGTATTAATGATGTTGCTGAACTAGGGCTTGCATTACAACTTATGGGTATCATAGTAACATGTGCGCGAGTTCCTTTTAATACTTATTATCCTCGTATCTGTGCATTGTGGGTAACAAAATCTATAAAGGCAATCAGAGACATATTCATACGATGTCAATTAATTGGATATTTAATTTGGATGGTAGGCTTCGTTATTCTGATTTTCTGGGGTAATGTCATTCTTGAGATTTTTCATTCTAAAACTTATTTGCCCCAAACAGGAGTTATTCTGATTTATGCATTATTCTATCTAATGGAACTTACACATGGAAACTGCTCTATGCTAATTAGCTCTCAAAATATTGTACCGTTTTTAAATGCAGCTATTGTAGCTTGCATAACATCGATATCCCTTATGTTTCTTTTAATATATCTTGGATTTGGACTATACTCATTTCCGATAGCTATGTGTTTAGGAAATATACCATACAATTCTTGGAAATGGCCAGTGGAAACATATAAATTACTAAAGCAATAAATACTAATGTTTTATGCAGAATTCTAGAATTCAAACAATAGATTTAATTAAAGTAATTGCAATGATATGTGTCATGGGACTCCATTGTGCAGGCGTTTTTGTTTCGCTCAATGAGGGAAATATAAGTGGCAACATTGTGGGACGAATATCTGTCTGTGCTATACCTTTGTTTTTCATGGTAAGTGGTTATTTGCTTTTGGGAAGGAATCATCTGGATCTCTCATATTCTATTACAAAAATTATACATATAATTAAATTTGTTGCTGTTTGCACCTTTAGTTATACATTAATATTTTGGATTTGGCGCTTCTTAAATGGCTATCAATTCGATTATTTAGATATAATGAAGAACTTTATCGGTGCATTTATAAAACGAGGTGCATTCTCAATATTTTGGTATTTTGGAGCAATGATAATTATATATCTTATTTATCCTTATATCAATAGACTCTTCATCAACAACTTCAAATCATTTGTGGCAATATTATTAGCGTTGTGTTTTTTTGAATTTATTGTATATACACAACAAATATGTCACACATCATTGAAGACTAAAATATTACAAGGAGTATTGGAATCCTCAATTCCACAAACATTTAGACTTTGGAATTGGTTGTTCTATTTTATGTTGGGGGGGGTATTAAAAAAAGAAGAAGTTATTAATTTTATCAAATCGTATTTCTCAGTTTGGACTGTCATTATTTTGGGGGCAATAAATATTTGCCTACAAATGTTATTACTCCCCGCATTAAAGAAGATACAGTGTGAGTACTTCTATAGTGCATTTTTTGTAATTGCATATACATCAGCAATATTTATCAATATCTGCTCCAGGCGAATCACAAATAATAAATTTATATCTGAAATGTCCAAACTCTTTTTACCAGTCTATGCATTTCATATGTTTGTAATCCAAGCTCTTTCAAAAATGGAAGTAATCTGGAATATATTTGGCTGTTTGGCTCCATTTGTTTTTTGGATAATAGTTTCGGTTTTAACTATAACTATATCTTATTTCTTTATTAAAATCCCCTTAGCAAAAAAACTTTTCACAATATGAAATATGACTATCTTATAGTGGGTGCCGGGCTGTTCGGCGCCACGTTTGCGCATCTTGCCAGAAAGCAGGGGAAGCGATGTCTTGTCATCGACAAGCGACCCCATGCCGGAGGCAATATATATTGCGAGAATATCGAGGGAATCAATGTGCACAAGTACGGGGCGCATATCTTCCATACCTCTGATAAGGAGGTGTGGGATTTCGTCAATTCGATAGTGCCTTTCAACCGCTACACCAACTGCCCTGTCGCACAGGCTCCCAACGGACTGCTGTACAATCTGCCATTCAACATGAACACATTTTATCAAATGTGGGGAGTAAAGACTCCCGCCGAGGCTCAGGCTAAGCTCGACGAGCAGCGGCGCGAAGCGATAGAGCGCATGAAAGCCGAGGACATAACCGAGCCGCGCAACCTTGAGGAGCAAGCATTGACGCTCATAGGGCGCGACATCTACGAGCAGCTTATCAAGGGCTACACCGAGAAGCAATGGGGGCGCAAATGCACCGAGCTTCCGGCGTTCATCATCCGCCGTCTGCCGGTGCGCATGACCTTTAACAACAACTATTTCAACGACTCCTATCAGGGCATCCCCATCGGAGGCTACAACCGCTTGATCAACGGTCTGCTTGACGGAGTGGAGGTAAGGCTCAACGCTGATTTCTTCGCCGACCGCGCCCGCTGGGAGTCCATCGCCGACAAGATTGTGTTCACCGGAAAAATCGACGAGTTTTACGGCTACCGCTTCGGCAAGCTCGAATACCGCACAGTGCGGTTCGAGACCGAGACACTCGACGAGCCGAATCATCAGGGCAACGCCGTTGTCAACTATACAGCTGCCGACGTGCCATACACCCGCATAATCGAGCACAAGCATTTCGAGACATTCGGTAACGCCGTCTACGACAATCCCCGCACGGTCATCTCCCGCGAATACTCTACCGAGTGGACCGACGGCATGGAACCGTTCTACCCCGTCAACGACACCCGTAACCAGGCTGTCTACGAGCAATACCGCACCCTCGCCGCGCAGGAATCATCCGTCATATTCGGCGGTCGCCTCGCCGAATACAAATACTACGACATGGCGCCAATCATCGCCCAAGTACTCACCTTATTCTGAGAATATATGGAAAATCAATCACTGTCAATATGTGCAATAGTAATTACATTTAATCGAGCAAATTTGTTACTAAAATGCCTCAATTCAATTAAATGTCAAACACTATTGCCCAAAGAAATCATTATTGTAGATAACCATTCAAATGATGGAACAAGGGATTTATTAAATCAAAATGGATTTATCGATAATAGTCCTATAAGCAACAATGAATTTGGTGAATGTTATTGCAAAGAGTATTTAAATAATAATAATCGAAGTATAAAGATAACGTATCTGTATAAGAAGATTAATGATGGTGGAGCCGGAGGGTTTTATGCCGGGATGAAGTTAGCATATGAAATGGGGTATGAATGGATTTGGATGATGGATGATGACGGGAAACCCAAAGCAACCGAACTAGAAGAATTATATAAAGCTGCAATTAAAAACAATCTCTATTATATTAACGCCTTAGTTGTTAATGAGAATAATCCAACGGAATTGGCTTTTGACCTGAGTGTAAAACTAGGTCGATGTGTTGACAATTATTTAGATAGGGAAGTATATTACGATTCAATAAATCCATTTAACGGAACATTTATAAACAAAAATGTAATTGAAAAAATAGGTTTTATCAAAAAGGAATTATTTATATGGGGTGACGAAACAGAATATACAATGAGAGCAAAATTCAATGGCTTCGTAATTGGCACAGTATGCTCTGCAATTCACTTTCATCCAGCTAAACATCCGGAGTTTTACGATATAATTCCATTTGTCAAATGGAAAAAATGTGCATTTCATAAGCCAATATATTATAGAAATTATGGATATATTTATTGGAAGTATCGAAAGAGCTCATTTTTTAAGTCATTACTTTTATATACTATTGCTTTTGGATTACGGTTCCAGTTTAAGAAACTATATAATTTCTATAGATATACACTTAAGGGAGTAAATGAAGATTGGACACCTATTAATATGACTCGATGAAGATAATAATTGCCATAGATAATTTTAGAATTGGTGGAGCCGAGCGTGTTGCATCTCTTATAGCCAATGAATTAAGTGCGCGACATGATGTACATGCTATCATTTTTGATGAAGAGATTAGATATAGCATAGACCCGAAAGTGAAATTACATATTATTTCACCCGGTAAAATCGGCAGATTTCGGAGAATTATTTTAAGATTAATCGACTACAATAAAATTATCAGAGAGATTCAACCTGATATTATATTTTCTTTTGCTTATGTAGGTATATATGCGGCATTTGGGAAACTATTGGCACACGACAAGCAAGCGAAATTGATTTGCTCTGAACGAACAGATCCAGCAAGAGAACCGGAATCAAAAATTGCGCGTTATTTTAGAGATTGGGCATATTCTAAATGTGATACGTTAGTTTGTCAAACTCCGTTTGTAGTAGATTATTTTAAGAGCAATGGCTTAAAAGTTAAATACAAAGTAATACCAAATCCTGTAAAAGAGCATCTTCCATTTTGGACAGGAAGCGAAAGCAAAACATTTGTAACGGCATGCCGTCTGGCAAAACAGAAAAACCTTCCATTAATGCTAAATGCTTTTAAACGATTTGTTTCAAAATATCCGGGGTATTCACTTAAAATCTACGGAGAAGGTCCGGAAGAATCGAGTTTGATTAATTTGAGAAATCGACTTGGATTAAATGAAAATGTGCATTTCGAGCCATTTTCAACAAATATTCATGACGTAATGAAGAATGCCTTAGCCTATGTATCTTCTTCGGATTATGAGGGAATCTCTAATTCGATGTTAGAAGCTCTTGCCGTAGGCATGCCGACGATATGCACCGATTGTCCTGTTGGAGGAGCAAATATGTTTATCAAAAACGGGATTAATGGGTTCTTAATACCCGTTGGTGATGAAAGCTCATTATTTAATTGTTTTGAAAAAGTAATATCCAATCATACGGATTTAAATCAGATTTCTCAACAAGCGCAACAAATCAGAACTGAGATCAGTCCATCTAAAATTGTAACTCAATGGCTTTCACTAATTGAATGAATATGCCCTTAAAGAGAAAAATATCAATTCAAGAATTAATATATTATCTACTTATCGGGATAGTAGCAACAATCTTTTTCCAACAAGTATTTGTAATTAACATTGGGGGAAGTTTTAAAATTTACGAGCTATTATCCATATTATTACTATTAACATTCCTCTTCGTTGACCATCAACGCATATATGGAAAATTGTCTTTGATATTATTTCTTTTCTTCGTTATTTTACCCACTTTTGGTGTAATAAAGTATTTTTTACTGCCGCTACCGTATGACTATTATCAACGCTTCCCGAATGCTACTAATTTATTGCGAACAAATATTATATTAGCGCCACTATTACTTTTAATATATTATTGGTTTACATGGATAGTAATTAATTATATCATCTCATCGAAGCAAATTCTGTCTCTTATACACATCTGACGCTGCCGACGACTTAATAGGTGTAGAT
>ENA-OZJX01000330-OZJX01000330.1-human-gut-metagenome-genome-assembly--contig:-NODE-330-length-15267-cov-19.162832_pt1 | contig 15267 bp, 10 predicted proteins | sample MGYA00244177_ERZ653752 | MGnify/ENA primary metagenome ERZ653752 (study PRJEB26926, sample SAMN06165333) | human gut metagenome | biome: ENVO:00009003; feature: ENVO:2100002; material: ENVO:00002003... | reverse complement strand
GTATTCTCCACGGTCGATGTGACCGCTCAGGTCGATATGGTTCATGATATATCCGAGACCCATATAGTTGGGGTCGGGTTTTGCCGACTGCAGCGGAACAAAATATTCGACCTTATCGGAACGGAATCCTTTTATCATGATAAAGTATGCGGGATGTTCCTCTGTGGCGCTGATTACAACCGGTTCGTCAAAGTTGAACGGTAGGCAAAGATAACCTTTCGCGTCATTGTACTGAGCGATAAATTCCGAGCCTTTCAATGTCGTTGATGCAATCTCGGTAAGTGACTCGTAGGCGGCAGACATCTCACTGTCCAAAGCGTAAATAGTCGCTGTAAATTCAGCCTCAGGATCAACCTTACCCCAACCGAATGCTGTAATTCCGTTTACTACGAGCGGCGCTTCCGTTGCCATGAATAAGTTGGCGATTCCTTCAAGATGTGAGTAGTTGCCTTCCATAGGCTCGGCTCCATTGAGTGAGTAGTTAAGCCAATACTGGTCGGTGTGGTTGTTATAGCCGAATACAGGTATCGCGTTGTCACCGATAGTTTCATCATCGCAAGTGATAAATGTGAATCCGCTGTTATTGAGTGCGAAGGGGAATAAAGTAGCCTCAAACTCCGTGCCATCGTTGAGGGTACGCTCAACCTTTCCTCCCGCCTGGAAATAAACATAAGGCGCGGTGTAGCTGCCGGGGGTGGAGTTGGGTGCCGATGCAGTGAGGGTAGGAGGATAGAAGAAATTATTGCGCATACTTGCCTCGCTTGAATAATCAGGGATATATGTCACTGTAAGTGCCTCGGGATTATTATCAGTTACAAAATCTGCCGTGACGGGGTCACAATAAGTCCATTCATATTCTGCGCCATCGATATATGTCGTATTGGTCCATGTAAGCGGTGCATATACAGGATACATCGCGATATCTGCGGTCAGACATGTGAGTGAGGCGCTGCGTGTGAATCCCCAGTATAGAGTGGAGAAGGGGTCCAGGTATGATACATCTTCGAGTGCGGGATAGCCTACTCCTACTGCATCAATAAACATGGAATTGCCGTCAATACCTACATAACGGAATGCAATTTTTGCTTTCTTTCCGGCGATTTTATCGAGTGACATGCTCTTTTTCTCCATGCCTGCAGGAGTCTCATCATATAATTCCAAGAGAGTCATGCCTTTGTAGTCGTCGACATAGTCATGAAGCATTATCCATTCTTCTCCTGCGGGCTGTGCCCATATCTGTAGGGTTGCGGATACGGTGGGTTCGCCGATGAATACCATATTCTCCCAGTCAACATTATCAAGATTGAACAAAAATATGGGATCAAGATACAGCCAGTATGACAGATTAAATCCTTCGGCGATTTCTATTTCCGGAGTGATAAGCCATTCATCCTGTTTTACATCGGAGAAATTGATAGCATATGAATATATGCCGTCAGCAGGTGCCGGAAGACCGAAATTTGTATTTGGAAGGCATGGTGTCCAGCTCTCGCTGCGCTCTACTTCGCCGCGCATGTCGACTGTCCAGCCTTCCGGAGTCCATTCAAGGTCTTCACCGTTCCAGCCTTCAAAACTTTCAAAGAGCGCAAAGCCCTGGGGAGCCTTTACCCCCCCTATCGGGGAGCGCATAGCCTTGATAGATTGCAGGTTGCGGCTTTCTTTCCCAATGACGTGAAGTTTTTTGATACCATTTTCAACAGTTGAAGTGACGCCGGGTGCAATCTGCTTTACATTTTTTGCAGGCGCATTGTTGATGCGAGTCACTTTCAGATTGTCGCTTGCGTTGACTCTTTGCAAATCATTGGCTGGAGTTGCCGCAATGACCGTGAGTGCAGCGGAAGCGATTACACTTGTAAGTAGAATATTCTTCATAATGATTGGTTTGTATATGAATAAGAAATTGCAAAGATATGAATAAAAACCTGTTATACCACTATATTATTTGAAATTAACATTATATGGTATAAAATATATTGGATTTGTAATGTCAGGCGGCTTTTATGATAATTCAATATTTTTGAAAAATCCATGAAATATCGTGTACCTATTTTTGCTGCCGTAATCAATAATATTACGACAATGAAAAAGATAATTGTTTTCCGGAAGGTACAGTCGGGAGTGTTTATAACTTTTATTAACCTAAAAACGAACAAAACTTGCTGAGTATTGTTACAATGTTATCCAAACCTAAACAGGACATCAAATCATCATCAACTAATATCTGATAATCAATGTGGAAATTTTTAGCTCCGCCCGCCTATAAGCCTGAACAGACAGGCACAGAGGCTGATGCACGTTACAAAAGATTGAGGTGGCAGGTGTTTATCGGTATATTTATCGGTTACGCCGGCTTCTATATCGTTAGAAAGAACTTTTCGATGGCGATGCCTGAACTCGGCAATTTCGGCTATGAGACAGGCGAGCTGAGTATTGTGCTGTCAATGAACGCCATCGCTTATGCGTTGTCAAAATTCCTGATGGGCAGCGTGAGCGACCGCAGTAATGCGAGAGTGTTCCTCCCGCTTGGTCTTGTGCTTGCCGCCATCTCGATGGCATTCATGATTGTGCCGGTAGTGGCACTCGGCCCTGACCAGAAGCCGCTTGCCATAGCCATCATGGCGATTCTCAACTTCCTTGTCGGGTGGTTCAACGGCATGGGGTGGCCTCCGTGCGGTCGAGTAATGACTCATTGGTTTTCGGTAAAGGAACGCGGCACTAAAATGTCAATATGGAACTGCGCCCATAATGTAGGCGGCGCGCTTGTCGGCCCGATGGCTGTCTATGGCGCAATATGGTTCGGACACTGGTTCTACGGTTCCAACAAGGAGTATTACTTCCTTATCGGTACATACGCTTTCCCCGCCGCAGTGGCAATTTTCATCGCAATCCTTGCCTACTGTCTTATCCGTGACACCCCGCAGTCATGCGGTCTGCCCTCGGTCGAGAAGTGGCGTAACGATTATCCTAAAAACTACAGCGAGAAGCAGGAGACTGTGCTCACCGCAAAGGAGATTTTCTTCAAATATGTGCTTAACAACAAACTGTTGTGGTATATCGCCATAGCAAATGCGTTTATCTACATGGTGCGTTACGGATGTCTTGACTGGGCACCTACCTATCTTAAAGAGGCACAGGGCTATGACATCAAGCAGGCAGGCTGGGCTTACTTCGCCTACGAGTTTGCGGCAATTCCCGGCACACTGGTGTGTGGATGGATGAGTGACAAGGTGTTCAAGGGCCGTCGTGCGCTCCCGACCATTATCTTCATGGGGTTTGTAGCTTTGTTTGTATTCCTCTATTGGACATTCTCCGACAATTACGTGATAGTGACCGCCTCTCTTGTGGCAATCGGTTTCTTTATTTACGGACCGGTGATGCTTGTAGGCGTCCAGGCACTTGATCTTGCCCCGAAGAATGCTGCTGGTACAGCAGCCGGTCTTACCGGATTTTTCGGATATTTCTTCGGCACGGCAATTCTTGCCAATATAGTGGTAGGTTATGTGGCACAGACTGCCGGATGGAACTGGACATTCATCATGCTTATCGGCGCATGTCTGCTGTCAATGGTGTTCATGGGTCTTACCTACAAGGAAGAGCAATATCTTGTTGAGAAGAAATAAGCTCGCGAAAGTCGATGGTTAAGAGGTTAAAAGCTTGCCATGTAAGCAGGTTAATAGCGGCTATCTTTCATCGTTAACCTTTAACCTCTTAATCTTTAAGTGAGCTTGCGAAACTTAAATTAAAATAATCAGATACCTAAAATCCAATTTTTTAAATCTATGAGTAAATGTTTAGTAAAGGTCGGCTGCTTGTCAGCGGTTACCCTTCTTGCCCTGACTTCATGCCAGGAGGAGCAAGACTTTACCAATGTCAACGTGGATGCTACCCGCGTTAGCGTTAACACAATCTCTCCCGAGATGGCAAAGGTACGTGACTATGTGCCGCAATATGCGGTGATGGCTCATCGCGGCTCTACATTCTGGGGTCCCGAGGAGACCGAGGCTGCATGGCGCTGGGCGCGCGAGATGGGTGCCGACTACCTTGAATCAGATCTACAGTGCACAAAAGATGGCGTGATTCTTGCCAATCATGATGAAAATCTCTGCCGCACTACCAATATCGAGAATGTGTATGGCGAGTATGTGCCACAGACCCGTAAGGCATTCTACATGGCTCACGGTGCTACAGCCGCCCAGGCTGAAGAGTGGTACAAGGCTGATGTCGCTTCCTTCCGTCCCTACTATGCCATGTCATATATGTACGAGGAACTTCTTGCTCTTGATGCAGGAAGCTGGTTTAACGAGTCGAGCCTCGAACAGGCGCGCAACAACTTCGCCCCCAAGTCCCCGTCAAACCCGATGGGACAGCATCAGTATGTGTCGGCTCTGAGCGACCAGATTGCCTTTGCCGAGGGAAAGATTCTGAAGCGTAACGCCGATGGCGAGCGCATATTCTCTGTCACCGGTACTTGGGATCCCGCCAATCCGCGCGACTGTCTTACCTATACTCTTGAGTATGAGGCAGACCCCGAGGATACAGGCAACCGCCCCGGCATCTATATCGAGTTTAAGGAATCATGGCTTAACCCGGGCGACTTCGAGCAGCGCGTCTACGATGAGCTTGACCGCCTCGGATGGAATATAATCACACATCCCTGCGACGGAGTGCCCAACTATAAGGATGGCAAGGTCAATGTAGGTAATGCCAACGGCAAGGTAGTGCTTCAGACATTCTCGCTTGAGTCACTGCGACGCACAGCCGACGTGTTCAAAGGACAACTCCCGATGTGCTTCCTCCTGTGGGAAGGCAAGGGCGCGACCGACCTCAAGGTAAACACCCCGCAGGGATATGCCGACTTCATCAACATGGCTCTTGCCAACAAGGCTCACATCATAGGCCCGTCGATTGCCGGCGCACCTAATAACTACGGAGAGCTTGACGCTCCCTGGCAAGCTTACCTGATAGCCCGCGCAAGGATGCTGAACCATCCCTATTCATTTGACTCTTACGCGCAGATGGGTAAATATATGGGACAATACAACTGGGGCAACACGACTCAGTTTGACGACCTGCTCGGCGTCACGGTCGACGGTAAGCTCTGGACGGTATATCTCAACGGTCTTTTCACCAACCGCTCCGAACTTACACTGCGCTACCTGATTGAAAACGGTTTCCGTTGCAATCCTCAGTTTGATAATGCTTCGGCACCTTCCTATGTGCCCGATCCTGTGGAGACTCTCGAACGTCTCGGTTACTAATCATTCAGTTTTAACCCATTTAACAGTAAACAACGATGAAAAGACATATAATTTTATGTGCCGCCGCTGCTTTCGCTCTCTCTGTAGCCGCACAGGATTTTGACAATAATCCTACTGTCAAGATCGACAACAAGGAAGAAGACCTCCACTTTACCGTGGGTGCCCGCATGATGATGGATGCCGCCTGGTATCACACTGATTTCACTCCTATGAAGTCGGGCGCGAAACTTACCGATGCCCGTATCCGTACATCGATGGCTTATCAGAACTGGTATTTTTATGCCGACTTTGATTTCTCCGGCGGTAAGTTCAAGCAGAAAAACATCTTCCTCCAGTATTCTTTCAACCCTGACCAGAAATATGGTGGTGTACACTCGATAAAGGCTGGTTACTTCAATGACCCCGCCGGCATGGCGCGCAACACCTCTCTCGGCAGCCTGCACTTCATCAACCGTGCCGCTCCTACCGTGGCTTTGTGTCCGGGTCGTGAGCTTGGTATCGCTTACAAATATTACAATACTCCGTTCTATTCCAATATCGGTGTATTTGCCGAAAATCTTTACAACGACCAGCCTTCGGGATATCAGGGCGTGGCTGTAGGCGGACGCTGGCTTTACCGCCCGATTAACGACGGTACTACCGCATTTCATATCGGCGCGAGCTTCCACTATGAGAACCTGAATGTGGGTAAGACCGAAAACAATGTGAAGATGACCGAGCTTATACTCGGTACACCGATGGAGACGCTTGTCGATGACACTCAGTTTGTAGAGGCTATTCTCCCGTATGCCCGCAACGTGTATAATATCGGTGCCGAGGCTCTCTATGTAAGCCCGAAATTCTTCGCCCGCGCCGAGTATATGTGGAAACATGTCACCAAGAAGCGTGACGACCAGACACTGTTCGAGGCTAATCTCGGGTCAATCGACTCATGGGGCACACTTGAATCATGGCAGAACGGAAATCCGCTCGGAAGCAACAGCTTTAACGGAGCTTATGTCGAGGCAGGCTATAAGATTTTCGGTCCCGACTACAAGTACAACAGTGCCGAAGGTCTGCTTGGCGGACTTACCGGTCGCTCTCTGGAGATTGTGGCGCGTTACAGCTACACCGGTCTTAACGACAAGGTTGACGGTGAATATTATTCGGCAGGCCGCGACCAGTATTATCCCAACGGTGTGCTCGCCGACTATCCCGCGACCTCATTGAGCATCGGAGGCGGTAATCTCCATTCGGTCACTATCGGTGCAAACTTCTCGTTTAACAAATTTGTCCAGGTGATGCTTGAATACAACTACAATCATCTTGACCGTGACAAATATATGGAAGACTCTAATTTCAACTGTATCCAAGGAAGACTTATGTTCTCTTTCTGAAGTAGATAATGAGTTGTTTTTTGGGGAGGACGCATCATTCGGTGCGCCCTCCTTTTGTTGTATTTCTCAATTAATTTAGTATCTTTGTGTTAATCCCTTCCTCAGAACAACTTTTGAAAGAGATAAGGCAGATAGAAACGGCTGCCGAACGATGACATAATAACGGGTTATGAAATATATTTATATACTTTTTTTCATACTGTGCTCACTCCCTGTTCTTGGTGCTCCCGTTACTCCGGAAGCAGCCTTGACGAGGCTGTGCCGTCAGAACTTTTCCCGGGGGCAATGCCAGGTTAAGACTCAGCGGTATAGAATATCTGAAATCATGACTGACAGTTATGGTAATAACACTGTTTATCTTTTCGATTCTGAAGATGGTTTTGTCGTGGCACCGGCTGACGACGCACTACCGGCAGTATTGGGCTATGGCGATGGGGAAATGTATGATGCAGCCGGAAATTTGCCGATAGGTTTCTGCGAGTGGTTGCAATATATAAGTGGGCGCATTTCGGATATCGCTGCAAGAGGAAATGCAGTTACCTATAGCCCGTCGGTGGGTGAGGCGATTGCTCCTCTCTGCACGACAATATGGGGACAAGGAGAGCCATTCAATCTGGAGTGTCCTGAATATGACGGGGAAAAATGCCTTTCAGGATGTGTGGCTACGGCAATGGCTCAAGTTATGAAATATCACAACTCGCCACATCAAGGGAATGGAGAACTGACATACCGTGCCGGAAAAATAGGGAAAGATATCTATACCGATTTCTCTCAATATACGCTTGATTGGGAAAATATGCTTGATGGTTACTCCACATCATCCGCTACCGGGCAGCAGAGACAAGCCGTGGCACATCTGTTGCGCGGTGTCGGGGGTAGTGTACGTATGAATTATTTCCCGACAGCTTCCGGTGCAGATGTCAACGATGCCACTCAAGCTTTGCTGAAATATTGGGACTATAGTGACGATATCAGATATATGCGTCGTGGCTGGTTTACTCTACATGACTGGTCCCGGTTGCTTTACGATGCACTGAAAGATTATGGACCGATATTGTATGGCGGTTTTTCCATGTCATCCGCCCATGCATTTGTATGTGACGGCTATGACGGCGAAGGATTGTTTCACTTCAACTGGGGATGGGACGGCAGGGCTGACGGTTATTTTGCCATTGACTTTCTTAATCCTGTTGTTAAGGATGAACCATGGAAAACGGGCTATAATAACAGTCAGAGTGCTTTGTTGAACATTCATCCACGTTCGCCTGAAAATCCCGGAACACCTACTTATGCGGTATGGTTGGATTCGTATTATGTTATTCCGGCAACAGGATACGGAGACGCTTCATCCCACATTCTCCATCCCGGTGACAGTTTCAAGATGACCGGTCAATGCGATAACTATGGCCCGTTTGAAATTCCTGCCGGTTCAAAATTTGCAACTGTATTCAGATCTGTTTACGACGGAACGGCAATTCCATCCAACATTGTAGAACTTAAATCTGATTTTAGAATTTACAGTAGTTTTGACAGTGAAATGAAAATTGTTCCTGATGGATTGTCTGACGGGCTCTATTCACTCGAAAATGACTTCTATATCGATTCTTCAGGGTGGGGGCATGGCATCCTTATGCCGGGTTCTACACGATACTGCGCTTTGGTGGAAAACAACGGCTCCGACATTCGGTTTATTGAATCCATATTTTCTGCCAAAATAGAAGACGCAGACTTTCCTGATCAATTAGATCTGAACTCATCGATTGTATTTCATGCAACAATATGCAATTCAATATCTCGAAATATTGAGCGTCCCGTGCGCATAGAGCTTATACAGGATGGAATAGTGAAGGGATGGTCACAATGGGTTGATGCGGCTTTGGGACCGGAAGGGACAATGGACTTGCAACTGAGAGTTGATAATTGGACCTGGAAGGAGGAAAGCACTACCCATGCAGGTGATTACTTATTGTGTCTAAGTATGCGTAATACTTACGGAGATATATGGATACCGATGGGACATGGCAAAAAAGTTATAGTCATGGATTCTGCTGCCATAGATGATGTCAAGGATGAGGGTAATTCCGGTGATGCCATATATGACCTCCACGGACGGAAAATGTCAGATGATATCAATAGTCTGGCTCCGGGCGTGTACATCAAGGTGAATGAAGGTACAGTTTCGAAAATAATCCTTCCTTTCAAGTAAGGATTTATTTGGATTTGGGCAGATTGGATATTATCTTTGCCTTTAATCAAATAAACCTCATTTGCCATGGAAGTAATTGCTGTAATTCTCCTGATAATAATAGTGGTGCTGATTATCGGGATGAGAAACGATATAGCGGAAATTAAGTCGGATATTTCCGATGTGCAGTCGCGTCTTGATGATTATTGTACAAATGATGATTCTGTGGAGGAAAACAGCATGAATGCAATGCCTCCCGTGATTCCTCCTATTCCGAAAGTTGGGCGACCGGAAATGCCGCAACCCGTGACGCCTCGCTATATAGGACCGGAAGAAGAAACTCCGGCAATGCCTCCGCTACCACCGGTAGAACCGCAGCAAGTGAAGCGTCGTAACATCGAGCGTCTTGTCGGCGAAAATCTGTTTAGTAAAATCGGCATACTGGTGTTGATAATCGGAGTATGTTTCTTTGTGAAATATGCCATTGATCGTGACTGGATAAATGAGGTGGCGCGCACGTCGCTCGGTATGGTTGCCGGATTCGGTTTGTGGGGCATCGCTTACAAGTTGCGTGACAATTACCGTAATTTCTCGTCGATACTTGCTGGAGGCGGTTTCGCGATATGTTTTGCCAGCGTCGGAATAGGATATAATTACTATTCGCTTTTTGGTTCGGCGGTGGCAATGGGGCTTCTGGTGCTTCTTACGGCAGTGTTGGTTCTGATTGCGTTGAGGTTTGACCGCATGGAACTTGCGATAACTGCCGTCATCGGCGCGTTTGTCGCGCCGTTTATTGCAGGCGGTGATAACGGCAATCTCTTTTTCCTCCTTGGCTATATGGGGTTGCTCGACATAGCGATGTTTGCGGTGACCATGCGTAAAAATTGGTGGATATTGCCTCCGATTACCTGCGCGTTCACATATATTGTCACATTTACGGCAATGAGTTCGACAACCGTGAAAGAGTCACCTGATGTGGTTATGCTGTTTATATTGCTCTACATGATGCTGTTTTCATTGCCGCTTGTCACGGTGCTTCGCCGCAATCATGACAATTCCGCTTTGATGACAGTGCTGACAGGCGCGATGGTGTTCAATGACTTTGCCTATATCACTTTTGGCGCATATCTTTCTGACAAAATTGGTTGGCTGCAACATCTGCAGTGCGCGGCACCCATGATCGGAGCATTGCTAAACGGCGCAGTTTTCCTACGCTATTACCGTGTCGGCGATGACAAGCTGATTCAGAACATCCTTATCGGTAGTGTCGCGGCGTTTGTCATCATAGCCATTTTCATGCAGTTTTCCGACCCGAATGTAATGATTTCCTGTTTTGCGGTTTATGCCGTATTGCTTCTATGGCTTTTCTGCTTCACATCGCGGGCTGTCTATCTTGCCGCATCGCTGATTATAGCCGTGCCGTTGGGGGCTTTGATGATTATAGTCGGGCTTTTCGGCGGCGAAAGCATATTCGGCGACGATATCGCTACGGGTACGTCATATCTGATTTCAGGTGCCGCTTTTTGTGCCGCGGCAATGATTGTAAGACATTATATGCCGGTTATGACTGTGATTACTTGCGGTTCTGCACGCATGGTTTTTATCGCCGCGCTATGGTCGGGAACGGTTTTGCTCCTTTTCGGCTCAGGATTTATCTATTATGAATGCTTCATTTACATGATATATCGCGGGCTCGGGTTGTTGACTGTAGCGCTGGCGATGCTTTTGGTGTCAATGGCGTTTCGCCCGAAGGAATATGGCGGATTTCTGATGCCCGCTCTTGTTGTGTTCGCAATGGGTGTAGGATGTCACACTGATTCCGGCTCCCCGTTGTGGACTTACATTCCGCAGTATGCGGCGATGGCAGTTCTTGCCACTGTGATAGTAATCAACGGTATTGATGCTTTCCGTAAGAAAATCATGACCACGGAACACTACTGCGGGTATGTGATTTATTTTAATGTGGCGGTCCTCTTGTTTGCTCTCTTGATGACTACCACGATACTTTCCTCCGTTAATCTTGACCGCCTTTACAGTGCCTGCATTTCTATAACCCTTGCACTTGCCGGGGCTGTGCAGATGGCTGTAGGTATGCGGCATCACTCGCGGCTGCTGCGCATTATAGCCCTATGTACGCTTGGTGCGGTGATTCTGAAACTCGGTGTTTACGACCTTTGGCGTATGGCTGCGGTGGGTCGCATCGTGGTCTTTATATTGCTTGGAGTGATATTGCTTGTCGTGTCATTTTTCTATCAACGTCTTCGCGGTGCGCTGATTGACCGGGATGACGAGGGTCAGTAGCGTTTCCAGAGTATGCGCATGGAATTGACCACGGCAAGGAGTGCCACACCCACGTCGGCAAATACTGCCGCCCAAAGCGACGCGTAGCCTGCCGCGCCTAAAATAAGGATGGCTACTTTTATGGCTATGGCGCCGACGATGTTTTCTGTCACGATAGTGTGGGTCGTGCGCCCGATTTTAATCGCCGTCAACAGGCGTGACGGCTGATCGGTCTGTATGACCACATCGGCGCTCTCGATTGCCGCGTCAGAGCCGAGTCCGCCCATTGCAACACCTACATTGCTGATTGCGAGTACCGGGGCATCGTTCATGCCGTCGCCTACAAACGCGATGCTTTTTCCGGGTGTTGAAGATACGCGCCCTACATATTCCGCCTTGTCCTGTGGAAGGAGTTCGCCGTATGCCTCTTTTATACCGAGACGGCGCGCATAGTCGGCTACGGTCTCTTTCTTGTCGCCCGACAGCATGACCACATCATCTATACCGAGGCGGTGAAGTCCGTCGACAGTCATCGATGCGTCATCTTTCACGGTGTCGGCAAGTGTCACGTAACCGGTGTATTTTCCGTCGACGGCACAGGCTATCACCGTAGCCCCGTTGCTTGACAACTCATCCGGGAAACTGACACCGGCATTGCGGAGCATACGAGGACTACCGGCAATGACCTCTTTGCCGTTGACTGTTGCGCGGGTGCCGTTGCCGGCGATTTCCTGCATTGTCTCAGGCACAGGGACAGATATGCCGCGGGATGCGACATATTCCACCAGAGCCTTGGCGAGAGGATGGGTGCTTCCTGTCTCGGCGGCTGCCAGCAGCGACAGCATCTCACGGCTGTCACGTGACACACTCTTTACGTCGATGACACTGAATCTGCCGGTGGTGAGTGTGCCGGTCTTGTCAAACGCCACACTGTTTACCTTGGTGATTGCCTCCAGATAATTGCCTCCCTTGAAAAGAATGCCCCGGCGTGATGCCGCGCCGATGCCGGCGAAGTATCCGAGCGGCACACTTATCACCAGTGCGCACGGACACGAGATGACAAGGAACACCAATGCACGGTAAAGCCATTCGGAAAATGTGTAGTGGAATGACGGATTGACCATCCCGACGATTGCCGGCACAACGATAACGAGTAGTGCAAGTGCGATGACCACGGGAGTGTAGATACGCGCAAAGCGGCGCATAAACAGTTCGGCAGGTGCTTTTTTCTCCTGTGCGTTGTTCACGAGGTCGAGTATGCGCGACAAGGCACTATCGGCATATCGGCGTGTGACTTTTATCCTTGCCGTCTTTCCGGCTGAAATCATTCCGGCGAGCACTTCCTCGCCACGGGTGATGTCGCGCGGCACACTCTCGCCTGTGAGCGCGGAGGTGTCAAACGGTGCCTCGTCACTTTCCAGTGTCCCGTCAAGCGGCACCCTTTCTCCGGGATGCACCTCGATTTCTTCTCCGGGCATTACTTCCTCCGGCTTGACGCTGACCGGTGTTCCGTTGCGTATTACGGTGGCATGTTCACCCCTGACATCGAGCAGCCGCGATATATTGCGCGTTGCGCGGTCGACCGCCATATCCTGCAGTGTCTCCCCGATAGAATAAAACAGCATTACGCCTACCGCTTCCGGATATTCTTTTATGCAGAACGCTCCTATGCATGCTATGGTCATGAGCGTGAACTCGTTGAAATAGTCACGGGCGGCAATCCCTTCGACAGCTTCCTTGATTACCGGCAGCCCTACGGGAAGAAATGCCGCGATATACCATATCGGGCGTATGATATTGCCCGTGGTGAACCCGGCAACGCCGAAATGGTCAAGCACGATTCCGGCAATCAGCATGATGAAGGATATGGCGGGAGCCAAAAATTTACCGGCACCCTCACGGCCTTCATGTCCGTGATGATGACCTCCGCAGTTACATGCACCGGAGTGGCTGCCATGATTATGTTGAGTGGTATTGTTACAGTTGCAATGTCCCATAATTTTCTGTCTTTATATGCCACAAAATTACAAGTAAAGTTTTGCAACCCGGTTTCAAATTCACCTCCGTCCAACATCACATGCTTCATCGTTTACCACCATGCCTGGAAAATCTTTTGATGTGGATATTGGGATTCATGTTTTAGTGATTCTTATTCGCGATGAGATCTCTCGATAAATTAGATATGCCGGGAATAATAGCAATGCTATCAGAACATAATATCTGCACTTTTCCCAAATAATACTATTTGTAGTGACAATTATGTCGGGATAAAATCGTCTTACACCTGATGGAATATTCTCATCTAAAAGAGCGTTGAATTCATCTTCGATTTCAATAAGCTTGAATAAGTCTACTTCAAATAGGTAATGTGAAGATTTCTTTGAATCTTCGTTATCAAACCTAATCCACTTAACAAAAATACATCCGTCGTTACATGAATAACTGAAGTTTACTGAACATTTATTATGCGGTAAATGACATCTATAGTCTAGGTTGTTGTGTTTATCAGGGACACTGTCTAAACATTGGGCAAAATTGTCCAAATTTTTGGAATGGTTTATGGTAGGATTGAGGCGATAGCTCAGACAGACACTGTTAAACGAAGTAACGAATGTGAAAGAAAGCCACAACAGCCATAAACCAAAAACAGAGATTATGCTTAGGATAATAAGGAATATATTTTTCATATTGAATTTGCGATTTGAGGTTATTTACAAATATAGCGATTGCGATGTCTGATTGCAAGATTTTTGGTGGAAATTTTGCGAATTCTCTTTGTGAGAAATGATTGGAAGAGGAATTGTTGCCCGTAGGGCATCATCTTTGTTTAGCCGGGGCGTTGAGCGAAGCGAAACCCCCGGAAATAGATGCAAAATCAGATGTTTCCGTAGGAATCATCTTGGCGCACGGTTGATGATTCCCTGTCGGGAAACGATATGGGGAGATTCCGCAGTCCGGGGGTATCGCTGCGCTCAACCGCCCGGCTAAATTTGGATTTTTCCCGTCGGGAAAAGATTTTTGTCATATTGTAACGCGTAGCTGGAGGGTCTGCCGGGAGGCAGCCCGAGTTGCCATGATGATGTGCGGGCGAACTTCCACTCGCTCCTACAACGGCTTATGAATCAGCTCGTAGGGGTAGTAGTGGTTTGTCTGCTCGGCGCCCCCCCCATGTCGGCGACCACGCGCACACTCCCCGCGTGGTCGCACAGGAAGTAGTGCCATCCGGGCACACCCTTCGCGTCGAAGGTGGCATAACCCCATCAAACATCATCTGCTTAACCGCCCCGTTCTCGTAGATGACCCGGTCGGAATAGCGCATTCCAATTGTTGAATTGACTATTGGTTTATTAAGTATGTCGTTTATATCTTGTATGTCGTTATAGTCCATATTCAATACGATTTAACTCTGATATTTTGTCACTATTGTCAATGACGGCTTCTTCAGAGAAATACCAGAGATAATTTCGTAATATCTCTGAAAATGAAGGTGACTCATATCTATAATTGAATATATCAAAACTTGTAGATGAAGCGAAAGCTGTAATGATATCGCCATCCTTCATGTAAAATTGTACTCGCGTCCGTGTCTGAATCGGATCATTTGTTTGCCATTCAGCATACAGATATTGTTTCCAGTCTATTCCGTCTCTTATTTTCACATCATCGGGATATACTTCAATCTCATCTTTTTCATAAGGAATAAGATGGTTTATGATGCTAGAGATTAACATCTTCTCTTTTGGTGAGGTTATTACAAATTTAGCTACTTCTGTGTGTCGTTGTGGATCGGTAAAAAAATCGAATACTTCATCAAAATGCCCTCGGTCGTATATAATTGGACCGAATCCGACCGACATGGGATCTATGGTCATTATCACGATACTATCAATGTCATTGAATTTGAAGCCATAGCCATATTTTTCGGATGGAAAATTTTGGGCATTCATTACGTTGTCACTATATGCCAAAAGCAGCATGCTACATGCAAAGAATTTAAAAAGGAGTTTCATTGGTTTTATGCTTTGACGGGTTATTGGATGCGGTCGTGTATGGCGAGAGAGGCGTTTTCATGATGTGATGACCTGTTTTTCACAAATATAGCGATTGCGATGCCTGATTGCAAGATTTTTGGTGGAAATTTTGCGAATTCTCTTTGTGAGAAATGATT
>ENA-OZJX01000303-OZJX01000303.1-human-gut-metagenome-genome-assembly--contig:-NODE-303-length-16121-cov-14.945226_pt1 | contig 16121 bp, 15 predicted proteins | sample MGYA00244177_ERZ653752 | MGnify/ENA primary metagenome ERZ653752 (study PRJEB26926, sample SAMN06165333) | human gut metagenome | biome: ENVO:00009003; feature: ENVO:2100002; material: ENVO:00002003... | reverse complement strand
TTTTACCTGTTTAGACTATAAAAAGAGACTGCCCAAACTTGTTAGACAGTCTCTTGCGATGTATATGGGGGATGTGTATTTGTGGATTTAGTCAGGAGTACGGCTCTTGTGGAATATGTTGGGATTTAATTGGGCTTGCGATGAATGTGCAGTCAATTGCCATTTTGAAGAGGCGACTCAGGGTTTTAGATTTTTATAGAGGTTGATATAAAGATTCTTTACGCTATTTTTGACGAAGAGCCGTTTTACCCTGCTTTTTGCAGCGTCGCTCATGGCTTCCCTTAATATATTGTCGGTCAACAGCTCGTCTATTGCTGAAGCATACGCAGTCACATCTTTGTTTGGGACTTCGATACCGGTGACTCTGTTAACCGATACCCAGTTGACACCTGATCCCGGTATGGTGAAGGTGATAGCTGGGCATCCGCAGTACATTGATTCGGCAAGTACTACTCCGAAAGCCTCATTGCGGGTTATAGAGGGGAAGGCGAATATTGATGCTGCGTGGTAATACAGATTCATCTGCTCCTCGCTTAGCCTACCGACCCAGTGAATGCGCGGCGAGGTATATTGTTGTTTTAATTCATCGGTCAACGGGCCTTGTCCGGCTATTACAAACGCGCATTTTGATTTGACCTGTTTTTCAGCCTCTAATAGATATTTTATGCCCTTGTATTCGACATGGCGCCCTATAAAAAATACAATCGGAACGCTGCCAAATTCATTTTTGATTGCCTGAATCTTAGCGTCATCGTCCTTCGATATTTTGAATCGGTCTTCATCGATTGAACAAGGAATTATTGATACTTTCGACTTGTTGGCTGTCAGATTTTTTGAAGCGTCGACATAATTCGGACTGGTGGCGATGATTGCGTCAGCTCTTTTTAGCAATCGCCGTTCTATGGGCGAGATAAAGCGATGCAGAAAGCGTTGCGCCACAACGTCACTGTGCCAATGCACAATCAATTTGTTTTCCTTCCTTATGGTAAGTAGCAGATAAAAAGCACCGAGTGGGTTGGGATAATGAAAATGTATCACGTCGGGGTGAAACATCCTGATATTTCTCCGCAGTTCCGAAAGATACTTTAAAGATAAGGGCTGACTTGCCACTATTCCTTGCGAAGAAGTTCTGATGACAGGCACTGAATCGACATCATCCTCCACGGTCATTCCGCTGTTGTTGAAAGAAATGATGCGTTGAATATTTCCTTTCATCGATTCAACGACAAAACGATTTATCGATTCTATCCCACCTTCTATCGGGGAATAGAATTTACCTAAATGGAGTATTCTCATTGAGTATGGTTTATTAACTGGGATTTTATGACTATGAATTAGTCTTTCTTATATTGATTGTAAGAGAAGATGAATTTTTTCAGCAGAACTGTCCCATGAAAATTTTTTTAAAACTCTATTTGTCGAGTCGTCTGAAGATGGCATCGAATTATTGTAACTCTTAAGAATTGCACTAGTAATACCATCTATATCTCTGGGATTAAAATAGACTGCTGCATCTTCAAATATTTCATGGAATACGGGGATGTCAGAAAGGGCTATTGGACACCCGTTAGTAAGAGCCTCCAGCGGGGGAATACCGAAACCTTCATACAAAGAGGCAAGAATGAACAGATGTGCATGGCGGTACTGGTTTCTTAGCTCTTCGTCAGATATTCTGCCAAGAAATTTTATATTAGGATAATTCTGCATGTCATACCCTAATTCTCCAAAGACTTTATTAGTCCCCCCGACAATTCTTAATTCCAGATGTTTCAATCTTTCATCAGAAAAAGCACAAATCAAAGTCTTGAAATTCTTTCTCGGGTCTAACGAACCTACTGTTAGAATATATTTTTCTTTCTGATTATCAGGAGTGGTATTTTCTAATGCCTTTGTTACGGCATTATATACGACGTGTATTTTCTCCGGCTTTACATCATAATATTTGAGAATTTCACTTTTTGAAAATTCACTTACAGTAAGTATCGCTTGTGATGTCCTGATAATCAAGGGAGTCAAGATTTTATAAAACAGATAGTATCCTTTTGAGAACCAATCCGGATTATGGAGAAACGATACATCATGAATAGTGGATATTTTAGATTTACTGAGTAATGGTCCTAATCCGCTAAAACTTAACAATACATAATTTTTCTTTGAGGACAGAAATAAGGGCAAGGAAATTTGTTCCCAAAGATGGGATTTCAGTCTTCCATACTCGATAATCTTTAATCCTCGGATATCATATTCAGGTAATATCCGACCTTTCGGCGCAATTATGGTGAACTCAGATAATCGTGATGATGCCTTGCATAATTCATAGGCAAAACGATTTATACCGGTCATCGGATGAGACAGAAATCTTCCGTTAACATAAATGTTTCTGATTTTCATTGACAAATTACTTTTTGTATAGAAGCTTTTGTAACAATGACTAATTACCGAATTTTGTGAAAAGATTAGTCGTTGTAAATAATATTTTATCGCACAAAATTATTGTCAAATATGGAATAATAGGGAAGATATAAATAATTGTAAAAACCATTTATTGTCCCTTGATAATTGAAAAGAAGATAAGCACAGATAATGAATAACAATGCTAATCGTTTTACGTTATTCTTTATTAATGAAACAATAAATAACAACATTATGATGAATCCCCCTGTAAAAAAAGACGTAGCGCGTGCCAGATCAGGAATCACAGTCAGAAATATTCTATTAAAAGATATCCCCGCAACATATAATGTGTATAACATTGAATACATTCTGTTATCCGCAAAGTATTTTACTTTGAAATAATAAAATACGATGACAAAAATGGAGCTGTTAATGAGCGACAAGGCATATCTTATTGGTGTCATTTTAGCAGCATCCGGAATCTCGCCTGTGACATATTCTTCCATTTTGCCTTGGAACGTAGCATCCATTCCTCCGTACATCATAGATGCAAGTTTCAAGACATTTCCAAAAGTATATTCAGCCGCCAATCCAAGACATATTGACGTGATATATACAATTAGATATGCTTTTAATGAATAGTTACGTTGACAGATAAAATACATCGGAAAAAATAGAATTGATGAGCGATGAATGGAAAATGCTAAAATATTAAGTAGAAGAAAAGGAATGAATTTACGCTCTAAGATATAGCAATAACTATAAACTAATATACTTGATGCTAACGTGAATCTAATTGGAAATATATTAATGGAAAAGAAATATAGTAAACCGAGGCAGGGATTGATTTTGCCGAATTTTTTAACAAATAGTATTATAAATAATAGATTCAGCCCACATTCAATAAACAAAAAGAATGTAAATGTGCCGATGGTTTCTTTGCAAACGAAATTTAGTAATCGATATCCTGCTTCGAAATTATCTGTGTCTCCGGATAAATCGACATGTAGAAACTCATTCAAATATGGTTCCCAGTCAGTCCCGGTGCGCCATCTAAGTGCCTGGAAGCACAAAATTACTCCGCCTCCCAAATATAAAAGATATCTCCTTTGCTCGGCTCTGACTGAATTAGAGAAAAGGGTAAGAAAGACTAGAATAATATAGACTAATGCATAAATCATATCATTTATATACCGTTTGGAATTTTTTCAAGGTGGAGTCAAATGAATATTTGTTGAGATATAGTTGATATGATGCATCGTTAAATTTATATTTTAAATTCAGATTGTTGATGGCTTTAATAAAATCTTCCGCAGAATTGCACTCAATGCCACAATCGGGTGTTATTTCATAGCCCATAAATGCTTCCTTAGTCCCTAATATGTATTTGCCATTCATTAAACTTTCCGCAGTCTTCACCTTCATTCCGCTTCCGGAAAATATGGGTAGAATCATAAAATCTGCATTCTCAAAAAATTTGGTAAGATCCGGGACGTCTGAGAAAATTTTTACCTTCTTTTCTCTTTTGATATTATCCGGCAGTCTATTCATTGATGCGCCGACTATATATAATTCAATATCAATGAATGGCAGTACATTTTCGCAAAACCAGGTTATGCCTTCAATGTTAGCAAAGAAATAACTACCAAGAAATAGCGCCGTTTTTTTCTCATTTTTAATGTTTTTATCAATATGTTTAGCATAATCTCGGAAAGAAATTGGAATAAGTATATCAGCCGCTCTGTTATATTTTGCTTTCAAAGCATTGCTATCCCTTTCATTCAATGCTATAATAATATCGGAATAATCAATGGCACACTGTTCATTGTATTTTGTAGAAGGATACCAATACCAATGAAAAAAGTCTTTGCTTACTTTTAATGCATCAATGACATATTCAATTTCAATATTGTGAAAAAAAGTGACTACTCTTACTTTTGGGAAACGCTGTTTTACTTTTTTAGCGAATGCTCCCAATAAAGAACTGTCTACGAAGACATCTGTGATTCCATGATTTTCTATATAATCAAGCAATTCTTTTTGGAGTTTTAAGTTCATGCCTCCCATAAAACCGTGGGTCGCATCTATTATGCGGTTATATATTACTTTTAAAGTTCGTTTAGGATTATACGGTTTGATAATATACTCATGGGTATTTTCTTTGCCAAATATTTCGCGCAGACTTTCTCTGTTTCGCTGCGAGCATTGCATTCCTCCTGTATATTTTTGACCGCTGTCAAAAGACAAGGTTAATACTTTTCTCATAAAATTTAATTTAATTAAAGATCTAAAAATTTTCGCCAATCGAAACTGTCGTAGTATCTTTTACCTGAAATGTCGGAATATTCTGTAATGGCTCCAAGTGTTACAGCATTTTCCCAGCCGGGAATTGTGAATTGCTTGTTAATTCCGGGAATAAGGTGATTTACTAATGCGATGGATTTCTTAAATGTAAATTTGTCAAATTTATTTATAAGATTATCATTGCAACTGGACTGTTGGACAAGAATGACATAGAGATTATTATAATCTATTCGCTCACATCTCTTTCTCCACTTTTTCTCTGCTTCCTCAAAAGTATCGTAATGGAGAAAATGCAACGTAATCTCGTTTTGGAGCAGTCCTTTAGGATAATGAGCAGATTCCGTGATATCCCTAATCGATGCAGTCGGCGAGCAATAATACTCTATATTAGACAGTAGTTTTATATATTCAGGGGCGGTGATATATAGGTTTACAAATGGAGAATTGAAGCATAATCCGAAATCATGAAGAACCATAGCCCCAACGCAATTATTGCAGATAACAGACCTTGAAATATTTTTATCCAAATTGCGATTTGCATAAGACAATTGTAACTCTCTGTTTTTTTTGCAAATACGTTTTTTAATGCTTTGTATTCTAATCATATCTATATATGAATCAATTAATGGCGTTTAAAAAGTCGATTGATTTCGTTCTTAAAATATCTAATGATTCTGTTACTCTATTCCAGTCAATTTTATCTGCAATGATTTTCTCCAGATTATCTGAATTTTCATATATGATTCTATTTGTCAGATTTACAGACTTGAGAAGAGAAATAAACCTTGAGTTCCCTCTTTCTCGATTTGCAATTGTGACAAAAGGTTTTTGAAAGATTATCGAAAATACAGTCCCATGAAAAGAATCTGTAATTATAAATTCTGCATCGCGGAATAAACATAACCATTCCTCAACAGATATATCCTCCGGAGCATTAGTGATTATCTTGCTTGTTTTTATTCCGAGTAATTCTTTAGTATCTTTAATCAACTTAGTTGTATGAGTGTCGCAGTCCAATATATAGGCACCTAAAATGGGGATAGACTTTGAATGAGCTTTCCCGATGATTTCCAAATATTGTTCTCTTTTTAATAGGAGTGTTGGATCTAATACGATTTGAGCCGCTTTCCCGAAATTGTTATATACGATTGATTGTCCTGATTCTTCTCTGACAGAGATAGCATTGAATAAATCTACTAATGGTTTAACTCGTTGTATTTCTTTATCAGTATATTCATTTTTATCTACTCCAAAAGATGCTCCATAAGCAATGCGTTTTATAATCGCATTCTTAGCAAACTTTAAAAACATATCCTCCAAGAATTGATTATAGCTTGGACGCCAAACCTGGTCACTTCCAACGATTATGCAATCTAAATCATAATTATGTATCAGCGACGTTTTATATCTATGGACAATGGGGGTTTTGTTAATAAATCTATTTATAAATTGTTCACTGATTTGAGGACGAGAAAATTTCCGATGCAAGAATTTCCTTCTTTTGGGGGTGAAAAGTAGGACGAAACTTTTTAAAGAGGTGAGGATAAATAGATGCCAAGGGATTGTTGACATAAAATCTATGGTAATCGGATTATGCCCCATCTTTTTTAATATACATTGTAATGCAAAATTTTGCATTATTCCCCCAAAATTCCCGTTTAACGGTTGTGTGACGATCCCTATATTCATGTTATATTATACATCAATGGCTTAGTCGGATTTATAATTTCTTAGTATAGAATTACTATAACAGAGCATGATCAGATCGCTTATTGCCGGTTCAATACAGACTTAATCAGTTGTTTAAGTCTGTATTGAAATATAAGTAGTTTCAGTGACAGTAATTGTCCCTGATATTTTTGATAGTCGTCACAATATTGTGATAAATCATCGAATGCCTGCGTATTAATTGCTCTTATAGTGATATTCTTTACTTCCTGTCTTAAAAATTCATTGCGCAGTTTTTGTCTTAATGTGGCTGGCATGGCTCTTAGACTTTTAAATATACTATAAATGTATTAAAGTTTGGTCTATCTGATTTTAAATCTGTTTTTCAATTCTGTCGTAAATATTTGAGCACCGTACCAGTTGAGGTGATGTGCGTCGAATCTTGCAGAGTCGGGTAAAGTCATGCCGCTGTAGTCAAGCACATCCAAGTCAGGAAATTTTTCAGATAATGCCTTGTGATAATATTCCTGATCATAATAATATTCAGGATGATATACGGGAAAGTATATCCCGTATAGCTTAATATCGTGTTTATCGCATAAATCTATTATCTTTCGCAGATATGTATAATTGATTTCATTCCCTAAATTTCCGTCAATCATGGCAGGAACCACTTCAGAGCTGTTCATCTTGACGAGATTTTCTGCTTTGTCAGCTTGCGTACCGAATCCGGCCATAAGCCGTTCAGGGAAGAGTTGATTCAGCTGAAATGATTTTTGGACAATAAGCTTGATTACATCAGGCATCTTATGGGAATATATTTTCCATTCATCACTGGAAAAGAGCGGGAAATACAATGGTATGAAATAGCTCATTTCATTTTCGTTGAAATACTTGTCATCAGTATTTTCCCATATATCAGTTGGTGAACATTCTATAAATACAGTATCTATCTGGGGGTTATCATTAATGATTTGCTTTAGTTTTAGATAACTGTACATATATCTCTCACTCCGAGCCGAACGGTTAATCGCATCCCTCAACAGGTGTTCATCTATTCCGTGCCATGGATGAGAAGCTCCAATAAAGAGAAAATGTACATTTTCCGGCTCTTTAAAGCTTATCGAATGTGTTATCATATATTTAGCCGTAATACAAGTGGCAAATATTCCAATGACAATAGCTCCGAATAAAAGTATATTCTTCAAAAACAGTCTCATAATAACAATTAGCTAAAACTGGAAATATATGAAATTTGTTTGCTCCCCTGAGAATACGATACAGATGACGAAGGTTACCGCATATATTGACCATCTCACCGCTTTATTGCTCATAAGCCTTAATCCGGAAAAGTCAAAAGCATGCTGTCTTTCCCGTTGAAGCCATTCAATCGCCATTAATACCGATATCCATATTAATGCCTTAAATCCTGTAATGGGTTGTGTGAAATACCAATGTGTAAACATTCGTGTGATATACTCCCATGCATCTGTAATGTTGTCAGCCCTAAAGATAATCCATCCGACAAGTACAAGCAGGAAGGTCCAAGCCATCATTATGCTTTCTGAAAAAGAGGGAAATATTTTTGATGTTGCAATTGTATTGGTAAATTTCCGGTTATTTCCCGTAATAATCAGGGGAATAAATAACAAGGCATGATAGGCGCCCCATACGATAAATGTCCAGTTTGCTCCGTGCCAAAATCCACTTGTTAAAAAGATTATGAATGTATTTCTGACGACTTTGCTCTTTTTACATCTGCTTCCTCCCAATGGAATATAGATATAGTCTCTGAACCATGTGGTAAGAGAGATATGCCACTTTCTCCAGAATTCGGCTATGTCTCTTGAAAAATATGGGAAATTGAAGTTTCGCATCAGTTTTATTCCGAATAGTTTTGCAGTGCCTATTGCAATGTCAGAATAACCGGAAAAGTCTCCGTAAATCTGAAAGGTGAACAGCACTGCTCCTATCCATAAATTACCCCCCCCTAATGAGTTATAGTCGCTGAAAATCTCATTGACCCCTATTGCACAGTTGTCGGCCACAACCATTTTTTTGAACAGACCCCATAATATCTGGCGACATCCGTCAACCGCAGTAGGATAATCAAAGCTCCTTGATTTCAGAAATTGCGGCAGAAGATTTGTAGCGCGTTCAATCGGCCCGGCCACAAGTTGGGGAAAAAAGCTGATGAAAGCAAAAAATGCAATTATATCTTTTGTCGGCTCAATTTTATCCCTATACACATCTATAGAGTAGCTCAGAGCCTGAAATGTATAAAATGATATGCCGACCGGCAGGATCAGATTAAGAGTCACCCAGTCGAGATGAATTCCAAACGAGTTAAACAATACCTGCAAATTCTCGGTAAAGAAATTGAAATATTTAAACAGACAAAGAATACCTAAATTCAACAGTACATTTCCCCATAGTACTAATTTCCGATATGCAGTGAACTTCTTTATCCCTATTCCGCTTAAATAGCTGAATAATGTAGTTATAAAAATCAGAACCAAAAATTTCCATTCCCACCACCCGTAAAATATATAACTTGCAACGACTATAAATGCATTCTGTGACCTGAGGTTTTTAAACACCAGCCAGTATAACAGAAATACTATCGGCAAATAAAAAAGAAACTCAATCGAATTAAATAACATTATATACTTATATAAATAGATTTAGATACAATTCAAATTGTGGATTCAAAACATCATAAGACTGCGCTAAAACATAGCGCGTATTTTTAATCTGATGATATCTTTGATCCGTTTTCTCATGGTTTTGTTCATTCCTAAGAAATATATAATCGGGATGGTTATGAATAAAGAGATGCAAGTGGTGATTACAAGGCCTGTAAAACCAGACGTGTCAACATGAGATGCCAGAATGACAGAACAAATACCTGCTACTGTCGCAACCATAAAGCACGGCCTGAATACCGCCCAGATCTCTTTCCATTTATAATTGACAATCTTCACTATCAATAGAGGCTTTATTATCAACCCTAAGACGGCATACATGGCCAGACTCGCCCATGACAGGGCGACCGGAGACGCGCCGCACTTGAACATCACATAGACAACCGGAAACATCAGAAATCCCAATGTCGGCGATATCAGTGCATTTGCCTTCAAATCCCCCTTCGCATACAATGCCATATAAAATGAAGTGTCAAAAACCTGAAACAGACTTTGAATGACCACAAGCTGAAGAAAAATCACCGTATAATCGGGAACTTCCTTCAGCCATACCCCAAGCAGCGGCTTAGCCCCTATACAGATCGGAAGACTAAGCAAGAACATCATATAAAAACTGTATTTTGTAGATGACAGTAGCAGTGCCTTTGACTCATCGTAATTACCGGCAGCATACTGCTTTATAATCTGTGGATTGACAGCTGTCCTGAAATTGCTTACAAATTGATTGGCGGCATTATTGACCTGAAGCGAAATTGCACGGGCAGTCACTACCGCCGGAGAAAAAAACATGTTCAGCAATATCAGTACTCCCTGATTGTTTAAAGCCACACTTGAAGATGCAAAAAGGCTCCAGCCCGAAAATCCTGCAATGTCTCTGAATATTTTTCTGTCAAATATCAGACGGTAGCGTGTTTCAGAAAAATGCCGTACACAATAAATTATATAAAACAGAGTGACAATCACCTGAACCATAAGCAGAAGAAAGGCGTAAAACACCAATCTGTTAAAGCCGCCTACAGTCAGAAGATATACTACTCCGAGTTTGGCACAGACATCAAAAATCCCAAGATAGGCAAACACGCTCATCCGCTCATGCGAGATAATTGATGCGATGAATGGAACGCTTATGAGGTTGAATACAGTTGTCAATATTGAAAGATGGTAAGCCCACAACGCTGCAGGCATTACCGCAGCATCAATTTGCAATTTGTTTCTTACAAACCATGCGCCAACCGTCTCAGCGACAATCACTATGACTAACGCAAGTAAGATCTGCATTGTCACGGTTGTTGAAAATGTGCGTTTTAGCCTGTCGCTGTCATTCTTGCCAAGCTCAAATGTTATGAAGCGTGAAGTTCCGGTGCTGAGAGCGGAATTAACAAAAGTCAGCATACCGACAATCCCGCCGACAGTCTGATATATGCCGAAATCATCAATGCCAAGCACTTCAAGTATGACTCTCGACGTATATAGGGTCACCCCCATTACAAAGAGCATTCTGAAATACAGGAAAAGAGTGTTTTTGGCAATCTTACCTTTGCTTACCGACTCCATCTGTTAATTTCCGATTCTTTAAATTATTACAGTATACGGGAGCCTAAGCCGCCTGCAAACAGAACTGTTTTCATTATAAAAATCGTGAAATACCAATATATATACGGATTAAATCATCCGCTTAATTTTATTTACTAATCGCATTGAATAGGACAAAATCATTGCATCTGCTCTACCCTTATGTCTATGCGTGAAATAAGTCAATTTATCTTTTAGGCTCGCATTACTTAGGTAATCTATGAACCTGTATTTTGAATCCGAAAACTTACTTACTATTCTGTCACAATCCCCATCAAATTCCCAACTTATTCCATCCATCCAGTTTTGGGCTTCATAGGCATTTAACGTCTTGTTCAATCCCTTTTCTAAATCATATTTCTCTTGGAAATCCGGGAACAACTGTTTAAACTTTTTAAGTGAACTAATTCTGTCAGCACCCCTGTCTACAATTAATTCTCCTTTTCTTTCGGGCAGTAATTGTGCGTATTCGTCAACTGAAATATCGATTATAGTTGCCTTCTTATCGTAATGATGTTCTATTATCTGAATGACTTGATTGTAGGAATAATATTTTTCACTACAAATATTGAATTCAGTATTGTATGCATCTTTATTTGCAATAAGTTTTACGAAAGCACGGGAAAAGTCCTCGACCCGCATCATGTTGCAAACATTTTCCCCTCCGTTCCATCTAATTATTGGCTTGCCGTGTAGAATGCGTTGGATTAGTGTCCCGTGTTTACCATATGGAGGTGTGATGCCATATGGGATTCTTGTGTCACCGTATGTGACTGATGGTCTAACGATGGTGTAGGATTTATTCTGTTCCTTAGCAAGTTTACGAAGGAGTTCTTCGGCGTCCCATTTATTTACACTATAATTCCATCGTTCATCTGATTTTGGACCATCTTCCAGTCCAATCTTGACAGACCTGAGGTCGTAGACTGCACAAGATGATATGAAAAAATACTGGTCTGCGTAATTTGAATAAAAATTGAAACTTGTTTTTAAATCTTCTTTTGTGTAGCAAAGAAAATCGATAACAGCATCAAATGTTTCCTCCGCTAATGCGGATTTGATTCTATTTAAGTCATTCTTGTCCGCTTTTATAAGTGTGACCTTATCGGAATTTTGGTCTTTACGTCTTCCTCTATTAATGGTGGTTACGGCTATTCCGGTGGAAATACATTCATTAACCAGAGCACTGCTTATACAACCAGTACCTCCTATGATAAGAACCTTTAGCTTATTCATATTATTTTTTGTTAATACCACTCAATGTTTTCTTTTATTATCTTTGCGGGGCTTCCTCCGACGAGTGTGCGCGGTGGTACGTCTTTGGTGACGGTGGAGTTGGCTGCTATGACCGCACCTTCTCCGATGGTGACCCCGGGCATGATTGTGCATCCGGAACATAGCCACACCCTGTCGCCGATGTGTACGGGTGCATGATTGCGGTAGGTGTCCGAGACAATTACATGAGGTCCGTTCCAGTCACGGATTGACACGTTACGACCGATTCTGACACCGGAGCCGATGGTGACCTCTTTTGCACACATTATGGTCAGTCCGACATTTGCCGCGCCTCTTGAAAGTGTCAGCTTGCCACCGTTTACAATCTCTATATAGGCTCCATACCTCAGATTGTAAGGCGTGTCTCCGTACCGGTCACGCTTTCCGGCGGTGATATGGAACTCTGTGTCTTTTTCCATCCTGAGACAAGACGGAAGATGGAATCCTTTGACGGGATTATTCCCGAAAACCAGCGGATAGTCAACCTGAATCCTTGCAGACGGATGGATATCGAATACGACACCTTTCTTCGGATATATTAAGACTCCGGATCTGAATGAGGCTGAAGAATTTTTTCTGTAATTTATTTTTAGAAATTTTAAATAGCAGGGAAGAGAGAACCGCTCGTTCGATAGGAATAAGTAATATGGCTTGATGAGGTGTTTAAGCCGTTGTTTCCATCCGTGGTGATAATTCTTTTTACGTGGGAAATATTTTGACACCACGAAATCAAACCCATTTTTATCAAGGTCCTCAAAGAAAGTCTCACGGTCGATAAGCGGTTTTTCAATCGGCTTGTGGAGTGCTATATTTCCTCTGAAGGTGCTTTCCAGGGGTAGTTCCTTGAATTCAAACCGGTTCTTGACTTCTTCAAAGTATCTTTCACCTTTTTTTGAGTTAAGCAGTATAAGTGATGTGCCGATGTTGTTGTCTAGATTTTTATCATATTTTTCAATCCCCCAGAAGTCGGCGAGAGTGATGTCTGATATCCTTGGAAATCCTTTGAACACGCATTCATAACATGAAGGGCGACAATATACATTGGTGTGATACCCTCTTCTGAAATCGTCTTCCATGAGGACTCCGTAGTAAGATTTCCCGTTTTCAAATGTCACCTTACGAGTAAGATTGCGCCATCCAAGTTCCTTGTTTTTCGCTTTCACAGCAATCACCTTGCTCCCGTATTCCGATTCAAGGGAATCCAGGTAGCTGCGGTACACCTTCGGGGAGTTTACACCCCTACAGATAAAATCAACTATTATCAAGTTGTCATAATCTTTCCCTAAAAATGCCCTTAATCCTGCCATCTGGCACGGAGTGCCACAGGCAAGCACTTTCTCACCTTTTTTCAAGAGCTCCCTGATTTCTTTATACAGGCCACCTGCATAACTTTCGAGATATTTAGAACTTCTCAGTGCAGCAAGGTCTTCCGGGCGGTTGGATATAAAATTTTTTACATGGAAGTCATCTGTATATACCGCCCCGCTTACGTATCCTCCACGGGAATACATTTCCTCCGCCAGGGCACTGAAGGCTCCCCCGGATGTGCTGTCCCATCTGACGGCAAGATTTTTATTTATTGCCGCAATAGCCTTTGTTGGTCTGTCATAATCATTCTTTTTCAAGGTTGATATATGGATATTTGGACACGTTTTTTCACATAGACCACAGTTTATGCATTTCTCCAAGTCTACTTTGGGATACCAAAATCCTTCAATATCCCGTGGAAATGAGATTGCTTGTGTGGGGCAGATATCGCCGCAGGCATTACATCCGCAGCAGTCTACTTTATTTGTTATGATAATCATAATTCAATGTTCTAAAGACGGTTTTAAATCTCATAGCCCAAAATTTGCAATTTGGGTGGTGAGGGCGAGGCGGTAGGCGGCGCGATCGTAGGGGTGGAGGTCAGGGCGGTCGGCGAGTTGGAGGAGGATTTGGTTGTCGAGCTGCATTTTATCGTCGAAGTCGATTACGCCCGGGGGCAGTGATCCGATGAAGTGGCGGTAGGCGCGGAGTATTACTGAGGGGAGGGTGGATAGGTCGTCCACGCGGTTGCGGTCGTATATCCTGCGCTTTATTTCGCCGCTGTCGGCGCCGAGATACCTGTCAAGATTTTCGCGCATTATGAGGGTGATGCGTCGGTAATTTTCGCAGGAGGATACATCGGGGAACCGGTGATGCCGATTAAGCGTCACGACCCATCGGTCAAGGATTGATAGATAGGCTTTTACCTGCTCGATGCCTGCTTTGTCGGGGCGGGATTTTACCGCCGGGGCGATTATCCCAAAGAGGCTGCTTTCCTCGATGTCGCGGTTGCCCGCTTTCCATGAGTTGAATAGACGTGCTCTATGCCGGTCGATGATGCCGGCGTCGGGAGTTGTCCGGTTGCCTACGCGGTAGAGTATGTCGTAGCATTCGAGGTAATCGGGGATATCCTTTTCCTTGCATACGGGCAGCCGATGGCTGATGCTGTCGCATAGTTGACGGCATTGCACGGCTATTTCGCGTTCTTCGTCTGATGGAGTGTGCCCGTCAAACCGGAAGTTGCCGGCAAGCTGCGCTTTCATTATAAGATAATGTGAATATGCGACTGTCGACCTTACATCGCCGACGGTGCGGCTCTGCGGCGTATTACGAGGGATGGGCTGGGGGACTCTCATAGCGGTGTTACAGGTATAAGGCGGCGTATCGGCTGTAGGCACACGCCGCGATAGAGTGGGGTGTTGCTGTTTCCTTCAATCGGTTTTTTAGCTTTTGCCGCGCATCGGATGGGATTGGCGTGTAACCTGCCAATTCGTTGGCTGCTTCCAGGAGGTTGAATATCTTGTCAGGGGACAGATTATAGCTTTCGGCAAATATGCGGCGACTGATATCGTTCCATGCTTCTCCGGCTTTGCGGACATTGAAGCGTGACACGTAGTCGCAACACGTGACGGCAATGTGCAGACAGTCAATCCTGCCGTTAAGTTCAGTCTCGCTTTCCAGCGCCGCCCGATAGCAGCTGTTGATTATGTGCTTCGCTTTGCGCTGCGCTGCCTTGTCATTGTTGACGAGGTAAAGCAACAGTAGGGGCTCCACGAGTTCCGTAGGGTTACCGGTGTGGCGAGTTACTGCGTCTTGCAATGCTTTATGAATCCATGCAGGGAGGTGGATGATTCCCTTGCGTCCGAGGTCGGCTACTTCGGTGATAAGGCGTGTCATCGCCGGTAGCCGGGGAGAATCCTTAATCAGGTCGAGGGCGTAATCGACATATTGGTGCAGGATTTCCAGTTCGGTCATGTCGCGATATTTGCCGTAAAGATGAAGGAGGGCGGCAAGCTCTTCGGGAGAGTATTTTCTTGTCGGGTCAGGAAAAATCTTGTCATCGTCCACTTTTTCAGGGAGTGGCAATATGAGAGCAAGATTCTCAAGAACGCTTATTTCAAATTCGCTGAGAGTCTGCATGTCAGATTTTCTCTACATCCTTAGGGTCGATAAATACAGTGGCTCCTCCTAAGAGCGACAGGCTGACAACAAGGCGATGTGTCCCGTCGGAATTTTCCTGGATTTCGCCTTCAAGACCTGCGAGTTTTCCTCGGATTACCCTTACATTGTCATTCACCTTGAAGATTGTCGGAAGGAACTCAACGGGATAATCGGATTGCCCGAGCATGAATTTGAGTTTGTTGATCTCGGCATCGCTGATTACGGCAACCGGTTTGCCGAGCTTACCTGAGTCCGACGAGCGGTTGACCATAAACCTATATATGAATGGAAGATTGACTATGTTCCGGCGTTCTTTTTCCGTGCAGTGTACAAATACAATCGAGGGTATTACAATGCGGTCAATCATGCGGCGTTTACCGTATTTCCATATATGCAGTTCTTTCTGTGTCGCTACGTAGTTTTCTATTCCAAGACCGTCGAGTTTTCCTGATACTGATTTTTCATGACGAGCGTTTACGATGGCGGCATACCATCGGGCGTCGGGCACGCCTACGGCGTCGTCAGTGCGAACGGGTACTGGCGCAACAATTTCCGCTGTCAATTCAGTATTCATTGCTGAAGATTTGGAAAAGGCTCTCTTGAAAAGAGATACTTAATCGTGTGCAAAGTTATAAATTTTTCCTGAATAAGTTTTGATTTTCACCGGTTTTATTGTGGAAGAAAGATTCCAATAGGAAGTGCAACTGGCATTTCCTCACTCCTCCTCAGGGGAAG
>ENA-OZJX01000264-OZJX01000264.1-human-gut-metagenome-genome-assembly--contig:-NODE-264-length-17933-cov-7.501231_pt1 | contig 17933 bp, 19 predicted proteins | sample MGYA00244177_ERZ653752 | MGnify/ENA primary metagenome ERZ653752 (study PRJEB26926, sample SAMN06165333) | human gut metagenome | biome: ENVO:00009003; feature: ENVO:2100002; material: ENVO:00002003... | reverse complement strand
GCAATCTGGAATGAATTTTGGCTACGTTACTGTGAACGGAGTGAACAGTAACGAATATTTTCATAATTTATGATATGCAGAAATGTCAGGGTATGATATAATAGATGAACTATAGTATTTTTGCTGCTATAGTATTTGAGGGCAAATGTTCTGTAAGGAATACGTTACTGTTTACTATGTGTTTCATATCAGAAATATACATATATCAGACACTGCGACATGCATGAATCGGGTATAGAAATCAGACGAATGCTGTAAAAAACTGTATAAGAAAGTGTAAGCAAATGAGAAACAAAAAGAAAGCAATATTTAACACCATTTTTCTGATCCTTATATTTTCCATTACCGTATATATGGTATTTAAGGGAGAGGATCTGGGAGAGATTATTCATACAGTACGGCAGGCAGATCCGGTTTACTTACTGATCAGCGTGGTTTGTGTGGTACTGTTCATACTTGGCGAGTCTGTAATTATCTTCTATATGATGCGGACTCTCGGAGCAAAAGTAAAGATGGGGCATTGTGCTCTGTATTCTTTTGTGGGATTCTTTTTCAGCTGTATCACACCGTCTGCATCCGGCGGACAGCCAATGCAGATTTATTTTATGAAAAAGGACAAACTTCCGATTCCTGTCACTACGCTGGTCCTGATGATTGTCACGATTACTTATAAAGCGGTTCTGGTAGTGATCGGAATTGTAATCTGGATTTTTGGCAGAGGCTTTCTGGAAGGATATCTTGGTCAGTACATGTGGGTGTTTTACTTGGGCGTAGGCCTGAATATTTTCTGTGTTACTTTCATGATGATCCTTGTATTTGCCCCTGGATTGGCGAAGTGGATTATGGTAAAAGGACTGAAACTTATTGAACATTTCCGTTTCCTTAAGCCAAAGGCAACCCGGCTTGAGAAACTGGAAGCGTCTATGGATCAGTATCATGAAACTGCGGCTTTCTGGGCAAGTCACAAGCTGGTGATCCTGAAAGTGTTACTGATCACTATGGCGCAGAGGATTTTGTTATTTACAGTTACATACTGGGTATACCGTTCGCTGGGATTTCATGGATATTCCATCATAACCCTTACGATTTTGCAGTCTGTCATATCTGTCTCTGTTGATATGCTGCCTTTACCCGGAGGAATGGGAATCAGTGAGTCTCTTTATCTGGTGATGTTTGCACCGGTTTTCGGAGAAGCATTACTTCCTGCAATGCTGCTCAGCAGAGGAATTTCCTATTATGCACAGATGCTTATCAGTGCAGTGATGACCTGCGTGGCGTATTTCATAATAGGAAGAAAAGAACAAGAAGAAAAGTAGGGGGAGAAAATATGTTTTTAGGAATTTATGATTATACGGTAATATTGACTTATATAAGCCTGGGAATTTCCGTATTTGGAATTAGCAGGGCTCTGGAGGGGGATTTTAAGGTTGCGATTTTCTGTCTGGCACTTTCCGGACTGTGTGATATGTTTGACGGAAAGATAGCCAGAACAAAGAAGAACCGTACGGATGATGAGAAGAATTTCGGGATTCAGATCGATTCCTTATGTGATGTGGTCTGCTTTGGTATTTTTCCGGTAATGATCTGTTACTGTCTGGGTGTGAATACACCGGCGGGGATTGGGGCGCTTATTTTTTACAGTGTGGCATCTGTCATCCGCCTTGCATATTTTAATGTTTCAGAAACAAAGAGACAGAATGAGACTTCTGAGAACAGACAGTATTATCAGGGGCTTCCGATCACATCCATGGCGATCATCCTGCCGTTCCTTTATCTGATGAGAAGATATTGCGGACTCTATTTCCTGATCGTGATACATATTGCAGTGATTATCGTGGGACTGCTTTTTATTCTGGATATCAAGGTAAAAAAACCTCAGAATCCGGTACGTATCCTGCTGGTTGCAGTCGTGGCACTTGCACTTGCGAAGATGTTCCGTTTGATATAAAATAAATATAACTGTTGACTGGCCGCAGCGGTTCCCGGGAAACGGGGAGGCTGCGGTTATACTTTTATGGAGGGAAGATACGAATGAAGTATATTGACAGAAAAGGAAATATCACGATTGAAGAGAATGAGCAGGATAAATTCCTGCGGCATTTATATAATGACCGGGGTGGCAGACTCTGCCTGAAACTCCTGATCAGACCTTTCGTGTCAAAGGCAGCGGGAGTCCTGCTTAACACCAGACTTTCTGCCAGATTTGTACCGGATTTTGTAAAAAACAACAAGATTGACCTGAGCATTTACGAAAAACAGAACTTCTCTTCATGGAATGACTTCTTTATAAGGCGCATCCGAAAAGAAGAACGCCCGATCGATATGCGCGAAAACATCCTGATCAGCCCCTGTGACGGAAAACTTTCCGTACACAGGATCAGCTCAGACTCACGTTTCAGCATCAAAGATACAGAATATACAGCAGGACAGCTTCTGAAGAATAAGGCAATTGCTGAGAGATACACAGGCGGCTATGCGCTGATTTTCAGACTGACAGTAGATGACTATCATCATTACTGCTATGTGGCAGATGGAAGAAAATCCGCGAATGTAACTCTGCCCGGCGTTTTCCACACAGTGAATCCTGCAGCAAACGATGTATATCCCATCTACAAAGAAAACGCCAGAGAATACACTCTGCTGAAAACAAAACAATTCGGAACCATCCTCATGATGGAAGTAGGCGCCATGATGGTAGGAAAAATCACAAATCTCCATAAAAATCCTGCCACAGTAAAGAAAGGCCAGGAAAAAGGCAACTTCGAATTCGGAGGTTCCACAATAATCCTCCTCATCCAGCCGGGAAAAGTCCGTATTGACTATGATCTGATCGAGAATACAGAAGAGGGATATGAGACTATCGTAAAAATGGGCGAACGAATAGGAGAGTGCAGGAAGTTAAAAAATACAAAGAATCATTACGAAGGCACAATAGAGAATACCTGAACAGGTATTCGCATTTTATTAAAAGATAATAAAAAGCATTTGTGAAGATGCAGAAAGGATATAATAATACTGTTGAATAAACGAAACTATCAGAAAGAACTGGAAAAACTTATAGATCAGGCGCAAAAAGATAACAAGATCCCAAGCCTGTTTCTCCACAGCTGCTGTGCACCCTGCAGCAGTTACGTACTGGAATACCTGTCGAAATATTTCAACATCACAGTATTCTACTACAACCCAAACATCTACCCGGAAGAAGAATATCGCAAACGAGTCCATGAAATTACCCGTCTTGTAAACTCCATGGAATTTGAACACCCTGTCAAACTGATAGAGGGTCACTACGACCCGCAGGAATTCTTCCAGATGGCAAAAGGCCTCGAAGACGTACCCGAAGGTGGCGAACGCTGCTTCAAATGCTACCGTCTCCGCATGGAAGAAGCAGCAAAACTGGCAGAAGAGGGCGGCTATGACTATTTTACCACCACCCTTTCCATCAGCCCTCTGAAAAACGCAGCCAAGATCAACGAAATCGGTGAAGAACTGGCAGAAATCTACCACGTCCAACACCTCCCATCCGACTTCAAGAAAAAAAACGGCTACAAACGTTCCATCGAACTATCCCACGAATACGACCTCTACCGTCAGAACTACTGCGGTTGCGTCTATTCCCGAAGAGAGGCTGAAAATAGAAAATAAAGCAGTAACCACAATTATGTAACATATAGCCAACACACCTTCTTTTTCTTCACGTACCTTTTGAATGATTCCAAACTAACTACTTTGCAATACTGAAAAAATATGTTACACTAACACGTAAAAGCAATAATACCAAAAATAAAGAAGAAACGAGGAATAACACAATGGCACAGCTTTGGGGCGGACGTTTCACAAAAGAAACAGACAAACTTGTATATAACTTCAACGCATCCATCTCTTTTGACCAGAAATTCTATGAGCAGGACATCAGAGGCAGCAAAGCACACGTAGCAATGCTCGCCAGACAGGGAATCCTGACAGCAGAAGAAAAAGATCAGATCGAAGCAGGTCTTGACGGAATCCTTGCAGATGTAAGATCCGGCAAACTCGAGATCACATCCGAATATGAAGATATCCACAGCTTTGTAGAAGCAAACCTTATCGACAGAATCGGTGATGCAGGCAAGAAACTTCACACAGGAAGAAGCCGTAACGACCAGGTAGCCCTTGACATGAAACTCTATGTAAGAGATGAGATTGACGAGACAGACGAACTGGTAAAGAAACTTCTCGAAGCACTTCAGAAGATCATGGAAGAGAATGTCCACACATACATGCCAGGCTTCACACACCTCCAGAAAGCGCAGCCGGTCACACTGGCTCACCACGTAGGTGCATACTTTGAAATGTTCGTACGTGACAGAAGCAGACTTGCAGATATCCGTAAGAGAATGAATACCTGTCCTCTGGGTGCAGGTGCACTGGCAGGAACCACCTACCCACTTGACAGAGAATATACAGCACAGCTTCTCGGTTTCGACGGCCCGACCAGAAACAGCATGGACTCTGTATCAGACAGAGACTATGTGATTGAGCTTCTGTCCGCATTCTCCACAATTATGATGCACATGAGCCGTTTCTGCGAAGAAATCATTATGTGGAACTCCAATGAATACCGCTTCGTAGAGATTGACGACGCCTACAGCACAGGCAGCAGTATCATGCCTCAGAAAAAGAACCCGGATATCGCAGAACTTGTAAGAGGAAAAACAGGTCGTGTATACGGAGCATTAACATCTATCCTTACAACCATGAAGGGAATCCCTCTTGCATACAACAAAGATATGCAGGAAGACAAAGAACTTACATTTGATGCCATTGACACTGTAAAAGGATGTCTTGCCCTCTTCACAGGCATGATCTCCACTATGCAGTTCAACAAACAGAATATGGAAGCAAGTGCAAAGAATGGCTTTACAAATGCTACAGATGCAGCCGATTATCTGGTAAATCATGGAGTACCTTTCCGCGATGCACACGGCATTGTAGGCCGTCTGGTGCTTATCTGTATTGATAAAGGGATTTCTCTGGATGAACTTCCTCTTGAAGAATATAAAGCCATCAGCCCGGTATTCGAGAACGATATTTACGAAGCAATCAGTATGAAAACCTGTGTGGAAAAACGTATGACCATCGGTGCACCGGGACCTGACGTGATGGAGAAAGTGATCGCTGAGAACAAAAAATATCTGGAAGAAAATTAAAAAAATGCTTGCAATTTATTTTGGTTTGTTATAGTATGTACAAGAAAGACAGATGTACGCAATATAAGGACACCTGGATAAAAATGTCCGCGAAAGGGTAGAGACGCGGGCAGAAGATAAAGAGGAGAAAGATATTATGAGTGAAAAGCTTAGAGTCGGTATTTTAGGTGCTACAGGTATGGTAGGTCAGAGATTTATCTCTCTGCTTGAGAATCATCCATGGTTTGAAGTTGTAACTGTAGCTGCAAGTCCGAGAAGTGCAGGAAAGACATACGAAGAGGCAGTTGGAGGAAGATGGAAAATGGATACTCCAATGCCGGAGGGTGTCAAGAATCTTGTTGTTATGAACGTAAACGAAGTAGAGAAGGTTGCTGCAACAGTTGATTTCGTATTCTCTGCTGTAGATATGTCAAAAGAAGAGATCAAGAAGATCGAAGAAGAATATGCTAAGACAGAGACACCGGTTGTTTCCAACAACAGTGCTCACAGATGGACACCGGATGTACCGATGGTAGTGCCGGAAATCAATCCGGAACACTTCGATGTAATCGAATCCCAGAAGAAACGTCTTGGAACAACACGCGGATTTATCGCTGTTAAACCAAACTGCTCTATCCAGAGTTATGCTCCTGTATTAACTGCATGGAAAGAGTTCGAGCCATATGAAGTAGTTGCTACTACATATCAGGCAATCTCCGGAGCAGGTAAGACATTTAAGGACTGGCCGGAAATGGTTGGAAACATCATCCCATACATCGGCGGCGAGGAAGAGAAGAGCGAGAAAGAGCCATTAAGAATTTGGGGTAAAGTAGAAGACGGTGTAATCAAACCTGCTACAGAACCGGTTATCACATGCCAGTGTATCCGTGTACCGGTACTGAACGGACATACAGCAGCTGTATTCGTTAAATTCCGTAAGAACCCTACTAAGGAGCAGCTTATCAAAGCATTAGTAGAGTTCAAGGGACTTCCACAGGAATTAGAACTTCCAAGTGCTCCGAAGCAGTTCATCCAGTATCTGGAAGAGGACAACCGTCCACAGGTTACAGAGGATGTAAACTTCGAACATGGCATGGGTGTATCTGTAGGACGTCTTCGTGAAGACACCGTATATGACTGGAAATTCGTAGGACTTTCCCACAATACAGTCAGAGGTGCAGCAGGCGGAGCAGTTCTCTGTGCTGAAACCTTAAAAGCAAAAGGATATATCCAGGCGAAATAATTTATAGAAAATAATAAAAGAGGTGCCGGTGACGGTGCCTCTTTTTATGAGGACACGACGGATTATGAAAGAAAAAGTTCTGACAACAGTGGTAACTTTTGAAACTACTACTCAGGCAATTGCCATGGAAAGGGAATGTAAGAAAAACAAATTTACAGGCAGACTGATCCCTGTGCCAAGAGAAATATCAGCTTCCTGCGGCCTTGCGTGGAAATGTGGGGAACAGAACGAAGAAGAAACAGCTTCCTATATGAAGGAACAGGATCTGGAATATGAAAAGATTTATAGGATTCTTGCGTAAAATGGAAAGATTTATAGGAATACCTGATATATGGTAAACGGTTCACATTTTGACGGATATGTGAAAACATGATACAATGATAGCACTGAATCTCTTGTTATAGAAGATATGTAACTATTCGGCAGTCTGTCGGCTGTGAAAGTACGTTACTGTTCACTCCGTTTACAGTAACGAAAGTATTGAACAGTTACGAGGAGATTCTGAATATGGAGATCAATTGGGGTGAACTGACTTATGGGAAATGAAATGAAAAAAAGTGAAGTGCATCTTACACAGCTTGCCAGTGCAGCCGGATGCGGTGCTAAGATTGGCCCGAAAGTTCTGGCACAGGTAGTAGGCAAACTTCCGAAATTTACAGATCCGATGCTTCTGGTAGGTCCGGAGACATCAGACGATGCAGCAGTATACAAGATTAATGATGAACTGGCAATGATCCATACAGTAGACTTTTTTCCGCCGGTAGTGGATGATCCGTATATGTACGGGCAGATCGCGGCAGCCAATGCACTGAGTGATGTCTATGCAATGGGCGGTGTTCCGAAACTGGCATTAAATGTGGTAGCATTTCCAAACTGCCTTGGTCCGGAAGTACTGGAGCAGATTCTGCGCGGCGGTGCAGATAAGGTCATGGAAGCCGGAGCAGTCCTTGCAGGCGGGCATACTATCAATGATAAAGAACCGAAATACGGACTCTGTGTAACTGGTTATGTGCATCCGGACAAAATGTGGAAAAATTACGGCGCAGAAGAAGGAGACATCCTTATTCTTACCAAACCGCTGGGCTGTGGAATCCTTAACACTGCCATTAAGGCAGAAATGGCGTCTCAGGAAGAAATTGAGAGAGTCCAGAAGATCATGGCGAAGCTGAACAAATATGCAGCAGAGATTGCATCTAAATACACGATCCACAGCTGCACCGACGTAACAGGATTCAGTCTTGCAGGTCACAGTCTGGAAATGGCAAAAGGCAGCCGGAAAACCCTGGTGATCCAGTCTGAGAAACTTCCGATCATTGAGGGTGTTGAAGAATATGCGCAGATGGGGCTGATCCCTGAAGGTGCATACAGAAATCGTGATTTCGCAGGCGATGAAGTACGAAGTGAGATTAAGGAACTCTGGATGGAGGATCTGGTATTTGATCCGCAGACATCCGGCGGACTTCTGCTTGCAGTACCGGCAGAAGAAGCCGATGCCCTTGCAGAAGAGCTTGCAGGTATGGATATCTTCGGCGGTGTTATCGGATATGTAACAGAATTGCAGGATAAAGCAGTTGTATTTGAATAAAAAAATCAGCTTTACTTTCAGACATGCTCTGCACGCCTGCGGAGATCTTTCTTGTCTTTTGCGCTCTGCCGAACTGTCTTGAATGCATTAGTTTATGGAATTGCTATAAAAATCTTCGAATATAATGGAACATAATTACAAATCTGAAGAATATTCTTGAATTGTTTGACGATTTCGGTTGTGAAACAGATATTCAGGTGATATAATGTTCTCAATAAAATACATTGCGGAGGTGTAGTTATGAATTACGAAGATGTACAGAAAGTGTCAAACGCGGCGAAAGCCAAGAGTAACCTGGTGAATACCAACTTTTTCAAGTACTTCATACGTGCAATCATGGCGGGTTTTTTTATTGATGTGGCCATGATCTACAGTAATGTAGTTGGAAACGTATTCTCCAAGACCATGCCTGAATGGGGAAAATTTGTGGGGGCATTAGTATTCTCCATTGCAGTGCTTCTGATCAGCTTCGTAGGCGGCGAACTTTTTACAGGAAACAATATGGTAATGGCGTTCGGAGCCTATGATAAACAGGTGAGCTGGAAAGAGGCAGGTAAGGTATGGGGCGTAAGCTACCTTGGAAACTTTGTCGGATGTGCAATTTTAGCATTGTTGTTTGTAGGTGCAGGAGCGTCCGGAACAGCAGATTATTTTGCAGGATTTATCGGAAACAAATTGAGTATTCCGCTCGGACAGATGTTTTTCAGAGCAGTGCTCTGTAACTTCTTCGTCTGTCTTGGTGTGCTCTGTGGTATGAAATTAAAGAGTGATGCAGGAAGATTCCTGATGATCGTTATGTGTATCTCAGGATTCGTTGTAAGCGGATTTGAGCACTGCATCGCAAACATGGGAATCTTTGTTACCGCATACTGTCTGGTACCTGGATTATCCCTTGGAGCCATGGTAAAGAGCATGGTAGTAGTAACTTTAGGAAATATGGTGGGCGGTGCCCTGTTGCTGGCATGGCCGCTCAGAAAGATGAGTGCAGATAAATAATATGTCAAAAGCTTTATACATAGCCGAAAAGCCCAGTGTGGCACAGGAATTCGCAAAAGCTTTGAAAATCAACGGACAAAGACGGGATGGCTACCTGGAATCTCAGGACAGCGTGGTGACCTGGTGTGTGGGACATCTGGTCACCATGAGCTACCCGGAAAAATATGATATCAAATATAAAAGGTGGAGTTTAGATACCCTGCCTTTTTTGCCGCGCGAATTTAAATATGAAGTGATCTCCGGAGTGCAGAAGCAGTTTGAGATTGTCAAAGGACTGCTTAACCGAGAGGATGTGGACACTATTTACGTGTGTACCGACTCCGGACGGGAGGGAGAATACATCTACCGTCTGGTGGCACAGATGGCAGGCGTTCATGGAAAAAAAGAAAAGAGAGTCTGGATCGACTCTCAGACAGAAGAAGAGATCATGAGAGGAATCAGAGAGGCAAAGGATCTGTCAGCATATGACAATCTTTCTGCTTCAGCCTATCTTCGGGCGAAAGAAGACTATCTCATGGGAATTAATTTTTCCCGTGTACTGACACTGCGTTATGGAAACAGTGTGTCAAATTATTTAAATACGAAATATCAGGCCATTTCTGTAGGACGGGTTATGACCTGTGTACTTGGAATGGTAGTGCGAAGAGAGCGCGAGATCCGTGCATTTGTGAAAACTCCGTTTTACCGCGTACTCAGCAGCATTGACCTTGAGGGAGAAAACTTTGAGGGAGAGTGGAGAGCTGTGGAAGGCAGCAGATATTTCCAGACTCCTTATCTGTATAAAGAGAACGGATTTAAAGAGAAAGCCTATGCTGAAAAACTGATACAGGAGCTGTCTGTGAGTCAGCCACTGCAATGTACAGTAGAGAAAATCGAGCGGAAAAAAGAGAACAGGAATCCGCCGCTTTTATTTAACCTGGCGGAGCTTCAGAATGTGTGCTCCAAGCTGTTCAAGATCAGCCCGGATGAGACATTAAAAATCGTACAGGAACTGTATGAAAAGAAACTGGTCACTTATCCCAGAACAGATGCCCGTGTATTGTCTACTGCGGCAGCAAAGGAGATTTATAAGAATATCTCCGGGCTGCGTAATTATGAACATACAGCAGAGATCGCACAGCACATTATTGAACAGGGAAATTACAAAAATCTGGCAAAGACCAGATATGTTAATGATAAGCAGATCACAGACCATTATGCAATCGTACCCACAGGCCAGGGTTTAAACGCATTGAGAAGTGTTTCTCTTACTGCGCAGCGTGTATATGAGACCATTGTCAGAAGGTTTGTATGTATTTTTTATCCTCCTGCAGTATATCAGAAGATCAGTCTTGTGACAAAAATTCAGAATGAGAGCTTTTTTTCTTCATTTAAAGTACTGCTGGATGAAGGGTACTTAAAAGTTGCCACAAATTCTTTTGCGAAGCGAAAAGCAGCAGATGCCATGAGTGGTGGAAACAGAGCCGGCGCAGCCGGCAATGAGGGAAGTGAAGAGGAAGATCCGGATACAGGAAAAAACGGCAGGAACAAAGCTGATGATTCGGCTGAGGATATGGCATGTGATACCAGACTTCTTGCCGCATTGCAGAACCTGAAAAAAGGTGATATACTCTCTGTGGACGGCCTGAGTATCAAAGAGGGCGAGACATCGCCGCCAAAGCGTTATAATTCCGGTTCTATGATTCTTGCAATGGAGAATGCAGGTCAGCTGATCGAGGACGAAGAGCTTCGTGCCCAGATTAAAAGCTGCGGAATCGGAACCAGTGCCACCAGAGCGGAAATTCTTAAGAAACTGTGCAATATCAAATATCTGGCACTCAATAAGAAAACCCAGGTGATCACTCCAACCCTTCTTGGAGAGATGATCTTTGATGTGGTAAACTGCTCCATCAGACAGCTTCTGAACCCGGAACTGACTGCAAGCTGGGAAAAAGGACTGAATTATGTGGCAGAGGGCAGTATTACAGAACAGGAATATATGGATAAGCTGGAACATTTTGTGCGCCTTCGCACCAGACAGGTGGAGGACAGCAATATCCAGCCATATCTGAGACAGTTCTTTGATGCTGCAGCAGTGAATTATAAGGATTCATCTGAAAAAAACAGTGCGAAAACAACAGGCAGATCAACGTCCGCAGCGGGACGATCACGTACCTGCAGAAAGCCGTCTACTTCAAAGTAGTGTGTATTTATGACAGATAAAAGAAAACATGTCATCATAGCGAGAGAAAAGAGGAAAATATTATGTTAAAAGATTTTACAATTGCAAACCTTCTGGATCTGAACGAAACAATCGCAAAGGATTTATTTGAAGGAAAAACATATCCATGGGAAGTATTAGCGGAGATCGGAGATTTCATCCTGAAACTGGGACAGACCTTAAGTGAAGAAGAATACGACCACCCGTCAGAAGATGTATGGATCGCCAAGAGTGCCAAAGTAGCACCTACAGCCTGCATCAACGGTCCGGTCATCATAGGTAAAGAAGCAGAAGTACGCCACTGTGCATTTATACGCGGAAAAGCAATTATAGGTGAGGGTGCAGTAGTAGGTAATTCTACGGAATTAAAGAATGCGGTACTTTTCAACAAGGTACAGGTTCCGCACTACAATTATGTAGGCGATGCAGTTCTCGGCTACAAATCCCATATGGGCGCAGGTTCCATCTGTTCCAATGTAAAATCTGACAAGAAACTGGTAGTTGTAAAAGACGGTGACGAGAAGATTGAAACAGGCCTGAAGAAATTCGGCGCAATGCTGGGTGACAACGTAGAAGTAGGCTGCGGCTCCGTATTAAATCCCGGAACTGTGATCGGACGCTGCTGCAACATTTACCCACTTTCCTCAGTAAGAGGCTGCGTACCTGCAAATCACATTTATAAGTCAAAAACAGAAATTGCAGAAAAGAAAAGTTGAAAATATAGAAGAGGCAGGTTGTATGAAGGATATTATTTCAGTCATACAGCCTGCCCTTTTATATTTTTATGTCTGTCTGAGATAGAAGATATTTGTTGTACCTGATATTACATATGAAATAAAAGTTTTCTCAGGATTACCAGAATGGTAATGTGCACCGGATAAAACCAGTAAAAAACATATTTCAGAAATTTTCCTTTTACAAATCCACGTTCACCATTGTACATATTAATGGAAAGAAAAGCAAAGCAGGCTTTCCATTCATAGTAAAGCCAGCAGCTTCCGATGATCGCCTGGGCGGTTTTATCGTTGCGGAACCAGTACATGATCAGCAGGAATACAAATCCCCGCCATCCGTAATCTGCCTTCAGAAACACAGAGACAGTCAGCAGTGCCAGCACGCAGACAAGCTGCATTCTCTGATTATCCCAGAAGTATTCCAGGGCACAGAATGCCAGGTATCCCAGAAACAGGGTGAAAAATACATTCTGCTTCTCATATCGCCAGGTGTTGGTAAACATGAAGTTCCATGGAATCTCAGAGATACATGCAAATAGAAACAGATTCAGGCCATATTTCTTACGGTTATGTGTATGCAGAAATCCTTCCACTAACAGAAAACAGAAAATTGGAAAAGCGGCCCTGCCGATATCCCGGAAAATCCGATACCAGCTGTAATCCACACCACCGAAACTGAAAAGGGTTGCGGTTGTGGCGGGATAATTATACAGGATCATTAAGCCGGTATGGTCGATCAGCATCAGGATGATAGCAATTAATTTTAAAGTGCTCCCGCTCAGAACCTGAAATTTTGCAGGGAGAAAGGAAGCAGGTAACTTTGTTGTCATAATAGAAATCCCTTCATTAATAGAAATTAGAACTATTTTACCACAAAAAAATCAAAGATGGTTAAAAATTTTACAATTTATGACTGGACGAATCAGCACTTTTGTGAGAAAATAACACTAGGTTGTTAGGCATACTCCTCTGAAGTCATTCAGCAGACATCGGAGTTTTATCCTGTGCAGTTCATTCAGCAGTTCTGTACAGTGGAGAGTATAACAACATGAAGTTAATCTATACTTGAAAGGAGTTTTACAATGATTTATTCACGCGAAGTAGAAGAAATGTGCCCAGTTGCACAGGGCGTTCATCATGGCGCCGCTCCAATCCCAGAAGAAGCTAAATGGGTACAGGCAAAAGAAGTCAAAGATATTTCCGGTCTTACACACGGTGTTGGCTGGTGTGCACCACAGCAGGGTGCCTGCAAGCTTACATTAAATGTTAAAGAGGGTATCATCCAGGAAGCACTGGTTGAGACTATCGGATGTTCAGGTATGACTCACTCTGCAGCTATGGCTTCCGAGATTCTTCCGGGACTTACAGTTATGGAGGCACTGAACACTGACTTAGTTTGTGATGCGATTAATACAGCTATGAGAGAACTCTTCCTTCAGATCGTTTATGGACGTACACAGTCTGCATTCTCAGAAGAAGGACTTCCAGTAGGTGCTGGACTTGAAGACCTTGGTAAAGGACTTCGTTCTCAGGTTGGTACAATGTATGGAACTCTGAAAAAAGGACCTCGTTACCTTGAAATGGCAGAAGGTTATGTAACAGGTATTGCTCTTGATGCAGATGATGAGATCATCGGATATCAGTTCGTAAGCCTTGGAAAAATGACTGATTTCATCAAAAAAGGCGATGACCCGAATACTGCATGGGAAAAAGCAAAAGGTCAGTATGGCCGTGTTGCAGACGCTGTTAAAATTATCGACCCAAGAAAAGAATAATTTAGGAGGTAACAGGAAATGGCTTTATTTGAATCATATGAGAGACGAATTGACAAGATCAATTCTGTTTTAAACAGCTATGGCATTGCTTCTATCGAAGAAGCTGAGAAAATCACAAAAGACGTAGGTCTTAATGTATACGATCAGATCAAAGGCATTCAGCCAATCTGTTTCGAGAACGCTTGCTGGGCATACACAGTAGGTGCTGCAATCGCAATCAAAAAAGGATGCAAGAAAGCAGCAGACGCAGCAGCAGCTATCGGAGAAGGTCTTCAGGCATTCTGTATTCCTGGATCCGTTGCTGATACACGTAAAGTAGGTCTTGGACATGGTAACCTTGGTAAAATGCTTCTTGAAGAAGAAACAGAGTGTTTCTGCTTCCTGGCAGGACATGAGTCCTTCGCAGCAGCTGAAGGTGCTATCGGTATCGCTGAGAAAGCTAACAAAGTTCGTCAGAAACCATTACGTGTTATTCTGAACGGTCTTGGAAAAGATGCTGCTCAGATCATTTCCCGTATCAACGGCTTTACATATGTAGAGACAGAATACGATCCATACAAGAACGAAGTTAAAGAAGTATTCAGAAAAGCATACTCTGAAGGACTTCGTGCAAAAGTTAACTGCTACGGCGCTAACAGCGTTCCGGAAGGTGTTGCTATCATGTGGAAAGAAGACGTTGACGTTTCTATCACAGGTAACTCCACAAACCCGACACGTTTCCAGCATCCGGTTGCAGGTACATACAAGAAAGAACGTCTTGAAGCAGGTAAGAAATACTTCTCAGTTGCTTCCGGTGGTGGTACAGGACGTACACTTCACCCGGACAACATGGCAGCAGGTCCGGCTTCCTACGGTATGACAGATACATTAGGACGTATGCACTCTGATGCACAGTTCGCTGGTTCTTCTTCCGTACCGGCTCACGTAGAGATGATGGGTCTCATCGGCGCTGGTAACAACCCGATGGTTGGTATGACAGTTGCAGTAGCTGTTTCCATTGAGGAAGCTGCTAAGGCTGGTAAATTCTAATAAATGGCTTAAAATAAGCATTTATCGTGTTCAAACAGAGTAGTAAAAAGTGGTTAAAATGGAGTTGTTTGTACCAGGTTTGTACCGGGTTTGTACCACACCGTTTGTACCACAGATAATTCAAAAAATTGGGAGTTATTCATCATTGAGTAGCTCCCTTTTTATTGCAATTTTGCTAAGTCTTTTCTTAACCATTCTAAGTCTCGGACAGTATACGTAGACTCAGTTATATCTTTTATTGAATGTCCCACCATTTCTTTCAATGCATATTCATCAACTTCTGACTTTTTACATCTCGTTATAAATGTCATTCGTGGGTCGTGAGGTCTATGTTCAGGATTAAGATTGAGTTCGTTCATAACTTTCTTGAAGCGTATGCTATATTTATCATATGTCATAACATACGAACCAGAATGAGTCCGACCTTTATCGTTAAACAGGTATCCGGTTCCAAGTTCACTTGCTTTGTCGTAATTGTCTTTTACAAGCCCTTTTATTTTTTCGTGGATTGGTACTATTCGCTGCTTTCCGGCATCCGTTTTCATACCAGCAATCATATACCATTCATTTATGTTTATTTCATCCAGCTTTAGTGTAGCCAGTTCCTGGGGTCTCCAGCCCATGTAGCACTGAATCAATATCCAGTCTACAAACTCAACTTTTCCGACATTATTCCACAATATATTGAGTTCTTCTTCTGTGAATATTATATGCGGTTTTTTAGCTTGTTTTTTTTCTTTTACAATATCATCAGAAATGTCGAAAGTTCTGGCATAATTCATAGATACGATTTCGTATTCTAAACCATAATCCAGAAGTAAATTGAATAGCGATTTTATACGAGATTTAGTTTCAGCAGAAGCATATATTTTTTCGCCTTTCTTTTTACCTCTGGTTTCGATTCGATACCCCTCGTCCATACAACCTTTAATATGTCTGGCTCTTATATCTTTTACTCGCATTGTGTAGATGGAAGAGCAATAAGCCCATGCCGCAGTAATTGTTCGCTTCGAAGCATCTGTAATGTTTTTGAAGTATTCATCACTCCATCGTTCATATAACTGAATCACTGTAATATCGGCATTTAAGTCATATGGATTTTTGTTATATTCGACGAGGGCTTTATACGCTTCATTGTAATTACTAAATGCTGACACAGGTTTTAATAATTTCAAAATGGGCTTACCAGTTGGAGTTTTACCAACACAGACCCTCACTCGAAACCTATTCCTACGATTCCCGTCTTTCAATTCAGTTATGGAACCGAAACCGTTTGGAAGTTTCATACGTTTTGGCGAACTTTTCCTTTTCTTTTTGGCTTCGACATTCAATGGATAACCGCAGTGAGGACAAGTACTTGCTTTGTCGCTTACTTGAAGTTCACATTCAGGGCATTTTGTTAACATAAGCATTTCTCCTTTCTTTATAGTGTCGATAATGATATACCGCATTGGGCTAAATGTCAATTGCCAATTTCTCCCATCCAGCGTTTCCCAGTTGAATATATAGTTAATACTATTATATCATAACAAGGACTAACTATAGGAGAGCTAGATATAATGGACAAGAAAATTTGTGAAAAATGTGGCGCAGTTTTGAAGCATTATGATAGGGTCACACGAATCATTAAAGGAAAGGGGGTGTTAAAAGTTATATTCATGTGGAGAGATATAGATGTCCAAAGTGTAAAACTATACATAGATTTCTCCCAGAGTGTGTACATCCATATAAGCAATACGACGCGGAAATTATCGACGGTGTGATCGAAGGTCTGATAGATTCTGACACATTAGGATTCGAAGATTATCCTTGTGAAATGACAATGAAGCGATGGCGTAGTCATAATTTGACTCCGAAAATTTAATCCACTGACTTTGTTTTAACAAATAAGCAGTAGTTCGATATGATTAGTTTCGAAAGGAGGGAGAACGTTGGAAGATGTGATATTTACACCTGGTTCAGTGCCGGTTGCAGTAGCAGCTAGGATTTACGGTAAAGATGCGACATGGGTGAGAGCTGGACTGATAACAGGATATTTACAAATTGGAACAGCAACTCGAAACGGTAATGTAATAACGACCATATCCCAAATGAGCAGTAAATATGGTCGAATAAATTATTACATATCACCGAAAAAACTCTATGAAGAAACTGGTTATATTTGGAAAGGGGAACGACAATGATAAGATCAGAATTATCAGAAAAGAATCCATATTGGATAGAAAGGCATCGTTATCATGAATTGAAGCAGTTTTGTCTTCAGTATCCGATATGGAAGAAAACTTACGAATCTATTGATGGATTACTCGGTAGACCAGCGGATTTATCTACGTTCGGAAAAGCTAAACACATTTCCAATCCGACTGAGAGAATAGGCATAATGAAAGCGTATTATTCAGAGCGTATGGATATGATCTGGCGAGCTGCTGAGAAAGCTGAACCGGAATTGGCGCAATACATAGTTCGTGGAGTTACGGAAGGATTATCGTATGATTTGATTAAAGTCAAAATGGATATACCATGCTGCAAAGATGTGTATTATTCAGCATACAGACGCTTTTTCTGGATACTAAACAAAGAAAGAGACTGATGTAATCACCAATCTCTTCTTGATATTTTAATCATCGAATCTATCGCAGGATGTTTTGCATTGAGGATATGGACCGCCACAAGCTTGACATCCTGCATCGGGTTCGTCTTCATATTCGTCGTTATTGTATAATTCGCTCTCGAAAAAATAATCATAATTTTCGGCTTCAATATCGTATCCACATTTTGGACAGATGTATATGCAGTTGTCGTTTTCATCATATTCGAAATTCATAAGGGAATCACTGCATTCTGGACACACTATGTTTCCCATAGCAAGTTCTTTTCTAATTTCTTCTTCAGACATCATAGTAGTTTACCTCCGTTTTTTTTCTCATTGTATAATGCGATGACAGATAGGTCAAGAGATTCGCGTATTTTACAATTTGTATTATGAGATAAAACTTTATTCTAGGAGGAATTTAAAATGAAAAGAGCGAAATTTGAAGGTAGAATGAACGAGGTTATGCTTGTTGCAACTAAGGCAGCACAGAATGAGGACGGAACTACAGATCCGAGAAACATGAAAGTGATTGGCTTAATGCGAGAAGCACTCGGTTATGCTATGCAAATGAACTATGAAATTGAATGCCCTGTCTCTTATACACATCTCC
>ENA-OZJX01000256-OZJX01000256.1-human-gut-metagenome-genome-assembly--contig:-NODE-256-length-18195-cov-16.212293_pt1 | contig 18195 bp, 12 predicted proteins | sample MGYA00244177_ERZ653752 | MGnify/ENA primary metagenome ERZ653752 (study PRJEB26926, sample SAMN06165333) | human gut metagenome | biome: ENVO:00009003; feature: ENVO:2100002; material: ENVO:00002003... | reverse complement strand
TACCGACGGAAACCGGGCAAAAGGCGGATGTTTCCGCCAGGAATCATCCCGGATCCCGCCAGATGATTCCCTCCGGGAAACAATTACGGGTGCGCGCCTGTTCCGTGGGTATCGCTTCGCTCAACCCACGGCTAAACGAAGATGATTCCCCAAGGGGAATCGATGTTCCCACAGGAACCATCACAAAGCACGATTTATTTAAAGAAAAATAATGGCTGCTTCCGACATGAACCGGATGCAGCCATTATTCTATATATGTAATGTAGTGTGTCTATTCTCTATTTTTGAGCAAGCAGTTTCCCTTCCGAGGTGATGAAAAGCTCATGAAGTGAGCTGCCATCGGTAAATTCGATGTCAAATCCTCTTTTTTCACGGTCAATTTTCTCAACCTTATTCTCTACCCCAAGCTCGGTCAGCTTCTTATATACTTTACCAGGGAGGATATTTTTTACAGCTTCCTTGCTGATTGCCGAATGATCTGGGGCATCAATCTCCATGACTTTTCCCTGATAGTCAAATTCGATTTCTGTACCATCGGTCATCGTCAATTCATAATTTTCGGTCATATAATCTTTTTCACAACTCTGTGCGTAGTGTGAGCCATAGTAATCGCGTAGAAAGTCGAGTGCCCGTTCAGGTAATTCATTAGGATTGTAGCTTCCAGCTATTGCCGGACCTACTCCCGTGTTCAAGCGCGGGACTTGTGCGGATGCGATGAAACAACTTGCTGCGATTGCGGTAAGGGTGACAGATAGACATTTTCTAATACTTTTCATAACAGCTAAATTTTAGTTATAATCTTATTAAGTGAATCATCAATATAACACTGTACGCTCAAAAAATGTTTTACAACATATTTTCATATAAAAAGGGGTTGTGCCTAATTTTTGACACAACCCCTCGGTATGGTTATAAGATGGATACTATCTGAAGCTGAAATATAAGTTGTTGTATGGCGCCGGAACAGGAGCCACCATGAAATTCCAGTAGTGTTTGTCGTCAAAATCATAGGGATAAGTTACTGCATAACCGGTATATGTTGACTTGTCAGCAAGTCTGGCGGCTTTTGCAACTCCTGTTTCACTTGCTCCGCCTATGAAATAATCATCTTCGACCAGCGAGAAATTACCGAACTGTGACATGGCATTTCCATGAGAGAAAGCACGTTGATTTGCCTTACCTACGGAAATTGTACGGTAAACCTTGATATCGTCAAACAGTGCTTCAGACTTGTCACTTACCCCGTAACCTGACGCTTCTCCTACCGACAGGCAATCTTGCAGACGCACATGGTCGCCGAGACGTGCCACGATACCGTAGCCATTGTCGCCCGCATTTATGTCTCCGAAATTGCAGCATTGGGATATCTCCACGCAGTTGTCAAACCGTTGTGTCAGTGTGCCAACTGTGGATACGGCTGCAGAGCACACCAGCACCGCTGCAGTTGCAGCTCCTCCGGATACCACCATACCGGCGACAGCAAGAACGCATGAGGCGGCGGCGATTAAAATTTCGCGCGCTTTCTCTACCTTTGCCACCTGTTCGTTAATTTCAGTAAGACGGTCATGGATGGCATCGGTAAGAAGATCGTCATCATCGCCTTGCAAGCTATTGTCAAAGTCGGTCATATTGCCATGCACCATTTCGGGTAGCCCCTCAAGTCCCTTAAGACCGAAGCTGAAGGCAGGCATTGATGCGGTCACCTCGGAGTGCATACGTGCCACAAGTTCCTCGTTACGTGCCGGAAGTTCCTTGTCGTAAAGCGTGTCCCAGTGACTGAGGTCCTGTAGCTGCAAGGGGGTTGCTATTGTCTCAAGGAGGTCTTTTGTGGAAGTAAATATTTTAAGCACTTTCTGACCTTTCTTGAACATAGCCTTGAATTCCGACACTTTTGCCGGCGGGGTCTTTAGAGCCTTAATAACCTTGTTGGTTGTCTTGCCGTAAGAAACAATCAAGGAGCTGACATCCTTGGCGTTGAGCGAATAGCTGTCGCCTGCCCTGGCAATAATGCCAGCCGTGATGTCGGAGCCGTAGACCGCTCCATAGTTTGTACAGAAATTTATCATGCCTGTGCTTCCGCCGAGCGCGAGTATGCCCGCAGCCATGCCGTTTGACGAATTTACCACACCTAAATTGGAGTTGGATGTAAGGATATAATAAGCGGATCTACCCACTATACCTCCGGCACATACGCTGGCATTGACAGGACTGTTGTTGTAGCATGAATGAATCACGGCGACAGGAGCAAAGCCCATCATGCCCCCGGCAAAAGTGCCGGAGCCGATTACCTGTCCTCTGTTGTAGCAGTCTGATAACATCGCCTGCGCCTCACCTACGATACCGCCGGTGTTGTCGGTACCGCGCACTGTGGCGTAATTATGTGCCGATGTCATGATGATGTCATTGAAACTGCCATCTTCGCGGTTCATCACAGTACTACCCAGAATACCTCCCGTTCCCATGCTTCCGGTTACTTCGCCTTCATTAACCACCGCCGCCATCGAGGATGTGCCGAGACCGCCTGCGATACCGCCTACACCCATACATGAGGGTGCATTCACTCCGCCATAGTTGATACAGTTGGAGATATTTGCGGCTTCCACGCCACCGATTATACCGCCTGTGCAGCGCACACCGGCAGCGGAGACTCTTGCATGGTTGACGCAGCTGTCGAGCACGGCTGTGGCATTGATGGTACCGCCACCCACGAGTCCGCCAATGAAAGAGCCTTCTTTTTCGTTGCTCACTGGTAGATTCTCATTAACGCAAGCGGTCATCATCAGCAGTGCATTTGCATCCACTCCGCCCACGATGCCGCCGACAAAGTTAGTGCCGTAGACCTCTGACGCTGTAGATGACTCTTGACGCACACGGATATTGCGGAGTACGGTAGGCGTCTGGTCGATTCCGGATATTCCCACTACGGCACCAATCAGTGTGCCGGTAGAGCCTGCGCCGATGCTCACGGGGTCAACCATCGTAATATTGCGGAATGTTGCACCAGCAACATATCCGAATAGTCCGGTTGCGGGTACCACACCGGTTGTGGGAGCGCCCTTGCCATCGAGTGTACGCACGGCGCAGTAGTATATCGAATGACCGCCTCCATCGTAATTTCCTTCAAACGGGTATGCCGACTTGGGGGCAATCGGCTCGAAGCCCTTGTTGTAGTCGCGGGTCATGTCTATGTCGGCGAGCTGTAGGAAGCAGAGATCTTTTGACGGATGCTTTCCATCGGCAAAAAGTTCGCGCATCACTTTCAGTCCTTTAGAAGATGCGATACGGTAAGGGTCTTCCGCCGTACCGGAGCCGAACAATGCCTTGGCTACATCAAATGTCGACGGATAAATGCTATTCTGATTGGCGCTTACTCTCATCGTGCAGCCTATGTGGGTATCCTGAGGGATACCGTCCTCGTCACGCCGGGTCGCGGATGCAATCACATAGTTGCCGGTGCGCAGACTGCGGCCGAAGTCAAACACCGACTTGCCATTACTTACATAATGATTCACTTTTACCGATACCGGCGGTTTGCCGGTATCATAGATTAGAGAAAGTGTGGTTTCTCCCTGAGGAAGAACCGCACTGAAATCGGCGGGAAGCTCTACGGACTGCTGTGAACCGAAACTTTCGCTTTCCGGATCATCGATAATATTGTCATCGCTACAACCCGCCAGCAGTAACGGCAATGCAATCAGTGCACCGACTATCGTAGAGTTGATATATCTATACATCTTATTCATATCGGCAATTATTTTTCAATCTGGAGTGGTAATTTTTCGTTAAACATAGGTACGCCTTTAAGAGTGGGAGCTGCCTCGCCATAATGGAAATCCCATACGGAGAGGTAATTGAACCCGTAGTATTGGTTGTTGCGCAGTTCGTTTGCCGTCACATCGTGTGAGCCGCTCCCGTTCATGTCACCGTTACTTGCCGTATCGAGGTACAGGCAGTTCTGACAATCGATTTTAGCCTTGTCCTCACCGCCGACGATGCCCCAACCGGTTTGCCCGACATTGTAGCATGCAGAGATTGTCACCTTCTCGGAGTTGTGATCTTCCTTTTGTCCCAGGATTCCTGCAAGCCATTTGCGCCCGGAAACCGACGGTACCTCTCCCATGTTAAAACAGTTGGCGATGTAGCCATACCCGTCAAGGCGTCCTACGAGACCGCCGACCGACATTACTGCGTCGACACGTCCGGCATTGTAGCAAGAGGTCACCCTGCACGTTGCCGTGTATCCGAGAATACCTCCTGCCGCAGTCATGTTGGGACCGCTCAGGCTGCCATGAAACGAGCATTTTTCGATATGTATTTCATTTTCATATGTTATATCGCCATTCTTGTTCTCGGTCCATCCGATGATACCTCCGAAGCCCGATACCTCTCCTGTAGCTGTAGACGTGATGGTGGAGAAACTGTGGCAATCCCGGATGTAAATATCTTTGGAGGCATCGTTTGTCACACGACCTATAATACCGCCTGCAATGTTACCGGAGGTGGTGATTGATGCCTGCAGTTTATCGTCAAATCCATTGATTGTCGCATAATCCGATGTGGAAAGATTTCCGATGGCACCTCCTGCATTATCGCCCCCTGTCATAGTAATGGATACTCTCACCGGATAATGCCTGTCAAATAGATTGGGCTGAGAGTAATGATTTCCACCGACACCGGCGGCTCCGAAAAGACCTCCTGCCAGACCGGCGGAACTGATGATATTTGCATAAACCGGACAATAATTCCGGCTGAGATATTCTCCCCCTCCTACGCTTATGTCACCGGAAATTCCACCAACACGAGACGTACCCGAGATTTTTAATGAGCCGTTCTCATTGCTTACATGACTTCCTTCGGCAAGGTCGATGGATTTGGAACTGCCAAACAATCCGCCAACGCGTTCACCCTTACCCTCGACATTACCGTCGTTTTCCATCAAGGCATTGTCGACGTTACGGTCAATATCGCCGATGATACCACCTACATACGAATTGCCTTGTACATTGCCTGTATTTTTACAGTTGATTTTAAATGTATCAGAGCGATTTTCGCAGGTAGCCATACCGATTACTCCGCCTGTGCAGTTGCCACCGGTTACGTTGCCGTAATTGATGAATGTGCCTTCTCCCTTAAATTCACCACTGCCGATTATGCCTCCTGTTTCCTGATCTCCTTTCACATAGGCATAGGATGTGAATTTGGCACCCGGTTCGCCTTGATAATTACAGTATCCTGCGAGCGCACCTATACCGGACGCTGTCTCGCCGTTTGGGTCAGATACGATATTGGGCTTTGCCGGGCTGCTGTAGGCAAAACTGTTTTCTCCATGAAGTTTCAATTCATTGGAAGTACCTACGAAACCACCTACATTACTTCTCATTCCTTCCACTTCGAGAGGCATCGGGGTCATCCTGTTATTGATTCCGAAGATATCCCATTGCAGGGTGTAGGCATACGAATCTTGAGGCAATGTTGCGCCGGCATGACAGGCTGTGAATTCGGAGTAACAGGCGCCGGCAAATCCGCCCACATTACTATGTCCGGAAATGCTTCCGCTTACGTAGCAACGCGTGAATGGAATGCTCGAGCGTCCTCCACCTCCGAGATAACCTCCTACATACATGGCATTCGGAGCATCGATTCTGCCGGTACGTAAACAGTCGGTAAACGAAGCATAGGATGCCCTTCCGATCATGCCGCCTATATAGTTTTGGGCATCGGACGACACTATGTCGACAGAGGAGATGCACACTCTGATATCGGCATCACCGTTACCGATGAGTCCGCCTACATTCACCTTTCCCTCGATAGTGCCGTTTACCTCTATGGAATCGAGTCGGCAACCCTTTTTGGAGGTACATGCAAAGGCTCCGAGGTCGGAGTTGCCTATCAGCATCACGCGCCTCATTTCAAGATTGTGGATATAGGCTTTCTCGCCGAGGCTATAGAAAAGTCCTCCGCAACCGGCATCGGTGTAACAGTATAAGTTTTCGATATAGTTGTCACAGCCGTCGATGGTGCCGTTGAAGTCGGTGGAGCCGCCGTTGATGTTGTTATGTCCCGCCGGTTCCCAGCCTTTTCCGGAAGTTACGGCTGCCGTGTTAAGATTAAGATTACGTGTAATCTCGAAAAATTTACCGTCGTGAGTCTCGCCTCTTGTCATCGGGTCGGATATGCGCAGCATGAAGTCATCGCCGCTCGCTATAATCCATGGGTCCTCTTCAGTGCCCGAGCCGATGGAGTTGGCACCGACGTTGAACGAACTTCGGAACTTGATGTCGTCAGGATTTTCTATGCTGAGGCGCGCCCCGACAAATATGGTGTCTTCCGATACTTCCTTATCCTCGCTCCTTGTCATGCTTCTGTCAGGGAAGGTGACATAATTGAGGTGATACATCTGGTGAGGAAGTTCGGCGAGTATCGGGTCGTCAGCCTCTATATAGATTGAGTCTTTGTCAGCCGACAGAAATGTGTTGACCGGGAATGTCACCCGGTCTTTCTTTCCTTTCAGATGAATACGACAAGATACATGGTTGACAACTTTATCGAAGCGGGAAAGCCTTGGCAAACTCACCTTCAGGTTTCTGATGCCGACATCCTGACCCGGTATTGAATTTTCCGTTGGCTGCTCCGGAGCAATGATATCATCATCGCTGCATGCCGCCATGCCTGAAAGCATTATTGCCGCAGTAAGAGCGGGGAGCGCTTTGGTAATCTTAAAATTCGACATTGTTATTAGTTTAAAGTTATATGTTATTCAGTTAGTTATGTGATAATATTTAATTAAATTATATTAACCCGGTTATTCTCAACGGGGATTAAATGTAATAAATGTAAAATTAATAACAATAATCGAGAATGAAAATATAAAATTATTGATTTAACTAAAAAATCACGGCATAAAAGCATTTGTCTATGCATCTGTCTATTCTGTCGGGGTGGATAAAACGGCGGTCGCCCGGCTACCTGCTGACAGGTAACAGAGCGACCCCATGCTTATTTGTTGTCCGGACCTTTATCGGCGCATGACTTTAACCGATTTCACGGCATTGCGGATTACATACATTCCGGATGGCAAGGTGAAATTGTTGTCGCCGTTCACGCAATCGCGTGACGCTACACGTACACCCGCCGTATTGTATATTTCGATGGTCTGCGGCGCGTCACATCTGATGAGCAGTCCGTCGATGGTGCTTTCAACGAAGAAGTTGTATCCATTTTCCTCGGCAGTGTCGATACCCGACATGGGCGGACTCATGATAATCTCCCCTGCGGTGCTGACCACTTTCCATGCTATGATGAAAGGTGTATCGGTCTTGTCCATGATTTCGCGGCGGATAAGATCGTCATAATATTCTCTTGTCGCCCCGTTGTTCGGGTCATTCAGGCAATATGCCTGCAAGCCGTAGTAATATATGGGCCGATCACGCTCCATCATGCTGAAATAATCGGTCGATACCGGATTGATGGATATGGTCACATCCTTGCCTACAGTCGAGCTGGTTGATGATGTCCATGTCATCGACCCTCCCGAGTGATTACGGTAGAAATGGGTGTTGATCATCAGTTCCCACGAAGATGTCTTTGTGGTAGTCGAACTATTGGTTACTGTCGACTGCAGGGTGTTGACATTGCCGGTTATGGCATTGATATACTCGTCATATATGGGTCGCCCGATATTGCCGTAGTTGTCAAACAGCTCCATGCCCCGCTCTTTCCAGGATTGCAGGTCGAGCGGCTTTTTCAGCCTGATTTTATCACCGATTTTTTCATCGTCGAGACGATAGCTGATGAATGCCATGTTTGCTCCGGTCTGCACGTAGGTAAGCAGGTCGCCGGCAGCGGTCAACTGCGACATTCCGTCGGGGGTGTACACCTGTCCTACATACTGGTCGAGCTGCGGGATGATATAGATGTAATATCCGGTCGAAGCCATGTCGGCATTGGTATTGAACAAGCTGGTGGTATGAGAGGTGGTGAATGTTTTTTCCTCTGCGGTGGTCTTGGTCACTTCGTAACCTCCACCGCCCATGATGCTGAAAGAGGAGAGTGAAGCACCGTAACCGTCAAATCCGCCTACATTGCTGTGTCCCCATGTGGTAGAGTTTTCCGACCTTACCGACTTGCTCTCTGACGTACCGAAAGCTATCGAGGATACATTGCCCGTCGCGCCGCAAATTTCACGGTACATCGGGCCGTTGTCGACCACAGTAGGAGGTGCCCCCTCGATTACACCAACGAGTGTGCAAGCCTTGCGTCCGGCGGCACTTCCGAGAAGGTCGGCTGTATTTGCCGCGAAGCGTTTCACTTTTATTCTATTTGATTTAATCATAGAGTAGTAGCTATGCTTGTTGAAGTGGTTGCCGCAGCCGCCACTTCGGAAAATGCTGATATACCTCTGGTAGGATTGCACTCTTACTCCTCCCGGTTCGTAAGTCTCATCGGGAATAGGTACGGATACCGAGCACGCTCCGAATTTACCGTAAGGAAGGTTTGTCGCGAAATTGTAAGTGACCGCAGGGGTGTTTTCTTTAAAATAATACTCAACCGGGTCATATTCATAGCATATTATTTGACGCTGGTGGATATTGCCCGTTACATATTGTTGATCAAATGCCGATATGAACTGAATAGGGTTGTTTATGTTTTCCGCGTTTTTCGCGAGTCCGACATTGGTAATCTGTCCCTCTACAAGCTTAAGCCCGAATCCGTCGGAGCCATGGGAATCGCCTGTCAATTTAAATCCCGATCGCCATCCGTTTCTCCATTTGCCCACTTGATCGCCACCTTCGAGAAGGTCGTCAAGTTCCCCACGGAAATGACTTGCAAGAAACGTGCCATCGCTTTTGCAGAATTGACCTATAATCAGCTCCTCGACCATAACCGGTTTCATTCCGCCATCGACATATTTCTCCCTTACACCTATCCAGTTCGTTGCATCGAAGTCATTTGTGCCATACGACATGTTTTCGACATATTCAAAATGTTGAGATGTAATTCCGGTCTTCCACACTGCCGAGGGGCTTCCGGGGTCATCATGGGTAAATGTAACTTCAAGGGCCATTTCGCTCCAGGTCCACCACGGTTCTCTTATTTCTTTCCCGCCACAGATAATGGCAAGTGAGTTGCGGTATTTGGTCATACTGAAACAATATCGTCGATTGTTTTTTACCGGACAATTAAGTTTCGTAAGTGTCGCGTTGCCATGGTTGTCAGTCTGGAAAGAATAGAAATAGTTCTGGCTGTTACATTGTATGTATATAAACAGCCGTCCGTTGAATTCCTCCATTGCTGCATTGTAGTATCTGTTGTTCGGCTCTCTGTTTTTACCATCGTCGAGTACCCAGTAGCGGCTGTCCGAGAGCGTGACGTTATCGTTGATTTTGAGTTCGATGAGTCGCATCTCCCAGTGTTTTGTCTGATGGTCGTTTTGGTATAGTTGCACGACATATTGCTTGCCGTTATAAAATTCCGAGGCATATACCGTCCATGAGTCTGACCATATCTCCTTTTCCACATAATCCGGGAGGTCGGCGTAGGCGGATTGGTGAATACACGTGATTGCGGAGATAAATAGTAATAGTTGAAGTAGTTTTTTCATCGGGAAGGTTGTTAAAGTGTGAAATAAAATGATAGTTGGGCTGCGATGTTGCGGCTGAAACGCCCTTCGAGTTTTACTCCGAGATTATCGGCTATAGCAAAGCGGCATCCGGCGATGCCGTTTATCTTGCTACGCGAACGGTAAGTCTCTTCGATGGTGATGGGGAAGTCTTCCCCGACATAAGAAACCGTGCTGTCAAATCGGTCTTTTATACGGTAATCGGTATAGGCGATGCCTACAAACGGGGTCCATTTCCCGAATGTGTGACCGGCATATAGCGGGATATCCCAGCGGAATACATCGCGGCTCAGTCCGTAGCCGTGATATATTGCTGTCCGGTCATCCTGGCTGAATGACAGCAGGTTGTTGTCAGATTTGTTCCATGCTACGGATGGGGCAAGTGTCAGGAACGTCCCCCCGGCAAACGTGTAAGTGTAATTCACGCCGCCTTTGAGAAGAAACGTAGGGTTTTCGCTTGCCGACTTGGTCTGCAACTCGTCGGTTTCCGAATATGAATTTCTCATCGACGTGGTGACTACACCGACACCAACCCATACACTCGTACCGGTTATAAAACTATACTCGGCGCGGAGGTCCATGAATTGTTGTTCAAGTTTATAGTCGTTGTTACGGTTAAGAGTCCTCAGGGCATCCTTGTCTGCGACAAGATCGCTCATCACCTCCCCGTCTTGGTCGGTGATTAGCGATGATGATGCGTCAAGGGTGCTCACGGAGTAGTCAAATCCTCCGGTTATTGAAATCTTGAATCGTGCATCGGCATTTTCTCCGGCAGCAGCGGCTCCGGAGCCGATAAGAAAGGCGAGAATGGGTACTGCAATGTAATTGTGGCGCATGTTGATTGGTTTTTGTTGCCACGGACTTCTCCTCGTCGGCATTATAAAATACAAAAGCGTGAGAGTCTGTATCGGTTGCTCGACTCTCGGTATGAGGCTCTGGCTTGCCTGTTTTCGGGAAACGAGCAACGTAGAAGCCCACGCTTATATGTATTTCATAAAGGAATACATAACCATGAACATCTATCGTTGCTTAACTCCTGCCGAAAACATGTAATGAAACTGCCAGATTTCATACCGAACAAGAATCAAGCGCCGGATAAACGCTTTCCAAATGTCATAGCCGTGAATTGTCATGTGACACGGCTGTCGCAAATTTAATGCAAATCTTTTAAAAAACAATTTTGATTTGCAAAAATATTGCGCGGACTCAGTTTGGTCGGGGCGGGCTTCTACGTATCGTCATTAATCATATCATGATTTTTCCGCGAAAATAATATGTGTAGTTCAGTTTTTGCTAATTTTCGGGCGGACAGAATCATGGACAGAGTTAACTGGTTGATTAATAGCGGGGTATAAATGTGAATCGTTTTGTCCGGATAGGGCGATGCCGATTATGTGGAATTTTTAGTTAACTTTACTGGCATGAAACATATACTTATTATTTTTAGTCTTCTTCCTCTTCTGTGGGGATGCGGTGATTCTGCCGTGACATCTTCTGAAAGCTGGTCGGTGGCGATTGATTCAACCTCGGCACATCAGCGCGCATGGGTGCTATGTGACAATGATGCCCCTGCCGAGGAATATATAGCCATGCAGCGGCAGGCTGTCGAGGATCTTCGTGCCGGTCGTTCAAAAGATGACCCCGTAGAAGTGCTTGCCCAAATGGGGCTTTTTTATAATTATGTGGGTGATTACCGGCAGGGAATCTCTTATCTGCAGGAAGCCGAGACCTGGATTCATGATCATCCGGAGTATAAGCCGGGGGAAGGGGCGATACAGCTTTACGGTGACCTGGGCGACCTTTACCGGATACTTGGAATGATTCCTGAATCAAAGGAGGCGTTTCGCAAGGGCTTTGAATTGAGCGACCGTCTTGGCGGCAGGCTTTCAAGCGACCTCTATTGTTTTGCCGCAGCCGTATATGATGCCGTCGGTGATGCCGACTCCGTGATGTATTGCTACGACATGGCTTTGAAAGCTATTGACGAAGGCAAGACGCGCGCCGACAAAAATAAACTCAGGGAATCGGTAATGCTGCAGCGTGCCGACTACATGGTTGAGTCAGGGCTTTATCCCGACTCACTTGATGTGTGTGTTAAGACTCTTGAAAGTCTTAACCATCCCGATGCATGGTTTCCGGCTATGAAATCGGCGGCGCTCGGCAATGCCTATATAGCGCAAGGCAAGGTCAAGGAAGGGGTGGCTCTGCTTGAGGAGGCTGTTGCCGAATTGCGTGAAATAGGCGATATCGACACAGAGATGCTGTATATGAAGCCGTTAATGACCGCTTATGCCAAAAATGGCATGTCTCAATCTCTGCTAAATGAATTTCTGAGATATGATGAATTGAACGACACCATTCTGAATCATGAAAAGCTGGATGCGGTGACGGGCGCAGACCTGCGTTATCAGACATCGCGTGTGCGCGCTGAAAATGAAGTGCTTGAAATGAAAATGTCGATGATGCGTCAGCGGGTGGTTTACGGATTGATTATCGCTGTGCTCGTGATAATTGGTATTGTGGGGTTTTTCGTTACAAAACGTCGTAATGACCGCCGTGAAATCAATGAGAAGACCGCGCATATCAATAATCTTCTTGATGACCGCATCATGCTTAATACGCGCATCGAACAACTTAATACGGAGGTGGAGGAGCGTCATGCCGCTGAGGAGAAACTTCAGCTACAGCCCGTTTTGCTTGAAAAGAGGCATGAAGAGGATTTCAGGCGCACATTCTCGGAATTGCATCCCGGATTTATCGACGGTCTTCGGCGAGATTTTCCCGGCGTTACCTCGGGTCAGGAGATTATCTGTATGCTGATTTATCTGTATAAGACCAACGAAGAGATTGCCCTCGCTCTCGGTATATCGCGTGACAGTGTAGTCAAAAGCCGTTATCGCATACGTCAGCGTTTCAATATGGAATCAGATGCCGACCTCGATTCATTTATCCGCGGCAGATGAGGGAGTTTTCCGGTTTTTAGTTTTCAGATTTCAAAGGCGATAAAAAAGAGGATGTATCAGAATTCTGATACATCCTCCGGTAAAAGGTATCGTGGATTTATTCCATCAGTTTGCGGTAACGCTTGCGCGGCAGTTCTTTGCCACCGTTGCGCGCTTTCTTGTACTCCTCGTAGTCAGAGTAGGAGCCTTCATAAAATACCACGTTGCCGTCACCCTCGAATGACAAGATGTGGGTACATATCCTGTCAAGGAACCATCGGTCATGGCTTACTACCACTGCACATCCGGCAAAGTCGTCAAGGCCTTCTTCCAGGGCGCGGAGCGTGTTGACATCGATGTCGTTGGTCGGCTCGTCGAGCAGCAGCACATTGCCTTCCTCTTTTAGCGCCATGGCGAGATGGAGGCGGTTTCGTTCACCACCTGACAGCACACCGATTTTCTTTTCCTGGTCGGCACCGGTAAAGTTGAATTTCGACAGATAGGCGCGGGCGTTTATATCCTTGCCTCCCATACGGAAAGTCTCTGTGCCCTGCGATATCACTTCATATACCGTTTTTTCAGGTAGCAGGTCGTGATGGGTCTGGTCGACGTATGCGATTTTTACTGTCTCGCCGACATCGAATGTGCCGTTATCGGGCTTTTCCTGTCCCATGATGAGGCGGAACAGTGTGGTCTTTCCGGCACCGTTAGGTCCGATTACCCCCACTATGCCGTTTGGCGGCAGCGAGAAGTCGAGGTCCTTGAAGAGCTGTTTTTTGCCGAATGCTTTTGCGAGTCCCGTAGCCTCAATGACCTTGTTGCCGAGACGCGGGCCGTTGGGGATAAATATCTCAAGACGTTCCTCGCGCGCTTTCTGGTCCTCGTTGAGAAGCTTGTCGTAAGAGTTAAGACGCGCTTTCCCTTTTGCCTGACGTGCCTTGGGAGCCATGCGCACCCATTCCAGCTCTCGTTCAAGCGTCTTTCTTCGCTTGCTTGCCTGCTTCTCTTCCTGTGCCATGCGCTTTGTCTTCTGCTCAAGCCACGACGAGTAGTTGCCTTTCCAGGGTATACCCTCGCCACGGTCGAGTTCAAGGATCCATCCAGCCACATGGTCGAGGAAGTAGCGGTCGTGGGTGATGGCGATTACTGTTCCGGGATATTGCTGAAGGTGTTGTTCAAGCCAGTCGATAGACTCGGCGTCAAGGTGGTTGGTCGGCTCGTCGAGAAGTAGCACGTCGGGTTGCTGGAGCAGCAGACGGCACAGTGCCACACGGCGGCGTTCGCCTCCCGAGAGGGTTGAAATCACCTGGTCGTCGGGCGGACATTGCAACGCGTCCATGGCACGCTCGAGCTTGCTGTCGATGTTCCACGCGTCGGCGGCATCGAGCTTGTCCTGCAGTTCTGCCTGACGTGCAATCAGCGCATCCATCTTGTCGGGATCATCAAGCACATCGGGGTCGCCAAATGCCTCGTTGACCTTATCAAACTCGGCAAGGAGGTCCATTATCGGCTGCACACCTTCGCGTACAACCTCAATTACCGTCTTGTCGGGGTCAAGCTTGGGTTCCTGTTCGAGATAGCCGACCGAATAACCGGGTGAGAAAACTACCTCGCCCTGATATTGTTTGTCAATACCGGCTATGATTTTAAGGAGCGATGACTTACCGGAGCCGTTAAGACCGATAATGCCTATTTTAGCTCCATAGAAGAATGAAAGATAGATGTCTTTCAGCACCTGCTTCTGGGGAGGATAGATTTTGCTTACCCCCACCATCGAGAATATTATTTTCTTGTCGTCAGCCATAAATATTGGTTATTTCTTTTTAGGGGCGTAGCGCACCGGGTAGTCGACACGCTTCTTGCCCGTGATTATATTGTTGAGCTTGCCGCGTATAAGCTGGCGGCGGATGGGCGATATGTGGTCGATGTAGAGTTTCGCCTCAAGGTGGTCGCACTCGTGCTGCACTATACGGGCAAGAAATCCGGTGATTTCTTCCTCATGTGGCTCGAAGTTCTCATCCACCCACTTAAGACGTATGTGCTCGACGCGGGGTACAGCCTCGCTAAGGTCGGGCAGGCTGAGGCAACCCTCGTCGCGTACTACGGTGTCGCCGTCAAGCACTTCCACCACAGGATTTATCAGGGTGAATTTCTTCCCCTCGCATTCCGGAAAGTGTTCGGCTACAGGCGACGCGTCAATCACCACGATGCGGTCGTTTCTGCCTATCTGGGGGGCGGCAAGCCCTACGCCTTCGGAATAATACATGGTCTCCCACATGTCGGATATGAGTGTCTTCAAGTCGGGATAATCCGGCGTGATATCCTTCGACTCTCGGCGAAGCACGGGATGTCCGTAAAGATATATAGGTAATTTCATCGGTTATATGATTTACTTTGTATATAGTCGTTAAGTATGATGGTCGCCGCCATTTCATCGACGATAGCCTTGTCCTGACGGCGGCTTTTGCGCATTCCGCCGTCAATCATCGCCTGATGGGCGATTGCCGAGGTGAAGCGCTCGTCAAAAAATTCGATGGCTATTTCCTCGGGAAGCGCGGCGCGCAGTTTGCGTATGCCCGGCTCGATATATCTCATTGATTCCGAGGGCGCGCCCTGCATTGTGGTGGGCTTTCCGACGATTATCATGTCGACCGGTTCACGCTTCACGTATGCCGTGACATACTCGGTCAGCTTATGGGTGGGCACTGTGTCCAGCCCGGTCGCCACGATACGTAATGTATCGGTCACGGCGATGCCGCAACGCTTCCTCCCGTAATCGATTGACATAAGTCTTCCCATACTACAAAGTTACACAATCTCCGTTTCTTGTGCAAATATCATTTGCGGCGTGTGTTTTAAATAACATGAGTTTTTATCTGTGAATTATATGATTTTCCCTAACTTTGCACCGTAATGAGTCCCTATAATACTCAACCTAAATGACACATCGTTATTTTAACAAGGTCCGGTTGCTTATAATTTTGCTGTTCTGTAACATAAGCTTGATTTCTGCTGCGCATGACAGCCCCGTCATGGGAAATGGCCTTGACACGTTGGCAGCCGGATCCTATCGTCACCTTGTGACATGCCCCTTGGCGCCTGACAGCGCCGATGTGGCTCTTCACGGGAAAAAAGCTTTTTGGCGAGCAGGGGCAGAGACTGTCGGATTCAATATCGGGCTTTGGGCATTTGACCGCTATGTGCTGAAAGGTCACTATGCCTATATCTCATGGAATACCATAAAGGAGAATTTCCGGCACGGCTTTGAATGGGATGACGACCACCTCCATACCAATATGTTTGATCATCCTTATAATGGCTCTATTTTCTTCAATGCCGGTCGTAGCAACGGCTTCAATTTCTGGCAGTCGGAACTATTTGCCATAGGGGGCAGCGCTATGTGGGAGATGTTTATGGAGCGGGAATACCCTTCCACTAATGACATCATAGCCACTCCCATTGGCGGTGCGGCTTTAGGTGAGGTGTTTTATCGTACCTCCGACCTTATTCTCGATGACCGTGCAACTGGTGGTGAACGCTTTGGACGTGAACTTGCAGCTTTCCTTGTCGACCCGATGAAAGGAATAAACCGTATCATCACCGGCGCGGCGTGGAAAAAACGCGTCACTTCGGGACGACGTTTCGGCATACCGCCTGTAAGCGTGGAGGTGTCGTTGGGTGCGCGCATGCTTACATTGTGGGAAAACGATGAGGGGTCGCGTGCCGGGGTGGCGGCGGAAATTGACATTGAATATGGTGACAGATTTGCGGGTGTAACCAAAACGCCATACGATTATTTTTCTTTTCTTCTTGAACTGCAGGGCATAAAGTCGCAACCTCTGCTTAGCCGTGTCGAGATTACCGGGCGGCTCTTGTCGAAAGAGATTGTTGAGCGTAAGAATCTCAATGTAAATATCGGTCTTTATCAACATTTCGATTATTTTGATTCCGATACCATACGCCCTGAGAGGAAGCCTGTCTTTTTCCCTTGTTCAGTCCCTTATAAATTGGGTACTCCGGCTTCGATAGGCGGTGGGGCTATGTTCCGTTTTTCGCCTCTTTCTACGATGTGTATTGACGGGTATGTGCATGTCAATGGTGTTGTCCTTGCCGGAATTTTGACTGATTTTTACCGTGACTATCATCGTAATTATAACTGGGGTTCGGGGTTTTCGGTCAAGGCGGGTATGGACTGGTCGCTTGTAAACGGCAGGTTGTATGTGCGTCTCGCCAATCAATTTTACCGGATATATACCTGGAACGGCTATGACCCGAATTTTGACTGGTCGCTGACCCCGGAAGGGAAGCCCGTCAATATACAGGGCGATAATTCGACTTCTTCATTTAATCATTTTGAGGCATCGGTAAACTGCCGGATATGGAAACGCCTTTATCTTACCGGGGGTATAGACCTGTACTCGCGAAGTACGATGTATAACATGAATGTCGCTCTTGGAAATGCTTCTACGAGCAATCCTATTATAAACAGTAAACAGCTCGGCTTTCATCTGATGCTTACTTACCATATATAATAAATCTGCTAATTTGTGAAATGATTGTGATATAGTAGATTGACATATTTTAACGGAAAAACAGAGCGGAATATTTGGAAACATAAAATAAAGTGCATAACTTTGCACTCACAAAAATGACATCGCGGGATGGAGCAGTGGTAGCTCGTTGGGCTCATAACCCAAAGGTCGCAGGTTCGAGTCCTGCTCCCGCCACAAAAGAAAAATTCAAGATCCTCACAACCATTCAGTTGTGGGGATTTTGCAATTTAATATTGGACAAATTAGTCCTTTCCGTTTCCTTTTCGGAGAAGAATTTGTAATAATTAAAAAATGTAGCATTGCTAATCCTGATTTTATAAATCGTTTTAAAATAGATCTCTATGATTGATTTTTTCAGAATTTATCTGCCATATGGCTTGGATAGGAATGATGAGGGCGATTGGGCTGTGTTCAATCGTGACTATGCGCCTCTTGGTCAAGACCGATTTCAGACTCTTGCACCCAAGTTGGATTACAAGAAATATGATAAACTCAACGAAAAGCTAATGCTTAAGTTGGCTTCGGAAGGTGGCGAGGTAAGGCGTGATGCTGATGGAAGGGTCAACCGTGTTTATCTATATTCCGATAAAACAAATCCTAGAGAGATTAAAGTAAACAAAGAACTTTGGGAGATTTATCAGTCGAAGTTGATGTTATTGAGTGGATTAAACCTGCTATATTAGTCGATAATTAGGACAAATTTGGGGACAAATGATATATTAACCATATATAGTGTGCTTTAAACCATAAGCTTAATTCGCTCTTATAATATGCTCTTGCTCCCGGCATAAAGAAGCACCTATAGCAAAATAGGAAATTAGCTGTTGTAGTGCGGGCTTGCATCCACAAGTCCCTACATTAGCATATGTATATTAGTTTGATAATCAGTGAAGCTGATTAAGGAGTAGTAGCGCTAATGTAAGCTCATGCCACTAAATTTAAGGATTTTGCCCGGAATGGGCAAGATGTCGTTAACCGCGGGTAGCCCCGCATGGGGCACCCGTGGCACACAAGCCTTACCAAACAATACAACCCTGAAACGGGTTGCATAAATACGTGCTAATCAAGTAGCTATGCAACC
>ENA-OZJX01000206-OZJX01000206.1-human-gut-metagenome-genome-assembly--contig:-NODE-206-length-20956-cov-16.225157_pt1 | contig 20956 bp, 23 predicted proteins | sample MGYA00244177_ERZ653752 | MGnify/ENA primary metagenome ERZ653752 (study PRJEB26926, sample SAMN06165333) | human gut metagenome | biome: ENVO:00009003; feature: ENVO:2100002; material: ENVO:00002003... | reverse complement strand
GGTATTAGATTTAAGGTAAAAAGATTATTCGTCGTGACGACGAGTAATTTTTTTTTGCCGTTAACTTAAAATCAAGATTATGGCAACAGAAAAAGATACATTCACATATATGACACTATCCAACGGCTTGCGTCTGGTACACCGCCATTCAGCCACCCAAGCCGAATATTGCGGACTCGCCGTAAAAGCGGGAAGCCGTAATGAAACACCTGACACATACGGTATAGCTCATTTTGTCGAACACACCATATTCAAAGGCACCGACCGCCGGCGTTCATGGCACATAATCAACCGCATGGAGGCTGTAGGCGGGGAACTGAATGCCTACACCTCCGAAGAGGTGACAATGATATATTCGGCATTTCCAAAGGGCAACCTGTCGCGCGCAATCGAACTGATCGCTGACCTGGTGTCATGCTCCCGCTTTCCAGAGCGCGAAATCGACAAGGAGCGTGAAGTGGTGATGGATGAAATATCCTCCTATCTCGACACTCCGTCAGACGCCATATTCGACGACTTCAACGACATGATATTTGCAGGCTCATCCCTGGGGCATAACATACTTGGAAACACCGAGACAATATCATCGTTCACGCCTGATACCTGCCGCAAATTTCTTGATACATATTACACGCCCGGCAATATGGTACTGTTCTATCTCGGGCCGACAGCGCCTTCACGTTTCTACACGGCAGCCGACCGCTATTTCGGGCATCTGCATTACACCACCGGCGTTACCGCTCTACCGGTTCCGGCGGTCAATGCTCCGTTTGACGAGACACGGTGTATCAACACCCATCAGAGCCACACGGTGATTGGCGCACGTATCCCCGGATTGTTTGAAGACAAGAAGCGTGTGTTCGGATTACTGACCAACATGCTCGGCGGACCATGCATGAACTCGCTTTTCAATGTGGAGCTACGCGAGCGTCACGGATATGTTTACACTGTCGATGCATACACGTCATTGTTTACCGACTGCGGGCTGTTCACGGTATATTTCGGCTGCGACGACGAGCACACAAAGCCATGCCGACAAATTATATTCGACATCATAGAGCGCCTTGCAAACTCTCCCATAAACAAGCGCACACTCGATGCGGCTAAAAAACAATATCTCGGTCAGTCGCTCGTCGCAGGCGAAAACCGCGAACAATTTGCCCTCTCCATCGGAAGAAGCACCCTGTTTAACGGCAAAATCATCCCCTCTAAGGAGATAAGGGAACGCATCAACAGTATAACCCCGGAAGAACTACAGACCGCAGCGCAGCAGATTTCCAAAGAGAAGTGCTCGATTCTTACTTTCAGCCAATAATCTGTTCCAAATGTCGCGAAGGTGATGGTAATTGCTCATTTTTGCTTAACTTCGCGCAAAATAACGTAAGATTACCACAAAGATGAAAATCGGAAACATTGATTTAGGCGAACGTCCCGTGATGCTTGCACCGATGGAAGATGTCACCGACCACTCTTTCAGGCTTATCTGCAAAGAGCAGGGAGCCGACATGGTATATACGGAATTTGTATCGGCAGACGCCCTCATCCGCAATATCAGCGCCACCACCCGAAAACTGCACATAAATCCGGCGGAGCGCCCGACGGCGATACAGATTTACGGGCGCGAAATAGAGCCGATGGTGGAAGCGGCAAAAATAGTGGAGGAAGCGCGACCCGACATACTTGACATCAATTTCGGGTGTCCGGTAAAAAAGGTCGCAGGTAAAGGAGCCGGAGCCGGGATGCTCCGTGATATTCCCAAGATGCTCGCCATCACTTCAGCAGTGGTCAGGGCGGTCAATATTCCTGTCACGGTAAAGACACGTCTGGGATGGGACCACGAATCAAAAATCATAGTGGAACTTGCGGAGCAGCTTCAGGACTGCGGCATTCAGGCTCTGACAGTACACGGTCGTACACGCTCGCAAATGTACACCGGTGAAGCAGATTGGGAGATGATAGCCCGCGTGAAAGAGAACCCGCGGCTTACCATACCGCTGATAGGCAACGGCGACATCACCACCCCTGCCAAGGCTGAGGAAGCGTTTACCCGCTACGGGGTGGACGGCGTGATGGTGGGAAGGGCTTCAATCGGCGCGCCGTGGATATTCCACGACATCAAAAGCCGACTCACGGGCAAAACCGACGAACAGCTTTCAATAGGAGCGAAATTCGCCCTGCTGCGGCGGCAGATTGCGGAAAGTATCGAAAACATTGATGAATACCGCGGCATACTGCACATACGCCGTCATCTTGCCGCATCACCGCTATTCAAAGGCATCCCCCACTTCAGGGACACCCGTATAGCCATGCTCCGTGCATCAACCCACAGTGAACTCAACGACATCCTCGACCGTATAGAATATGACATACTGCCGGCTCTAAGCAGTGAAGAAACATACTTGAACGAAAACTAAGAATAAAAGACATGATTAGACGACTTCTGGCATCAGCCATCATCACCTTGCTTGGCGTAGGGGTCTCGACAGCAGCCGACGACCTGCGCAAATATGAACTCGATGTAAAAGACTTCAACGAGCTTATAGTAATCGAGGGTCTACGCGTCGATTACCGATGCAATCCCGATTCAGCAGGCTATGTAAGTTTCGTCACGACACCTGACATAGCGTCGGTGCTTATGTTTACCAACAACAAGAGCAAACTTGAGATGCAGATAGCCACCGACGGCATCGATTATGACAACCTGCCGCTGATAAATGTATATTCGCGTTTCCTCAGCAAGGTGGAAAACAGCGGCGACTCCCTGGTGAGAGTGTTGTCGCTCAATCCTACCCCGAATTTCAAGGCGCGTGTGATAGGCAACGGCTCTCTTTCAGTTCACGGCATTGACACCACCAATCTTGACGGCTCGCTTGAGACCGGCAACGGTTCGCTGACACTGAACGGCAAAGCTGCCAAAGCAAAATATAGCCTCGTAGGCACAGGCTCCATCCAGGCTGACGAGCTTGAAGCCGATGAGGTGAAATGCTCCCTACTCGGAACCGGTTTCATCGGATGCTACCCGGTAAACTTCCTGAACGTAGTGGGTGCAAGCGGAAAGGTTTACCACAAAGGCAATCCCAAAATCAAAAACCGGTCGATAGGAGTAAAAATCATTGCCATCGATGAAAACTCGGTAGAAAAGAAATAATCGCCTGAAGGCAATAAAACAACAATGGGCAGTGTCGCGCGACACTGCCCATTGTCATATAGAATAGTTGTTATCAGCCTATTGTGATACCGGAGAAACCCATGAACGCAAGCGCAAGCAGACCGGCACACAGAAGTGCGACAGGTACTCCACGCATAGGTCCGGGCACCTCAACCATGGTGAGTTTTTCACGGATGCCTGCGAAAATCACAAGTGCAAGCGTAAAGCCCACAGCCGTGGCAACCGCATAGGTAAGCGATTCACCGAGATTAAATCCTTTCTGAATTACAAGGATAGCCACGCCCAGAACGGCGCAGTTGGTGGTAATCAAAGGGAGGAACACACCCAAAGCCTGATATAGCGCAGGGGCGATTTTCTTCAATATAATCTCAAGCATCTGCACGAGCGCGGCAATCACAAGGATAAACACGATGGTCTGCATATACGCCAGCCCGAGCGGGTCAAGCACATAAATCTGAAGCAGCCATGTGACAAGAGTGGCAAGGAGCATCACAAACGTAACAGCCGCTCCCATACCCGTTGCGGAAGATAGCTTCTTGGAAACGCCAAGGAACGGACAGATACCAAGGAACTGTGCGAAGACAATATTATTGACAAATATTGCCGTGACGATAATTGAAAGATATGTGAGCATGATTACGAACGATTACGGATATAGTTAAACAAAGCCACGAGGAAGCCGAGGGCGATAAACGCTCCGGGGGCAAGCACGAACACGAGTGAGCCGTAAGTCTCGGGGTAAACCTGAGCGCCAAACACGCATCCTGTACCAAGAATCTCACGCACCGCGCCAAGTAGAGTAAGAGCAACGGTAAATCCGAGACCGATACCAATACCGTCAAACGCCGAGTCAATAACCGAATGACGCGAAGCGTATGCCTCGGCACGACCGAGCACGATACAGTTAACCACGATAAGCGGGATAAACAATCCGAGACTTGCATTCAGTTCCGGAAGGTAAGCCTGCATCATCATCTGGAGGAGGGTCACGAAAGTAGCGATGACGACGATAAACGCCGGGATACGCACTTTATCAGGCACAAGGCTCTTAATAGCCGATATGACTATATTGGAGCAGATAAGCACACCCATTGTCGCAAGTCCCATCGACATACCGTTCATAGCCGAACCGGTAGTACCGAGAGTAGGACACATACCGAGCAGCAGGACAAATGTAGGATTTTCAACTACAAGTCCATTATATATGATACGAAGTTTATTCATTGCTGTGGTCATTTTTATAAGTCACAAACGCCTGATAACAATCACGAAGAGCCGACAGGAACGCGCGGGAGCTGATTGTGGCTGCGGTAATCGCGTCAATCGCTCCGCCATCTTTTGCCACGGTCATATTTACCTGCGCGGGATCCTTGTCAATCACGCTGCGGTTGCCCTCTTCCATGCGGAACCATTCGTTCATCTTTGCTCCGAGACCCGGAGTCTCGGCATGGGAAAGCACCTGATATCCGTGTACGACACCTGCGGCATCAAACCCGTACATCACCTTCACCTCACCAGAGAAACCGTTGAGAGTATAACCCTCGACAGCGGCACCGACAAACTTGTCGCCCTCATAAGCGGGATAGATGATAAACGGCGCGTTACCGTCGCCCATCACGTTAAGCTCGACAGCCTTTGCAAGGGGGTCGTTGTCAAACGGAGGCAACACGTCTTTTATAGCATCGACACGTGTCTGCTTCGCAGCGGCAGCGATAGGCTCTGCCGTCACGCTGTTTGCCCACGCGAGGAGCGCCGAGGCTATGATTGTAATTACGCCCAGCGAAATTATCATGTTGGGCAGTGTGGAAGCGAGTTTTTTCATTTCTTACTCCTTTCTCCGAACTTACGCGGCTTAATGTAACGGTCAATCAGAGGCACAACACTATTGGCAAGCAGGATGGCGAAAGACACGCCTTCCGGATAAGCACCCCATTTACGTATTACTATAGTGATTACACCAATGAGCACACCGAACACAATCATACCTTTATGGGACATAGGCGAAGTCACATAGTCGGTAGCCATGAAGCATGCACCGAGGATAAGGCCTCCCGAAAGGAGCTCGACAGCGACATTGTCACCGAGACAGAGGGTAAACAGTGCCACTGTTCCGAGGACCGCCACGGGAATATGCCAGGTAATCACCTTCACGCAGAGCAGATAGATGAATCCGATAAGAAGAGCTATCGCAGCAACCTCACCAAGCGAACCACCCATATAACCTATCGCTTGATTTGCAAGGTTTACATCGGCAGCCTGAATCTCGCCAAGCTTGAGCAGACCGAGAGTAGTGGCGCCGGTAGTGGCATCGGTATAATTCCATGCGTTTTCCAGCGGCACAGGCCATGAAGTCATCTGCACCGGAAAAGAGATGAGAAGGAACACACGCCCTACGAGAGCCGGATTCCAGATATTGCAACCAAGACCGCCAAACGCCATCTTGCCGATACCGATAGCGACCACGCAACCGATAAGCACAATCCACACGGGAAGATTGGAAGGAAGGTTGAATGCAAGGAGCAGACCGGTAAGGATGGCGGAACCGTTGGCGAGAGTCGCATCGGGATTACCGAACATCCACCGGTTTACGACGTACTCGGTAGCCATACATCCGAGCAACGCGGTAACTGTCACGATAAGAGCGCCCACCCCGAAGAAATAAATCGAGCAGGCAAGCGCGGGAAGCAGCGCTATTATGACGTGCCACATACAAGTCGACACCGTTCTGCCGGTGTGGACATGGGGCGACGCCGAAACTGTTAACATTGGGCTCATTTTTCCATTGTTTATTTTTGCTGGCGCGCACGGATAATGCCGCCGACAGTAGTTTTACCAAGTCTAATAAAATCAAGAATCGGGCGCGTCGACGGACAGATGAAGCTGCAGCAGCCACACTCGATGCAGTTCATCACCTTAGCCTCTTCAACCTCCTCCCAACGCCCGAGACGCGACAGGGTGCTGATAAGATAGGGTTCAAGCCCCATCGGACATGCGCTGACACATGACGCGCAACGGATACAAGGCTCTACCTTTCGGCGCACAGCCTCCTTTTCGGGGAGCATGAGTATGCCGGATGTACCCTTTACTGTGGGAGCGTCAATCTGCACCATACTCTTACCCATCATCGGGCCGCCAAGGATAATCTTGCCGGTGTCGGCGGGTACACCGCCCGCCACATCGATAAGCTCTTTCAGGTTAGTACCTATGGCGGCAAGATAGTTACCCGGCTTCGCAACGGAAGGACCGGTTATGGTCACGACACGGTCAATAAGAGGCTTTCCGAACTTCACCGCCTCATAGACAGCATAGGCAGTGGCGACATTCTGTACAATCGCGCCGGTCGCGATCGGGAGCGCGCCCGAAGGCACTTCCTTGCCTATGGTAGCATCGATAAGCTGCTTTTCACCGCCCTGCGGATATTTCACTTTAAGCCCCATCACCTCGATACGGCTGTCGGAAGCAGCCTTCGAGGTGAGCAGTTCGATTGCATTGCCCTTGTTTGCCTCAATACCGATTATGGCACGATTCACACCGGCAGCCTTCATCAGCAGCTGCACACCAGCTATGATTTCATCGGGATGCTGAAGCATGAGCGCGTGGTCGTTTGTCAGATACGGCTCACACTCGACTGCATTGATGATAAGCACCTCAGCCTTGCTTCCCGGAGGAGGCGAAAGCTTGACCTTGGTCGGGAATGTGGCACCGCCAAGACCCACGATACCGGCGGCATCGATAATCGACACAAGCGCCTTGGAGTCAAGGGCGGCAATCTCCTCGTCGGTGCGAAGAGGCTTGACGGCGGCGATGGCATCCAGGTCATTCTGATGATCTTCGTCGGTAGCGGTTATAGTGACGGTATCTACCGGCAGACCGAACGCCGTCTTATATTTATCAACTTTGGTTACAGTGCCCGATATAGAGGCATGCACGTTAGCCGACACGAAGCCTCCGGCAGCGGCGACAAGGTCGCCACGGTTTACATGGTCGCCTTTCTTGAGTTCGCATTTTGCCGGCGCCCCTATATGTTGCGCAAAGGTAATAACCACTTCACGCGGCAGCTCTACGGGTATAATCGTGCCCGAAGCTGTCAATTTGCTTTCAGGGGGATGTACTCCTCCCTTACGAAATGTATGCAACATGATGTTATTCGGTTACCTTGATTTCTTTAACTATTCTTGTGGTGTGGATAGCCTTTGTAGGACACTCGGCGACACACTTGTGACAAAGACGACACTTCTCGAAGTCAATGTAGGCAAGATTGTCGGCAAGCGTGATTGCCTCAAACGGACACACTTTCACACACTTTCCGCAGCCAATACAAGCGGCTGAACACTCCTTGCGCGCCTGCGCGCCACGGTCCTTGTTGGCACAAGCCACCCATACACGCAGTCCCTTCGGACCTTTGGCACGGAGCTCGATAATGTGGCGCGGACATTTCTTTACACATGCACCGCAACCGGTACACTTGTCATAATCCACGACAGGCAGACCGGTGACGGGATCCATGTGAAGAGCACCGAACCGGCATGCCGATACACAGTCGCCACAACCGAGACAGCCGTAAGGGCAGTCAGTGGTGCCGGCACTCAGCGAGCTCAGGATAGCACACGATTTGGGTCCGTCATAATTTGAAGTTGTAGGTCGATTCTCACATGACCCGTTGCAACGGAGCACAGCGACCATCGGCTTGGAAGCCGCAGCGGTAAGCCCGACGATTTCAGCGATTTTTCCCATCGCTTCATCACCGGCACCGGGACACATCAGATTGTCAAGCGAATCGGCAGAGGCACACGCACAAGCGAAATCATGACAGCCTGAACGGCCGCAGCTTCCGCAGTTTGCACCGGGGAGCAGCCCCTCGATCTGTTCGATACGGGGATCCTCCTTCACATAAAACCGCTTCGAGACAATAAAGAGGATGATGGCACTCAAGATGCCAATCCCTCCTAAAGTTAGAATTGCAATAATGATTGGTGACATCTCACGGTAATTTGTTGGTATTATTAATGATTAGTTGGTAATTTATTCTTAAAGCTTTTCAATGGTCCATGTAAACTTTTTGTTGACGCGCTTGCGCATCATGTACAGCACAATGAAATAAAGCGATACAAAAAGCAGTCCCGCCAAGGCGCTCAATCCCTCGTCGAGACCAGCCAGCGCAGCAAGCGCAACTCCGGCGGCAAGCGCGATACACGGAAGCACAAGGGCTATCAGCGTCGCAGAATACTGTTTGCTGTCAGAGATAAAAAGACGCACCTCTTCGCCACAGGCAAATTTCTCGCCGTTTCGCACGGGAACCTTTATACGCGGATTGTCGTCACCGGCACCGTTACACATAAACTTTATGCTGCATCCGCCACATTTGTCGGCACCATCATGAATCCTCACAATAACGGTATCCGCAGTCGTGCTGACCACGGTACCGGTGTGGGCTATAACCCCGGTCATCAGTCGTCAAGCTTATGAATGACCAGACCGGAACGGAGTTTCGGCTCAAACCAAGTAGTCTTCGGAGGCATGATATTGCCGGTGTCGGCGATGCGCATCAACTGGTCCATGGACACCGGATACAGGGCAAGCGCCACTGCCATCTCTCCGGAATCGACGCGTCGCTTCAGTTCGCCGAGACCACGTATTCCCCCCACAAAGTCGATACGCTTGTCACTGCGCAGGTCATGGATTCCGAGTATATCGCGGAGAATAAGATCGCTCGAAACGGTGACGTCAAGCTGTCCGATAGGGTCACTGTCATCATACGTGCCTTCACGCGCAGTCAGGCTATACCATTTTCCGGCAAGATAAAGCGAGAAATTGTGCAGGCGGCAGGGACGGTATTCCTCCTCCCCTTTCAGCTCAACGACAAAGCTCTTGTCAAGAGCCTTCAGGAATCCGTCGGCATCGAGACCGTTCAGGTCTCGCACAACGCGGTTGTAATCTATGATGTTGAGATGCGACGCGGGAAATGCCACGGCGAGGAAATAGTTGTATTCCTCATTGCCGGTGTGAGCGGGATTGGCTTTCGCTTTTTCATTGCCCACAAGTGCGGCAGCTGCCGTGCGATGATGCCCGTCGGCTATATACAGCGACGGGATTCCGGCGAATGCCTCGGTGATGGCAGCCGTCATCTTGTCATCGTCAATCACCCAGAATGTGTGACCGAAACCGTCGGGAGCCACAAAATCATATTCGGGAGTGCCGGCAATCACCTCTTTCATTATGGCGTCAAGAGTCGCATTATCGGGGAACGCAAAAAACACAGGCTCGATATTGGCATCATTGACGCGCACATGCTTCATGCGGTCCTCCTCCTTATCGCGGCGGGTCAGTTCATGCTTCTTTATGCGGCCTTCCATATAGTCGTCGACATTAGCCGCCACAACAAAGCCGTACTGCGTCCTGCCGTTCATTGTCTGGGCATAGATATAATAATGTTCCTTTTCATCCTGCACGAGCCAGCCATTCTGTTGGAAAGCCTTGAAATTGCTCACTGCCTTTTCATACACTTTCGGGTCATGCTCGTCGGTGCCCGGCTCGAAGTCGATTTCCGGTTTTATGATATGGTAAAGCGACTTTTCGTTACCGGCAGCCTCTTCGCGGGCTTCCTCGGAGTTAAGCACGTCGTAAGGCCGCGAAGCCACCTGCGTGACCAGTTCGCGCGGAGGGCGTATGCCCCTGAACGGTTTTACCTTTGCCATTGCTTGTCAGTTTTTTATGATATTAATTTTATGATTGTTTCGGGTAACACTATGTCTCTTATGAGATTGACCGTAATCATTTTCTGATGATAGTCTGCTCACGGTCGGGACCGATAGAGACAATAGTAATCGGAGTCTTAAGCTCTTTTTCAAGGAAGGCGATATAATCCTTGAACTGCTGCGGGAACTCATCCTCGCTCTTCATGGCGGTCATATCGGTCTTCCATCCGGGCAGAGTAACATATACAGGCTTGATTTCATCTTCCTCAATCGAGAAGGGGAAATCCTCGACGCGCTCACCGTTTATCTCGTAAGCCACGCAAGCCTTGATTTCGTCAAATCCGTCAAGCACGTCGCTCTTCATCATGATAAGCTGGGTCACCCCGTTAATCATGATAGCGTAACGCAACGCCACGAGGTCAATCCATCCGCAACGGCGTTCACGACCCGTAACAGCACCATATTCGTGACCGAGATCGCGGATAAGCTTGCCTGTCTCGTCGAAAAGTTCGGTAGGGAATGGTCCTGCGCCTACACGGGTGCAATAAGCCTTGAATATGCCGAATACCTCCCCTATCTTGTTGGGGGCGACACCGAGACCCGAGCATGCCCCGGCACATATCGTGTTACTTGAAGTGACAAACGGATAGCTGCCGAAGTCGACATCAAGCATGGTACCTTGCGCGCCTTCGCAAAGCACACTTTTGCCGTCGGCAAGCAGTTTGTTGACCAGATGCTCGCTGTCAACGATATCGTAACCCTTGATATATTCGATTGCTGACAGCCACTTCTGCTCAAGCGCTGAAAACTCCGGTTCCTCACCCATCGAGCGGAGCATTGCCACGTGACGGTCGCGGGCGGCGGCATATTTCTTGTCGAAGTTGTGATACACATCACCGAGGCGCAGGCCGTTACGGCTTATCTTGTCGGTATATGTCGGACCGATACCCTTGCCTGTAGTACCGATTTTCGCGCCGCCCTTAGCTTTCTCATTCGCAGCGTCGAGCAGACGGTGGGTAGGCATGATGAGATGAATCTTCTTGGAAAGCTTCAATATCTTCTTAAGGTCTACCCCGCTCTTTTCAAGCGACTCCGCTTCCTCGCGGAAAAGCACCGGGTCAAGCACCACGCCGTTGCCTATGATGTTAGTCTGACCATGCTGGAATATTCCTGACGGAATCGAACGGAGCACATACTTCTTTCCTTCAAACTCAAGAGTGTGTCCGGCGTTGGGGCCTCCCTGGAAACGTGCCACCACGTCGTAACGCGGAGTAAGTACATCTACTACTTTTCCTTTCCCTTCATCGCCCCACTGCAGGCCGAGCAAAACGTCAACTTTCATGTTATTCAATATTGTTTTGTTTTCAGTTTCTTTCAGTTTCGTAGCGTTTGTTACGGCGGGCGCAAGCCGCACATATTCCATAGACATAGAGGCAAAAATAAGAAGTGTGAAACGCCGAATAGCTGCGTGAGTTCATGAACTTAACCAGCTCGGAATCCTGCGACTCCTTAATCTTGCCACACTGCTGGCAAATGAGATGCAGATGATTGGACACACCGGTCACCAGCTCATATTGAGCAGGCTGGGCACCAAACTGATGACGCCTTACAATGCCGCAATCGGTAAACAGCTCCATGGTATTGTAAAGCGTGGCGCGGCTCACATGAAAGCCGTCGTCCTCGATAGCCGCATACAACGCCTCGATGTCAAAGTGGCGCGTCATCGCACACACCTTGTCAAGTATAGCGTAGCGCTCCGGGGTCTTTCTGAGTTTTTTCACCCTGAGATATTCCGTGAGCGCGGCTCTCGCCATTGTCCGTGACTTGTCGTCAATCATTGCAGTGCAAAGATACGTCAATCTGCGGTGTTAACCAAATTTTAATTATCTAAGAGTATGTTCACTTAAATGTTTTTATTGTTAAATCAGACTTTTCACGCAGTTTTTTTGTTATTTTGCAAAACAGTTTAACCAACAGACCAGCACTACGGCAATGACAGGCGACAAGAAACCCGCTCCTTCAAAATTATCCACGCTCATCTCGGCATGGACAGCCAGGATACGTAATTTCTGGGACTACTGCACCACGGGGGTGTGGAGCGACACGCGCCGCAACTGGAAAGTCAACACCATAAAGACGCTGAACCTGTCGGTACAGTCGTTTATGAACAGTGAGCTTCAAAACCGCGCCTCGATGCTCACTTACAACACTTTGCTTGCAATCGTGCCCGCTCTGGCATTGCTTTTTGCGATAGGGCGCGGATTCGGTTTCCAGAATCTGCTGAAATCACAGCTATTCACATTTTTCCCTTCTCAGCGCGAAGTGCTTGAGACCTCGATAGGATTTGTCGACCATTATCTTGCCCAGGCATCACAGGGCATATTCGTGGGAGTGGGTCTCGTATTTCTCTTGTGGACCATGATTTCGCTCATGAGCAACATCGAGGATTCATTTAATAAGGTGTGGGGGGTAAAGAGCAACCGCCCGATGGCGCGAAAAGTAATCGACTACACCGCCATCATGTTTCTGTTGCCTATCCTTATGGTGTGTTCAAGCGGAATCTCCCTGCTCATGTCGACCACGATAGTCGACAACCCGCATTTTAAATTGTTTTCACCCGCCGTGAAGGTGCTTCTTGACTTTGCGCCCTTCCTACTCACTTGGCTCTCCTTTACCGGCATGTACATGCTTTTCCCCAATACAAAGGTAAAGTTCAAACATGCCTTCTACTGCGGCGTACTCGCCGGTACGGCGTTCCAGATTCTGCAATACCTGTTCGTGTCGGGACAGATATATGTGTCGAAATACAATGCCATTTACGGTAGTTTCGCCTTCCTGCCGTTGTTGCTGATATGGCTCCAGCTCGTATGGAGCATCACTCTTGCCGGAGCTGTGCTCTGCTATTCGTCGCAGAACATATTCCAGTTCAATTTCAGCAACGACATCAACGCCATTTCACTCGACTACAAGCGCAAAATAGCCGTGGTCATAATGACGATAATCGTGAAGCGCTTCAGGGAGCAGCTCCAACCCCTCACCATAATGGACTTTGCGGCACTGTATCACATGCCGTCGCGTATCGTCACCGACCTTATACGGGAAATGACTGATGCTGGGCTACTTTCAATCGTGTACTCGGAAAACGAAAAAGAGCAACACGCCTATCAACCGGCGGTCGACATTCACGACATAACACTCGGATTTGTACTTGACAAACTCAACTCGCAAGGTTCCGATGACTTCATACCCAACTTTCAGGAGGAATTTTCACCGATTCTATCCGTCGTCGAGAAGTCAATCGAAGCGACCATAAACGCCGATTCCGACACAGTGCTCATGGATATTGATGTCGACATATCGGGCACTCCGTCGCCACGTCACATATTTTAATTTCAACATAACTAAACAACAAGACAGATGAAAAATCCAATTTCTACCAATGAGGCTCCCGGAGCAATCGGACCTTACAGCCAGGCTATCGACACAGGTGCGTTTCTTTTCGCGTCGGGACAGATTCCCATCAATCCCGCCACCGGAGAAATACCGGAAGGCATAAAGGCACAGACCGCCCAGTCGCTTGCCAATGTAAAGGCAATACTGAAAGCAGCCGGACTCACCACCGCAAATGTGGTAAAGACAACCGTATTTCTCGCCGACATGGGCGACTTCGGCGCAATGAACGAGATATATGCCGAAACTTTCGAGGCACCCTACCCCGCGCGTTCAGCCGTTGCCGTAAAGACTCTCCCCAAGAATGTGCTTGTAGAAATCGAGGTCATCGCCACCCGATAATCTGCACCACGACATCACTACATTTCCATATAAACGCCTCTGCTTTGAAAGCCGGGGCGTTTATTTCATACCGGTCTCAAACACACCGAGAAATACACCCGCAAAATCAGATGTACATAGCTGTTAATCAAAATAAAAGTGTTACTTTTGCAATATGAACGACTTGACAGTATCAAATATCGAACGGCAGAATGTGCTAAACAATCGCTATGCCGTAGAGGATCTTCAGGAGAACCTTGGATTTACCGGAATGCTCTTTGAGGGAGAATACCGTTTTACCAAGAAAATGGTGGCGGAATTCTATGAGGTTGAAGAACGCACTATCGAGCGCCTCTTGGAAGAGCATGGCGACGAGCTGAAATACAACGGCTACATTTTAAGTAGAGGTAAGCAGTTGAAAGAGTTTAAGTTGCAATTTGCTCCCGTCATCAATGTCGGGAGCAAAACCACTCAACTTGGCTTATTCAATTTCCGTGCCGTGCTCAATGTCGGTATGCTGCTGACTGAAAGTGAAAAAGCGAAACAAATCCGTGCCCGCATCCTTGATACAGTCATCTCTACCATCAATAAAAGAGCAGGCGGAGGTACGAAGTTCATCAATACGCGCGATATTGACTTCCTACCGGCGGCTATTGAAGAAGACAATTATCGAAAGAACTTTACAAATGCTGTCGGCAAATATGTGCAAGGTCATAAAAATTTCAAATACGCTCAGATAACAGATTTTATCTATCAGGCAATATTCAAGGAAAAAGCAAGAGAATATCGAGCATTATTGCGTCTTGATAAGGACGACAATGTTCGCCGCACTCTATATGCTGAGGTTCTCCGTTGTGTTTCTTCTTTTGAAAACGGAGTCGGATACGCGATTCAATCCGAATACAAAGTTAACGGTGGAGAAGCTTTGCCATTGGATCGTGTCAAAGAACTTATCTCGGAGCAGGAGCAATCCCCGGCTATGCAACCATTCATTTATGATGCCCGCACCAAAATGGCTTCGCGTGATGTCGCTTTTCGTGACGTGTTTCACAATAACATTGCCGGGTATCTAAGAGCTGTTACGCCTGAAGAATTTGACCGCTTCATTGGAGAAAAATCCATCGACTTCGATGATATCATGAACCTTCCGGAAAATCGTGAAGTTCTCAAACGCCTTAAGCAAGCCGATGACGATGAGTGAGGGCCTGAAATATATCGATTACGATGGCGCGTTAGAGGTCTATCGTAAGACAGTCGCCGCCAGCGGTGGCGGTCTGCAGGGCGTGAAAGACGAGGGCGGCATACGAAAAGTGCTTGACTTCGTACAAAATGACCTGTACTATCCGACATTCGTTGAGAAACTGACCTATCTTGTGTTCGGCTTATGCACCGGACACTATTTCGAGGATTCCAACAAACGGGTAGCATTAACCGTCGGCGTCTGGTTTCTCGTTCATAACGGCTACTATTGGCATGCCTACAACTTCATGCAGTGCATGGAAGCAATCATCTACCATGTCGCCGCCGGACGCATCGACAAAGAACTCCTCCTGCGCATCATCACATGCTACATGGCAAACGAGGACTATCCCGAATCCCTCAAACTCGAAATCATCCATGCAATCGATGACCAATCCACAGGATTTAACGAATAAACTTTTTCTTATTTATAATGAGGACGACACCAAGCGCATCGCCTACTACATCCCTTGTCGCCCTCACCCTCATGATTGCCGAAAGCCGCACAGAAAAAAGGGCACCATGGTCAAAGTCATCGCCAACATAATCAACAAGAATAACGGATATTATCTCATCGTCCCATAATATCCATATAGATTTAGACGATAGGGATATATCTAATTAGTATAAGAATGGAATCTAATATAAACAATCGCTCAATACAATATATACAATCGCCATCAAATGCGATTTCGTATAAGTGTAAGTGCATTGATTTCTATCTAAAGAGATTCAGTTGTGAATTGATTGCAAGTGAATTTAGATATGGCAAATTACAATTAGTTACGGATTTGTTATTTCTAACTGTTAAAAATATAATCTCCATAGAAATTAAGGCTGAACATGACGATTTAAGAAGACTATATAATCAGATCATAGAAGCGAAAAAAAATTTTAATTTTATAATTGTGTTTGCGGCGGCTAAACATATCGAATCTTTGTTGACAATGTTACCGGCAGATGTCGGAATAACATCGTTTATAGATAATAAAATTACAATAATCCGTACCCCCAAAAGACACATTCTGCAATCAGAAGAAATAATATGGGGTATTCCAATAGCATATCTGCGCAGACACTTTATAGTATCTTCTGACTATAATTCAGATGAAACGAGAGATTACATATTAACTAAATATAAACATAGAATACCATCTGTATACAGAGAATACTTGCATAGTAAGTTCCAAACAAAGTATACACAGTTTTTATCCGACAGAGGAGAAGAAACTCATCTAGAGGATATCCCAGTATTATCAATGAAAGAGTATATAACTAAGCTATAAAAATCTGCTGAGTATTTGCTGCTGAATATGAGTATTCATTCTTACCGAAATCCAAAATGAAGGAGAAGAAGATGGTACGGAACCATCTGCACACAATTGAATTTGTCGGAGCCCCCATATATTATTGATATCTGAAGGGAAACTCTTGTCATTTACACATGCTTTAGCGACCTGAATATAGGTGCCCGCGTATGAGGTTATTCCTGTTGGCCTTTTTTGACGATGATAAAAAACGACATCCTTTAGAGCCACATCAATTCTAGGTCTCCAACCATGAGCCATGATAATTGTATCATTTCTAATCGGATTAATTGAGCCATAATCTCCGTAGTAAATATCAGGATGTATTTTTGCAACAGCATTATACAAATCAATTTCCGTTAGCTTTAAGACATCGGTATTTAAATCTCCGAACATCCGAACATTATTAGGATACGAAGTTGAAGCTATAATATATTTTGTGTCAGGATCCCTAAATATCGATTTGATATTTGAAATGCGTGCAATGCATCTTTCTGCAACATTATTGTATGACGCTTGAGGCACATACCCACAATCAAGAATAAAGATTGTCGGAGTTTCTGCTAAAAATTCGGTCAGGTCGTCATAAAAATTATCATCTTCTATCGGATTCCGATATGCAACTACTCCAAATATTTCTACGAGGGACGTAATTTGTCGAGAAATATTTTCTTGGAAATAAGGATCATTATAATTCCATAGAATGGTAGGTATTATATTGCTGAAAACATTTTCTTCTTTTAGTCCAGTCAAGAAGGATATCCAGTGAGCATATCCGTCTTTAGGGTTATATAACATTTTTGTTTCCAAAGAAGCCAATGAGTCTTCGGATGTAACATCTATGCACACCTCAATTCCTTTAAATATCTTTTTTAGTTTATCAAGTCTTTTGTCAAAAGGATAAAAGACTTGATTATTACGAGTGATTTTTCTTCCACGAGTTAATTCTATGATAGGTAACAATTTGGAGATACGTTCCTGAGGAATATTCTCCAACGCACGGATTTCTGCTTCCGCAGTTTTCACAATAAGGCTGTATTTTTCCATTACTTTAAGGTATAACCAAGTGAAAGAATTCTATACTTCATAGCCGCAGCTGAAACTCCAAAAACGTCTGCTAATTGCCCTATATTTCTAATCCCCTCAACGTCGATGTATTTCTTTACACTACTTTCCGGCATTAATAAATTACTGGCAAATTCATTCGCACTATATTCCATGGAATCAAGGATTTCATTTCTAAAAAATACCGCATCTTTAAAGCCGGCATTTTTTTCTTTATGAAGAATATAATGCCCCAATTCATGAGCCAGCGTAAAACGTTGTCTTTTCTTGTTATGTTTTTGATTGATTCTTATTATCCAAGTGCCATTTTCACAAAAAAGCTCTCCTGATTGAGTTTGATCCATCGGAACATACTCAACCTTAATATCATTGAACATAGATAGAGCGGAGTCTAAATCTAAAATTTCACCAGAATAGTATCCTCCTTTACGTGCATATTGAACAATTGTATCAATATCCTTCAATAATGCTGGTTCCTCAAAGGTTTGCTTAGATACTCGAGTAGGGCGTTGTCCGTAAGTTCCCATATTGCTTATTTCTCTGAAATTGTTTCACTTGCTGCTAAATGCTCTTCGATTTCATTAAATGAATCATATAGCAATTGGATATCATTCTGCAGCTTTTCTATTGTTGATTCAACGGCCTCCATTTGATCGGATGTTACAATATCATCTTCAATCCGACCATACAATGCGGTAACCGTTGTTTCTTGAAATGCAATTGAATCATTTAACAGATTGTTCAACTGCTCTAAAATATGATTTCTTGTTTCATTTTTAACTTCTTGTTTTAGGTCTTCAATTTCGCGTTTACTCGTAGCTTTCATAACATAAACGCTACCTATTGAGAAAATTACAAACATCCCCACAAGTACAGCTATAAGACTATTGTAGAAACTCGAAATATGAGATGTGTATTCCGCTGGATTCAATAAAACTCCTTTTGATTCTAAATCACTGAGAGCTTGGAGATGTTCACATCTCAAACTGTCTATTTGCATAGATTGGATTGAGTCTATCGCGACTTCAGGATTCAGCATGTAGACTGGGGCCATATCAATAGGCGCAATCCAAGTAAAAATTACTAAGCCTATAAGGATCACAGAGACGGCACCAATTACACCGGATAGAAAATGATATCTATTCATATTACATTTATTAGACCGATTATGAAATATACACCATTTATTACAGTGTGTTAATACTTATAATACAATTGAAGTCAACTATTAAATTAAATATCTCCTTCTTCAAAATCAGCCTGTGACATGAATTTCGATAAATCAATTTTATTTACTTCTTCTTTTATATACGCTAATGATTCTTCATTAGTCATATGAAGCAATGGGTTATCAAAGGTTCCATCAACTGATTTAATGTCCTCTGCGAGCTCCTTAATCCAATAGGTGCCACTCATTTGAATGAGAAAGCCTCCGGTTTCTTCTGCTATCGCTCTCGCGCGACTCGTTTCGCCAATAGTGTCAATAAGTACTATAGTAGACATATAATTACGACGTTTACCTCTTTGAAGTTGATTGTCATATCTCGTAAGTTTATCCATAGCCGCTTCAGGATTTCCTTTCCCTATAAAGCCTATATCAAAACAAATTCCAATCCCAGGGCGCAACAAAAAAGTTGCATCACATTCACGACGATCATTATTTTCGGAGGACAACCAAAAAACCATACGGTCTTTTGATGTGTCATCTTTATGAATGTATTCTCCACCCATAAGGGTTATTGCACTTCCTAGAACGAACTTTTCAAACAACTTCCCATAGATAGATTTTTCAGATCCCCGTATTGTAAGTGTTTGGGCTCCCATCGCCAGCATGCACCTAAGTAAGGCAGGCCATCTGAGATTGTAAGATTCATTATTTAGTGAAACATCGAGATTGAGTTGTCCAAAAGTCTCAGTGACTGTATCCGCGATTCCTTTCAAATTGGAATCAAGTACTTTTAGATATTCCGAAAGACCGTTATTTCCACGAGTTACATTGTCAACACTTTTAAGGGTAAGCCCAAGAAACCAAAGAAGAAATTGCTGTTCTTCTTTGGACAATTTTTCTGCGCGTCTACGAGTTGATCTTGAATTAGCCAATTCATCAGAAAGGAGTTTTGTCATCTCTGAGGTAAAATTGTCGTATGAAGATAAAGCTTTGAGGAAAGTAACGAAAAGTCCTGAATTCATTAAAAGTAAGCGACGTTGCGTTAAACTTTCTGTCAAACTCCTTATATTCTCTCCTGAAAGGACAGATGCAACTACATTAGATATAATCTCTTTCCCAAGTCTATCAATTATTTGAGAACCACTATATTTAACAAGGGAAAGGCTCTGAACGGGGATAAGATCTCTAAACATCTTTGGGATAATTAATCCAGTTAATATCTATGGGAGAACCATTCGTGGCCGAAACGATGGATTTTTCTATTGAAGCGAGGTATTTTTTGTCTTTCTCAAATAGTGCGAAGCGTCGAGATAAACTTATTGCCGCACGTGCAGTAGTCCCGATTCCACCAAATGGGTCAAGGACAACATCATTTTTAAAAGAATAATATTTTATAACTTTTTGGGCCAACTCTACAGGGAAAATAGCAGGATGCTCCTTCGAATGTGCAGGATGAATTTTCCATACATTCGTTACTTCGTAACCATCTTCAATTTTAGATTCTTTTATTATTTCTTGAAGCGGATGCTTACGTATGAGCCAATCTATCAGTCTGTCAGTCTTCTTACGATAGACAAGTACATACTCTGTAACAGGGACGGGCTTGTATTGACAAGGATTTCTATCAGCGGCAAATCTCCGGCCACGACCGGTCGCCCACCCAGCACCTTCTGGTTTGACCCAAATAATGTCATCAACAAACTCGAACCCTTCCTCAATAAACAACCTATGAAAATCAAAGGGTACCGCTATTCGATGTGACGCTTCATTCCTATTAGCGCGGCGAATTAAAATAGGAGAAACATTCAAAATGAAAAAACGTCCCTCATTCAGAGTTCGATGAACTTCATGAATAATACGTTTCATTTTAAGGAGGTATGCGTCGTATGAAAGATATTCTGCATATTCCGGTCGCGCATTAAAGTAAGGTGGAGATGTAAAAACAAGGTCAACACATTCCGATGGTAATTCTTTGAGAAGCTCTTCAGAATCACCTATGCCAATCGTATTTCTTAGAGTAGAAATTTTTGGAATCCCTTTGCGTACTATTTGTTTCTTTGGAGTAACAGATCGTCCTAAAAGTCGATTCTCCAAAATTTCCTTTGCAGTAGTTCTATTCTGGTCGATGAAAGTGGTTTTAGCATCTATTACTATTTCTCCTATTCTATCTCCATTCTTTGCTTTTAATGGAACGCGCCAAAAATCATATCTATCATCAATTTCAGGAAGACCAAAATCTATAACTTTAGCAAGGTCAATCTCATCGAGATAAACCTTACCTACGGTTCGTGCTTCGTCCCCATTTCTAACCCTATAATTTCTATAGACAGCAATGGGTTCGGAGGCTATATTTGTATCAGTTGGCTCGCTCATATAGATAAAAAACTCCACCTTAGTATCTGAAGGCTGACCAAAACCTGTAACGACTATGAAGGAGTTTCAAAAAGTTTGTCGGCTCTCGCCGTTTTTCTTTGTAATAATTACTTGGAAAGATTCCAATAGGAAGTGCAACTGGCATTTCCTCACTCCTCCTCAGGGGAAG
>ENA-OZJX01000204-OZJX01000204.1-human-gut-metagenome-genome-assembly--contig:-NODE-204-length-21077-cov-4.810389_pt1 | contig 21077 bp, 16 predicted proteins | sample MGYA00244177_ERZ653752 | MGnify/ENA primary metagenome ERZ653752 (study PRJEB26926, sample SAMN06165333) | human gut metagenome | biome: ENVO:00009003; feature: ENVO:2100002; material: ENVO:00002003... | reverse complement strand
TACGAGATCAGCCTCGGTCTCGTGGGCTCGGAGATGTGTATAAGAGACAGGGTGAGAGTGTTTCAATTTCTAATAGCCCATGTCCTTTAATATCTTATCAATTTCGGCAAACTCTGCCGGACTACTTGGTGTCCAGTCAGAGGAATTGCAATATCTGCAATACATCGCCTTTTTATCTCTCAGGCGGTGGCAGTATGGACATTGAACCGAATCGTCTTCAAAGTCAGTTTTCCGCGTTCTGTGAGTACACACTGAGCAGTAAATTGTGTCTCCCTCATCCCAGAGGGTAGCAGGATTATCATTCCCGCAGTTGGTACATTTCATTGTGGTCATTCCTCCTGTAAATGATAATTTAGAAGCAACTGCACAAGCAGTATTCCAAGATCAATTTGCTTCTTACTATGGGTGTGACAAGCTTCCCGAAGGTTATAGCATCGTCAGTTTGGATAGCCTCTGTACAGTCAAAGGTGGCAAACGCCTTCCTGCCGACTGTGAATTACTTGATGATCCAACAGAACACCCTTATATTCGTGTTCGTGATGTTGGAGGAAGTCGCTATGTCTGTCTCACAGACCAATTCCAATATATTGATGAAGAAACGCATCAAGCCATCTCACGATATATAGTAAACACCGGAGATATTGTCATTTCGATTGTTGGTACAATCGGATTGCTCGGCAAGATTCATTCCTCTCTTGATAAAGCAAACCTTACTGAAAACTGCGTTAAACTCGCAGGTATTCATACGGTTACTTCCGACTATCTCTATTATACACTTTGCTATAAAAAGCAAATTAAGGAGATTGACCTTCTGACAGTCGGTGCGGTTCAAGCAAAGTTGCCTATGTACAACATCCAATCTATGAAAATCCTTGTCCCTCCGACCAAGGTGATCAGTGATTTTCAGAAGAAAATGAACGCTTTGGACGAGCAAATTGAAGCAAATACAATGGAAATCCAGAAACTTAATGAGCTTCGATCCGTTCTCCTCGCAAAACTGTCCGATTAAGCCGCTAAATTATCATTTATAGGAGAGAACGATTATGGATAAGATGAATCTATATAAGTGCGCACAAGCTCTATCCGTGAAGTGGAAATCGTTCTTTGGCTTGGGAACAGAGTATGTTGGTTATTTCAAGTGGGAAATGGCTTGGGCATTGATGGGTTACTACCGTTATGCACTTCCGGGCGAATGGGCTGATAACGCAAGCCCCACAGTCATTCTCAAGTCTATCTGCGACAGCATCGAATCGATAAATACCGACTTAGATTGTGCGCATGAGTTGCCAGAGTTTTGGCTCAATAGGGATCAGCTTCCCGTCCTTCCTGCTTTAATGAGCGTCTTAGACCAGTATGAAGAAGATATAATTGATGCTTCAAATGCGGAATGGGAGGAATGGATTGGTTTTCTCAAATCCAAGTGTCCCGATGTGCGGAAAAAACAGATGATACAGTGAGGGGGAAATGATAATGGCGAACTTCAATGAGCATTCTCTTGAAATGTCCATCATGGATTTGTTTCAAGATGAAGGGTATATCTATTTGAATGGTGAGCAGATCCACCGTGAACGCTCTGAGGTTCTGCTTATCGACGATCTGCGGAAATACCTCCTGAACAGGTATGCCTCAGAGGGACTTACCCCAAGCGAAGTTGATAGCATCATCCTTCGCCTGAGGTCTATTTCCGGCACGATCTACGAAGCAAACAAAGCAGTCTGCAAAATGGTTTGTGACGGCTTCATCTTCAACCGCGAAGATCACACAAAGAAAGACCTTTACATTGAGTTGATTGACTTTGATGAGCCAGAAAAAAACGTGTTCAAGATCGTTAACCAATTTGAAATTGAAGGCATCAACAACCAGCTACGCATACCGGACGGGATTGTATTCATCAACGGCATTCCAGTTGTTGTGCTTGAGTTCAAGAGCGCAGTCAAAGAAAATACAACGATCATGGACGCCTATACTCAGCTTACCGTGCGTTATCGCCGTGATATTCCTGAACTCTTCAAGTATAACGCCTTCGTCGTCATAAGCGATGGTGCAAATAATAAATACGGTTCCTTCTTCTCCCCGTATGACTTCTTCTATGCGTGGAGAAAGATTGAAGCTGACGATAAGGAATTGGACGGCATCAATTCCCTTGTAACTATGGTAAGCGGACTGTTCCGCAAAGAACGGCTTTTGGCAGTCATCAAGGATTTTGTCTATTTCCCTGATAGCTCGGACAAAGACCTCAAAATCGTCTGCCGCTATCCTCAGTATTTTGCTGCGGTCAAGCTGTTTGAGAATATCAAGGCACATCTCAGACCGGAGGGGGACGGCAAGGGCGGCACATACTTCGGCGCGACAGGCTGCGGAAAAAGCTATACTATGCTCTTCCTCACAAGAATGCTTATGAAGAGTACCTTCTTCCATAGCCCTACAATCCTGATTATTACCGACCGAACGGATTTGGATGACCAGCTCTCAAAGCAGTTTGTAGCATCCAAGAAGTACATTGGTGACGAAACCGTTGTGAGCATTGATTCCCGCGAAAAGCTGCGTCAGGAACTTCAAGGCAGGACAAGCGGTGGGGTGTACATGACCACCATCCAAAAGTTCACCGAGGACTTGGAGCTTCTGACGGATAGAGCGAATGTGATCTGCATATCCGATGAAGCACACCGTAGTCAGATAAACCTCGATCAGAAAGTCAAGGTCACTGCCGAAGGTGTAGAGCGAAGCTATGGATTCGCAAAGTACCTACACGATTCTCTCCCCAATGCTACCTATGTCGGTTTCACCGGCACGCCCGTAGATGGCACGATTGAAGTCTTCGGTCCGGTTGTCGATGCCTACACAATGACAGAGGCGGTCAAAGACGGTATCACAGTCAACCTTGTCTACGACGGACGCGCTGCACGGGTCACTCTTGATCAGGCAAAGGTTCGGGAAATTGAAGATTATTATGACCGCTGTGCTGTTGAAGGTGCAAATGAGCATCAGATTGAGGAAAGCCAGAAGGCGGTTGCTCATATTGATGCGATCATCGGTGATCCCGACCGACTTCACGCAGTTGCGGAGGACTTCATTAACCACTATGAGACCCGCGTTGCCGAAGGAGCTACCGTTGCAGGAAAAGCAATGTTTGTCTGCTCTAATCGCAAGATTGCATACGCTTTTTATCAGATTATAGTTGGAATGAGACCGGAATGGGCAGAGAAAAAGGTTTGCCCTGACGGGGTTCAACTGACGGAAAAAGAGAAAAAGGAACTCAAACCCATCGAGAAGATCAAGCTCATCATGACGCGAAATAAAGATGATGAGCCTGAGCTTTATGAAATGCTGGGAACGAAAGATGATCGCAAGGAGTTTGACCGTCAGTTTAAGAACGTTAAATCAAACTTCAAAATTGCCATCGTTGTTGATATGTGGCTTACCGGCTTCGACGTACCGGCACTCGACACAATCTACATCGACAAGCCCATCCAGCAGCACAGCCTTATCCAGACGATTTCCCGCGTCAACCGCGTCTATACCGGCAAGGACAAGGGCTTGATCGTGGACTACATCGGCATTAAGAAAAACATGAATCTCGCCCTCAAGAAATACACCAACTTTGAGAGCGATGAGTTTGAAGGCGTCGAGCAGTCTATCACGATTGTTAAAGACCAGCTCGATGTCTTGGCTCAGATGTTCCACAACTTCAATAGCACGGATTACTTCAACGGCTCACCGAAAGAGCAGCTTGCTTGCCTCAATCGTGCTGTTGAGTATGTACAGCTCACGGAGGATTTGGAAACTCGCTTTATGGCGGCAGTCAAACGCATGAAACAAGCGTTCAACCTATGCAGTTCAAGTGAGGCTATCTCTGATAAAGAAAAGGACTATCTGCACTTCTACTGTGCTGTGCGCTCTATTCTTTTCAAACTCACAAAGGGCGATGCCCCTGACATTTCACAAATGAATGCCCGCGTCCGTGAACTTCTTGAAGGTGCAATTCAATCTGATGGTATAGAGGAATTGTTTGAAACAGGAAAGCATATCTCTGTTGATATTTTCAGCGACGAGTATCTGGATAAGATCAATGCAATCCAACTTCCAAACACAAAGATAAAGGTGTTGCAGAGGCTTCTTTCTCAAGCGATTGATGAGTATAAAAAAGTCAACCGCATTATGGGCATGGAGTTCTCGGACCGCCTCAAGCGGGTTGTTGATGAGTACAACAATCGCCGTCGTGATGAGGCTTTTGCTAATGAAGTTCTTGACGATGTGGCGGAGCAGCTTGCGAAGCTCCTTGAAGAACTCAAAAAGGAAAAAGACTCCTTCAAGGGCATGGGAATTGACTACGAGGAAAAAGCCTTTTATGACATTCTCAAGGCGGTTGCCAAGAAGTATGAGTTCGAGTACCCGGACGATAAGATGATTGAATTGTCAAAGCGGATTAAGATCATTGTCGATGACAAAGCTAAATACACCGACTGGTCTACCCGTGATGACATTAAGGCAAATCTGCAAGTTGACCTCATACTGCTACTGGATGAATTTGACTATCCCCCCGTAACCATTGATGATGTCTACAAGGAGGTTCTGGAACAAGCTGAAAACTTCAAAAAGTACGCTCAATAACCCGCGTTCCATCGAAAGGAGTAGATCATGGGCAATTCAGTCATGTTGAATGGCGTCGAATATGCCGGAGAACAGATTGCCTACAAAGACAGCACCTATGAACTTGTGTCAAAGGTAGCATATCTGATCGGCGTCCCGCTCCGTATTTTTCAAAATGAACACGAGCCGCCGAAGATAGAGATATACGACCGGCTTGAACAGGATAAAAATGCCCGTATCATTCGCAATCTCTGTATCATCCGCACCGCCATTGAGCGCAACTACCGGAAAATAAATGACATCATGCGGATGGAGTATCGAGGGCTGCTTTCAATGCCAGAGATCATCCCGGCTTCCAGTATGCAGCAGCTTTCAAACGACGGAATCAGCTTTATCAAAAAGTCGAGTACAAAGCTCTGCCACCACATTATCGAGATTAACCGGCTGATTTCAGACCGCATTAACAACTGCAAAAGCCTCTTTCCAATCTGGATTAACTGGACGTACATAAAAGAGCTGTTCATCATGCCAAACGGCTTGACAGAGGACGGAACGAAAGATGCTGCGGATATCTATTACGCAAGTCTCTCCTACTACCCCTATCAAATGTACATCAACTGGGTACCGATGGACGAGGGCAATGTCCTCTATAATGATAAGAAGTTTGCTACCCTGCTTTATCAATGGCATTGCGACGCCTTCACGGAATACAGTAAAGTCTCCGATGCAGGGGCTTTTGTAAAAAACAATATCTACGACTTCATAGATGACAGTGAGAAGACCGTATTGGTAGTGGACTGCGAAAACTCTGACCCGTACAAGCTGTGCGCCACGCTCAAAAACCTTGATTATGAGGTCATGCAGAAAATTACGGCGATCATTCTCTTTGATGACGTACACACCGCTACGGCATGGCGGATTCTTGAAAACTACACCCGCATCCCCGTTGAACATATCATGATTGAGCGGATCAAGCAGAACAAATCACTGGTAGACATCAAGCTCACCGCAAGAGCCTGTCAGGAACACTACCAAAAGCAAGTGGATTCCTTCGTCATCGTCTCAAGCGATTCCGACTACTGGGGGCTGATTTCTTCCTTACCGGACGCCAGATTCCTTGTCATGATTGAGCGGGAAAAATGCGGACCGGATATGAAGGCAGCACTTGCAGAATCCGGGATATTCTACTGCTATCTGGATGACTTCTACTCCGGCAACAGCGAGGACATCAAGAAAAACGCACTGTTCAAGGAGATGTACCGCTGGATTGACAACTCCGTTCACCTGAACGTCAACGATATGTTTGATGCAGCTCTGCGAAACACCAGGATCGAAATGTCTCCCGCAGAGCGGCGGCAGTTCTATGAGAAGCACATCAGGCACATGACGCTGACTATCGACGAGAACGGAAACGTCAGCATTGAACTGAAACGCGGATAGCCTTGGTTTCTATTCCGGGAGGAATGTGGATGGACAACAGATTCTATTTTGGATTCAATACATCGGAGGAACGGAAAAAGCGCAGAAAAGCAGAGCTGTACTCCATGAGTGAGCAAGTCAGCACCTTCTTTTGGGATGAAGCCCCGCAGCATGGATTGGAAATGCGTGAAGGGCAGCAGGATATGTCCTTTGAGATTGTGGACGCCCTCATAAACGATCAGCACTTTGCGATTGAAGCTGGCGTGGGCATTGGCAAGTCCTTTGGCTATCTTGTGCCGGTGCTGCTATACAGCAAACGCATGAATAAGCCGGTTATCATCGCAACCTCGACCATTGCGCTTCAAGAACAGCTCTGGCGCGATGTCCACGCGGTAATGCCCCTTCTTGGGCTGAACAGAGATGTCATCCTCGCAAAAGGACAGACCCATTATCTCTGCAACAAACGCGCAGATGAGTATATGTGTGACCCGAAAGCAGACCCACCGGACGCGCTCAAAGAAGGAATCAAGCAAGGGTATGAGGAACGCAAGGATTTCCCGGAGGTTTTGCCGCAAGGCGTCTGGGACAAGGTAAACGTGCAGCGGTTCAGCATGAAGAATTGCGGCTCCTGTGAAAAGAAGTGCAAATATTACAAAGTCCGCGCAGCATTAAAGTTTACGGATGGAGTGGTACTGTGCAATCAGGATTTTCTAACCCAACATCTCATGAAACTCCGGCGCGGTCAGGACGGGCTGATTAACGCCGCCGCTGATCTGCTTGTCGTGGATGAAGCGCACAACTTAGATGATAAGGTGCGTAGTGCTACAACGGAACGTTTCGGACAGGGTATGCTCTTTGGGATGATCAAGAGTGCATTCTATGAGCTGCGGTCCTCTGACCAGAGCAGTGTGTCCGGTGAAAAGCGAGAGGCAGAGAGCGCGATCATCGCCTTCTATAACTGCCTGAAAGCGCAAGTCCAAAAGCAGATCAACGAGGCAGAACAGGATATGCGCTATGCTGACCGCTTTTTCTTCGACCAAAACGGCAGTGCGGTTGAGCTGCTTACCGAGATGAACGCCGCCATACATAACCTTTCGTCCAGCATTCAGATTTATTCCAGCATGGATTTCAGAAACAACCGTTCCTTTGCTGCCTCTGACGATCTGGATGCGGTCAGCGAGTCCCTTTCGGAGCTTCTTGACCGGATAGATGATATGTTGATCTGGATTGAGCAGCACGGCAGCAACACGGAACTTGTCTATTGCCCTAAAAACACAAGGGAAATTGTTAGCCGCCTATACTTCAATGGTGATGAAAGAACCATCTTGACCTCTGCCACGCTGACGAACGCCACGAGCGGGTCTCTGGAAGAACAGTATTCCTACTTTATCAGCAATACCGGCTTTCCGGTTGGTGAACGCGGCTGCTTATCCGAACCGAAGCCTTCCCCATATCCATACGATGAACACGCCATGATCTACTATTGCGACGATCTCCCGCACCCGACCAGAGAACATGAAGCCTTCATTGAAAAGGGTGTGGAGCGACTGCTTGAGATCCTGAGCATTTCCAATGGAAAGGCACTCGTGCTGTTTACGGCAAAGACCGACATGGAAGAGGTCTACTCCATTCTCAGCGAGAAAAATCTTCCGTACAAAATCCTGATGCAGCAGCCGGGATCGTCGCAGGACAAGGTGCTGAATGAGTTTAAGGAAGATACGAACTCCGTGCTTCTGGGGACGGGCGCATATTGGGAAGGTATCAGCATTGAAGGAAAAAGCCTTTCCAATGTGATCATTTTCCGGCTTCCGTTCCCTGTCCCCGATCCAATTATCGAGTATAAGTGTTCCGTCGCAAAGGACGCTCTGATGGATGTTCGCGTTCCCGAAATGATTATCAAACTCAAGCAAGGCATCGGGCGATTGATCCGCAATTTCACAGACACCGGCATTGTCTGCATTATCGACCGAAGACTGCGGGATGAGCCGCCGGAACGCTATCATGACATTACATGGGACTCCCTGCCTATCAAAAATCGGACAAGCAGTTTGGGCGAACTTAGGAAGTTTTACGAATGTCTGCCCTCAGCCAAGGAATGATGATACAAACGGCAGTCTCTTCGGAAACATAGAGCAGCCCCCCCAAAAAAACGACAATCAGAAAACGGAGGTGTATCATGTTGTACAATGAAAATCTGCACGAAGAAGAACAACATCTGATCCAGCAGATTGCCGAGCAAACAGAGAGAGGTAAAATCGGCTGGGAACTGACGGAGTATAATCCGCTGTCATTTCTGAATGAGGACAAGATAGACAAGAACCCAGCAGTAATCTGTCAGTCCTTCTCCTTTGAGGCGATCATCGGCGGCTCCCGTTACGAGCTTGATGTCATGGAGAATATTGATGTGCCGTCCGGTATGGGAGACTACACCATAACCTTGACACGGGATGAAACCGAAAATTATCTTAAAATTGAGGATGCGCTTTCCTTTGACTGTGACCGCTATGAATGCACACCGGAGGAAGTCGCAGAGCGATTTGCGGACAGCCCCATTGTCCGTCTCTGCAACGCCATCATTCCTGCCACGCTTGGGCAGGAGGATTTAGAAGAGGTCTTCACATGGGCAAGGTTTTTCAACGAGACTGGCATTTCTGCAAAGCTGATGAATCATCCGCTGACCAAGCTCTGTGAAAAGCTGTTCGACGAACACCGTCTGATGGACTTCCATCGCTGCGTCTTGGATGTGGGCTATCGAAAGCTGCTCCTAAATGAACTGGCTCATAACTAAGACACGGAAAAACGCCCCCGACACTGTGCCAGACGCACAGTGCCGGGGGCGTTCCCGTTTCCAGCGATTTATTTTTCTCTCGGCAAGGGACTGTTCATAAGGTGACACTTTCCGTTTTACGAAGCCGTGAAAATTCGATGTGTTCCGTGGAGATGTTCACTGGGCAGCATACGCCGTACACGTTTCCAATAATCACCGAGTAGTGCAATGTGTATTCACTATCGGGAAATACTTCACGGTTTTCGCAACGCTTGATTCAGGAGTGGGATTTTTGCCTTATTCCCGCGTGACATCAAGGGAAACCGGATTGATAACGATGATAGGTTTGCCCTTTTTGTGGGCATATCTCACGGTGTTCCCGGTACCGCTGGGGCATCCATTCCATACTGCGAGAATATAATCGGCGTGATCGACCATGTACCGATTTCTCTTGTCCATGCAGTCCGACGTGTACTCCCGTTGCAGCATGGTCTCCTTGTCACACTTTGCCGCGATATTATAATACCGTTCCCGTGAAGCCACAGACCATTTGATCGCTTGTGTCTCACAAGGGATTGCACTTTCCAGAGTAATGTGAGGGTATTTTGATTTCAAATCGAGTACAATTTCCGCAGCGTACATATCGACGCCAAGAGCCATGCCGGTAATAAAATGCGTGACGCCCTCGTTCTCGATGAGTGCTACAATCTGATCCCGCATAACAGATTTCAAAGAAGTACAACGCTTATCGGATTCATCAAAGCCGAACGGAAGACTCTGCGGTCTATGACCGGTAAACGCACAAGTCTTGCCTTGAACGGATTGCTTTTCAGCTTTTTGAGCAGACTTTCTAAACTCAATAATGCGCGACATGACACCCCTTCTTTCACTCTTTTGGTAGGTAACTCCATTCTATCACCCTCATCACGGACAGTCAACGCATTGTCGTTAGTAAAATCAACGACGGCGTACCGTGGATAATGACACCGCCGTTAGGTACACTAAATGCAAAGGTGGTGAGGCTATGCGAGAGAAGAAGGACATCAATATTGAAATCGGCGGCAATATTCAAGTGGCAAGAGAACAGGCGGGCTATACGCAGGACACGCTCTCAGAAATGCTTGGCATGACGCCGAATCACCTGAGCGCTATTGAGCGTGGTGCTTCCGGTATTTCTCTTGAAGCCTTGCAGCGTCTTTGCCGTTTGCTGGGCGTCAGTGCGGACCGAATTATCTTTGGGACCGATGAGCCAGAAGCGGAAGCCCTTGCGCTTGCCAGACGTATTTCGGATATAAAGCCGGAATACCGGCAACAGGTTCAAGAGCTGCTGTCCGCTATTTTGAATATGTCATAAAAAAAGAGCCTCTGCCGACACCCAAAACGGGCATCGACAGAGGCTCTTGGTTCGTTTTCCGGGCATTCAAACAAGTGCCGAAATCGACACTTATTTCCGCGCTAAAGAAGAAACTGCGCAGGGAATACAATCACTTAGGTTGGTCAATTTGCGTCGCTCTGGGGCTTGCTATCACAGGCTTTTTCGACCCCTAACTGTCTACACCTCGATGCCTTGCGGGAGAAGTGCGGACAGGCGATGAGATCCGCACGGAAGCTCTGCTTGCAGCTATGGACGCAGCGGACGCAGAAGCGGTTATACTTCCGGCGTCCGCTGTCCCCGATGAAGAACGACCACTCCTGCCGCCATTTCTGACTTCTGCTCACAGCTCAATCTCTCCTTTGTGCTTTTTGGGAGGGCAGCAGTCCTTCTGCTTTTCTGCCTTTGCAGACTTGAGCCTGTCCATGATGGAGGACTTCTCGCCCCTTTCGGGGGCTTTGACCTCTGCGGTCTTGTCTTCCTTCGGACCGTTGTTGATGATCCCATCAATCATGCCGTAGTCATCCTCCATCGACATCTCCGCTGCCTTGAGGTAGTTTTCCTTCTCAAGAGCTGCCATCCAGCTTTCCTTGCTGATACCGAGCATTCCGCCCTTTGCCGCATGATCGGCAATCTCCTTGGCATCTACGCACAAGCCCTCGGTGTTATCGGAATAGAGACGGTAAACCTCGCAGCCCTTCTCCAAAGCCTTCTTAGCCGCCTCCTGACCGGCGGGAAGAACGCCAGCCCATGCGTAGCCGTAGTCCTTCATATCCTGAACAGAGAGCGCAGGATCAGGCATTTCCGGCACTTCCTTGACCTCAAGGTCGAGAAGGCGGAGCGTGTCATCGTCAAAGCCGTTGTAGACATCATCAAGGACGAGCTTACCGCGCTCATCGACGATGATGCAAGCCGCCTCATCGCCGTAGGTGTCATGCTCCATCAGGTAAAAGCTGTGACCGCCGACCTCGTGCTGGTCAATGGTGTGCCACGTCCCGATGTGACCGGCAACCGTCAGACCGGAGGTGTCGGCATTCATCTCAAAATCCTTCTGCTCAACGCTCTCCTGCTTCTGCTGCTCCTTCGAGATCATGGGGATCGCAACAATCTTATCGCCCAACTTAACAAACTGCTCCGGAACTTTGAAGAGGTCGGAGAACTTCTGCATCTGCTCTACGGTCAGAGAGCCGAAGCTGTCATCCGTCAAGCCGACTACCATGAATGTTCCGGCAACAACGTCGTAGATGTCACCGTCCTCATCACGCAGAGCGCGGTTCAGTGGCAGACCTTCCAGCTTGCCTTCCTCGTTGCAGACTAAGGCAACAGGGTCTTCGTAGGGATAAATTGCCTCAATGTAGCCTCCCACCTCATGCTGCAAGGATTCCAGACCGGAGTCAATCTCCTTCACATAAGGCTCCTTTCCCGGCTCAACAATGAGAACGGCGATGGTGCTGTCACGCTCGGTGGCTTCCCCTGAGCCGGTGATCCGGTATTCATCGGGAATATCATCAAGCTCACCGTTAAACTGCCTGTCCCACCTCTCGCTTGCAACACGGACATAGCCTTCATCAGTGAAGCGTCCCTGCTCATCCATCGCAATGTCGCGTCCATAGCGTTCATAGTCGATGTAATTTGCCAGAGGACCGAGATCCTTTTCAGAGTAGATACCGGCTTCGTGTGCGTAATAATAGCCGAGATCGGATTCGTCGTTGATACCGGGCATGATGTCGTAGCAGTCCAGATTGAACGTCAGGTTGATGAGATCGTCGATGTCGCTGACCTCATCGCAGCCAGCCTCCATAATGGCAACGAGCTTTTCCTGATCGCTCAGGGAAAGCTCGTCAATCAAAGCGGCAAGGTAGTTGAGCTTATCAAGGTTCTCGTACTCGCCAAGCATCTTCTGAACGCCATAGATCGGGCATTCGTAGTCGGTGATAAACCACTCTTCATAGGGCTGACCGAACTCGTCCTGCTTGCCGATCCCGATGCGCTCAAAGACCTTCTGCATCTCTTCTTCGGTGGTGGGCAGCTTCACCCACTCACCGACCAGCATACCCTCGTTGTACTTGCCAAGGTTCGTGACGAAGGCTTCAAAATCACCGTCTAATACGGGCATAGGCATCCTCCTTTCAGTCATCCACCATGCCGTCCGGCATGATATACAGTTCCTCAAACTCCGCGTCGGTCATTGCTTCGAGCTTCCGGACGGTCTTATACATCAGCTCTGCGATCTCGCCGTCCATGTCGTTCAGGGTGACGCTCTTCATATCGTCGATCAGCCGCTTCCGGCTGGACGTGTTGAAGCAGCACATCAGGTTGATTTCTTCCACGGTAAAGTTTTTCATATCAGAGTTCCATATCCTTTCCTTTGTTTTTCTGCGGCTTCGGTGTGTGGGACGGCTGGGCTTTCTGTGCGGATTTCAGCTTGTCGCGGATGGATTCACGGGCAGCGGGCTTCTTCGGGATGGTGTCGTAGATGGCAGTCCCGGCATCCTCCACATAGGAGCGGACATACTGGATGCTCTCAGAAAAGCGGATGGGGCGGTTCTTATCCTCGATGTTCGTCAGCCGGACTTCATCAGCGGCAAAATCAACCGCGTCGATTCTGCACTTGATGCCGTCCACATTCAGCGTCGCGCCGACAGGAATGTAATCTGCGGCTTTGAGTTCCTTGAAGGTCTCGCCGTCCTTGCTGAGAAAGACATCCGCGCCGGACCTCCAGAGCTTATGAGAACCAGCTACCCACGCAGTTTCACGGAAACCGGTCACCGGCATGGAGGGCTTGCCGCGCACCTTCTTCTCAAGGAGCTTTGTGCCGAGCAAGGGCGCGGCTTTTTCCGCGTCCTTGCCGTACAGTTCAAAATAGCCGTTCTGGGCAAAGCAGACCAGCGCGTCGGGATGCGCCTTTTTGACTGCCTCATACTTCCGAAGTTCTGCAACGGGCAGAGGCGAAAGCGCCTCTGTCCTCTCCGCATCCGGCAGTCTGTCACGGCGGCTTTTCTCCTTAGACAGCACTTCCACCAGAGCATCCGCGTCCTTCGGGAGCGTCTGGTGGGTTTGTACGCCGCCATGCTCACCGACGAGAGCCATTGCTGCATCGAAGCTGCTGCGGCAGGGTGCGTCCAGCACAAAGCCATCTGCGAAAGTCAGCCGGTCATGATCCGGCGCAACCGAGTTCTGCGCCACATTTGCCGCCTGTTCCCGGTAGTTGATCTCAAAGACATCTCCGAAGACCTTGCCGCGCTTGACGGTTTTCGGGACAATGACGCGGGCAACGCACTCGTCGTAGGTCTGTTCCGCATAAAAACGGAAGGTATTGTGATCTCGCGTCCCCTGAATGAAGACCTGATTTTCATTGAGGCAGTGCGTTCCATGCGGACGGCAGAACCACATCAGCGTTTTGTTTTCTGGATTCGAGCTTTCGGCAGCGCGGCGGATGATGCGCTTGTCGATGTCGAAGTCTTCCTTGTAGCTGTCTACATGACTGTCCACGAGCTTCTGCAGCTCCGCAACGATGTCAACGTCTGTGTATTTCTTCATGCTTCTCCTTTCTCACAACTCCATGTCGTGCGTTTTGGATTTGACCGGAGACTTCTTCTCCGGCTGCTGTTTTGCGGCAGTCCTGAGCTGATCGCGGATGGAGGGCTTTTCCTGCTTCTGCTCCTGCCTGACATATTCCAGCGTCGGCATCAGCTCACGGTAACAGCCCTGTGTTTTCCGTGCTGCATGACGGCGATGAATTTTGAACAGCGGCTCACCGTTCTGCGTGACCGTGTTGCCCTCGATCCTGACGCCGTTCCTTGCCAACAGATTGAAGGAATGGTTGGAAGCGCGGTAGGTTGCCCGCATTCCGTCATTGTTATAGGCAATCTGCCCCTTGAGCGTGTCCATGACGGCGGCTTTGATCTCCTTCTCTTCGGCGGTCAGGCGGTGCGCCTTCGGTGCTTTTGCTGCTTCCTCCGGCAAGGGCGCAACGGGAGACTTGACCTCCACGGTTTTTACCTCGATAGAGGTAATCTCATCGTTCTCCCATGCAACGACCTCCGGGTCTCTTTCCTCCGTTTTCTCAGAAACAGCTTTCTTCTCAGGTTCGGTCTGCTGGCGGAACGCATCGACGAAAAGCGCCGTCAGTCCGGGATTGGGTTTATCCACAAGGAAGCGGGAGGCATTCTCCGGGCAGACATCAACTGTCTTCGCCCACTCCTTGATGGGCTGCGGAATGCGCCCGTCAAAGTCTTTCTGCTGAATGGTGTTTGCGAGGACGTATCGGACGCGCTCCGGAGAGAACTGCTCAAGGACGCTTTTCGCGGCAGCATCCGCATCCAGCCGGTTATCTCCGTAGTTGGAGCTGATTGCCGCTTCAATCGCACGGCGGCATTCCACGTTTGCAGCGAGAGAAGCACGATATGACTCCATCTCACCGGCTTCATAGGCGTAATTCGCCGTCTCGCGGTAAATGGGTGCTTCCGGCACCGCTTCCACGGGTGCCTCGGCTGCCTTCTCTTCGGACTGTGCTTTCTCTGCCAGCAGCACCTTGAGCTTGGCGTCAATGCCCTCGATCATCTCAGCCGCCGTCTTGCGGATGGTGTCCAGAGAGCTTTTCAGTTCCTTGGTTTCCTTGCCGGATGACCAACCGGCGATGTAACCGAAGGAGTAGTCCGAGGTTTCAATGCCGTACCGTTGGCAGACGGTGTAGGCAACGCTTTCCGCTTCAACCTCCTTGGTGTGCCGATCCTTCTTATCTTCTGGCGCGGCTTTCTCATCCGGCTTGACGGCGTGGAGCTTTGCGTGGGCGATCTCGTGAATGGCGGTTTTGACCGTCTGGATTTCGCTCATGCCCTCCTGAATGGCAATGCGGCTTTCAACCGGCGAGAAGAATCCCTTTGCACCGCCCGGAATGTCCTCAAAGGAAATAGGGACGGGAGATTCCTGCCTGAGCGCGTCGAAGAACGCCTCGTAGTTTTCAACCGTGCCTTTCAGCTCATCGACGATGATGTCCGGAAGCTCCTTGCCGTCCGTCTGGGAAACATCAAAGACACTCACCACCTTGAAGGCAGGGCGCAGAACCTCGACCGTCTCCGTGACAGCCTTCCCATCTGCGCCGATCACCGGCTTCTGTGTCGCAGGGTCAATCTTCTCGCGCTCTTCCTGCGCCTTGTACGGCGCGGGTGCAAGAATCTTGATACCCTTTTCGCCCTTCATGACCTGACGGTCAAAGTTGCGCTGCCACGAGGTATAACCGGCAACATAGGTTGCCTCCGGCTTCTGCATCGCAATGAGCAGCGTGTTGTTGAAGGAATAGTTGTAGAACTTGGACATCGTGCGGAGGTATTCCTTGAACCGCTCGGATTCAAAAAGCTCCTTGATGCCCTGTTCCAGCTTGTCCGTAATCTCACGGACTTGCTGTGCATTTTTGTTTTCAGCCATCTCAAACCTCCATTTCTTAGTTTCTTTTGGGAGAAGAAAACTCCGTCTGGGATTTGCTCAGTAAACGAGCCTTTACCTCAGACGGGGTTTCTCTGCGCGTCATCCGACGATGGAAGATGTTATCCTCGTTCTCCCATTCAATCAGCCGGTCAAACATCTCCGGGTGATTTGTGATTATGTGCAGCAGTTCTTTGTCGCTTGCATTGGGGCAGAACCAGCAGCCGTTTCTCCGGCAGTGAGCGTAGATTGGGGAAAGCAGTCCGTGATCCTGACAGAGTTTGTAGGCGTCCGCCTCGGTCATGCCGTACTTGGCAAGCAGACTGACCTTCTTCACACCGTCCAGACGCGCAAGGCGTTTTGGCTCATCCTCCGCGATGCCGACATAGCTCACGGTGTCCGGAGAGAGCGCGGCATTGTACTTGCGGACGGGCGGGATTTTACAGTCCCGATTGACCGCGCACATTCCAGCCCACGCGAAGCCGCGAACCTCACCCTTATGAGGTCCGCGGGTGATGACATGATGGAACACGTCATCGTAGGTCTTGTCTGCATGAAGAATGGTGAACTTGATGCCCAGCTCCTTTTCACAGAAGGGCTTGAGCCGGTCATAAATGAAGTCCCGGTGTTCCGGGACTTCGCCGCTTGTGTCTTTGTCGAACATGACCTCACTGAAAACCGCCTCGTCCAGTGGCTCATTGTGCTGTGCAGCCAGCAGGAGCGTCGCTACGCTGTCTTTGCCTCCGCTGCATGAAGCAACATACTTCGGGCGGGTCATCGGTCAAACTCCATCTTGAAGCTGACGTATTTGCCGCCGCTGTCATCCAGACGGATCACCGCATCGTAGAGCTGGGGCTTCTTCGGCGTGTAAAGCCCGGTCACGTGGCACCAGCCCTTGTCCAGCAGCTCCTTTGCAATCCTCTTGGTCAGCTTCTTTTTCTTGCTGGAAAAGAACTTGTTGTCTTCCCACAGGCAGAAGGAGCATTCCTTGTTCGAGCAGTAGAAATTGCCCTTACCGACGTAGACCGGAGAGCCGCAGCGGGGGCATTTGCCGATTTCTTCCTTACCCGTGCCGAAACGCTGGGCTTCGGCATCGGAGAGAAACGGATAGGCTTTCACGAGATCCCCGGTCATCCGGACAATGCCGCTGAGGAAGGCGTCTGCATCTGCCTTGCCGCGCTCAATCTCCATGAGCGTGTTTTCCCATTCCGCCGTCATTGCGGGAGAGGTGATCTGTTCCGGCAGGACGCAGACGAGGTTGCAGCCGTCCTTCGTGGGAATGAGGGATTTGCCTTTACGCTCTGCAAAGCCGGATTTCACCAGCTTTTCAATGATACCGGCGCGGGTCGCGGGTGTTCCGAGACCTTTCTTCTCGGTGTCATCGTCGAACTGATCGTTTCCGGCAGTCTCCATTGCAGACAGGAGCGTGTCTTCCGTGTACTGCTTCGGAGGCGTTGTGAAGTGTTCGGTGACACTGGCAGACACACCTTCCAGCATATCGCCCTCATGGACTTCGGGCAGCGACTTCATGGGATCGTCCTTTTCCTTCGTCTTGAGGGAGGACTTGAACAGCTCTTCGATGGCTTTCCATCCGTTTTGAACAACAGTCTTGCCCTTGACCTTGAACGCATAGCCCTCGCAGGAGAGCGTGATCTGCGTCTCTGCGTAGGTGTGCTTCTCGCCGGTCGCACACAGAAGGCGCATCCCGACAAGATTGAGGATTTTCTGCTCCGACTGAGGGAGCGCGGAAACATCCTGCTTTTCAAGCTGGACGGTCGGGAGAATGGCGTGGTGATCTGTGACCTTACTGTTGTCGGTTACGCGGGCAATGTCCGGAGTGATTGAAACGCCGGAGAAAAGCGGAAGCTGGCGGCAGACGATAGAAATGACCTGACGGGCAGTGTCCTCCATATCATCCGTGATGAACTGACTGTCCGTGCGCGGATAGGTCAGTAGCTTTTTTTCGTAGAGCGTCTGAACGAGATCGAGCGTCTGCTGGGCGGTGAAGCCGTAGTAGCGGTTAGCCTCGCGCTGCAAGGTGGTCAGATCGTAGAGCTTCGGAGGATTGACGGTTTTCGTCTCCCTCTTGAGAGAAGAAACGACGGCTTGCTTTTTCTCGCAAGCCGCCGCAATCCTTTTTGCTTCCTCTTCGGTTTTGACCTTTTCCAGATCGGCGGTCAGATCGCCTTTGCCGACGTGGACGTTGAAATACTTTTCCTTCTGAAACGTGGAGATTTTCCCGTCGCGCTCCACCAGCATTGCAAGGGTCGGCGTCTGGACGCGCCCAACCACCAGCTTCTTGTGATAGAGCGTGGTGAACAGGCGGGTGCCGTTGATACCGACAATCCAGTCCGCCTTCGAGCGGCTGAGTGCCGCTTCATAGAGACGGTCGTATTCCTTGCCGTCCCGGAGATGGTTGAAGCCTTCGCGGATGGCGGAGTCCTCCAACGAGCTGATCCACAGACGCTTGAAGGGCTTGGTGCATCCGGCTTTGTTGTAGACCAGCCGGAAGATCAGCTCACCCTCGCGCCCTGCATCGGTTGCACAGACCAACTCGGTGACGCGCTTGTCCTTCATGAGAGAGGACAGCACCTTGAACTGCTGTGCTTTGTCCTTCGTGACCTCAAACATCCAGCTTTCCGGAACAATGGGCAGATCGTCATACCGCCACTTGGCATACCGCTCATCGTAGGAGCTGGCGTCTGCCAGCTCCACCAGATGACCAAAGCACCACGAAACGATGTAATTGCCGCCCTCCATATAGCCGTCCTTTCGGGACGTTGCGCCCAGAACCTTTGCGATGGACTGGGCAACGCTGGGCTTTTCAGCAATGACTAAGATCAATCTTCATCACCATCCGTTTCGGCATCCTCCGCAATCTGCGGCTCTTCATCCTCATTGATGTACGGCTCTTCCTCGTAGCCTTCATCATCAAAGAAGTCCATATCTTCATCCTTGGGCTTTCTGCCCTTGACGAACTTGATGTAGTAATAAGCTGCACCCGCAGCACCGGCAAGGGCAAAGATGACGAGGATCATGCCGATGTTGGATTTCTTTTCGGGTTTAGGGGCGGGGACATCGGTTTCCGCATCCTTGTCCGGCTCAGGTGTAACGGGGGCTGTGCCGGTGCATTCGCTCATGTTGGTCTTGCAGACCGGGCAGTCTGTGTTGACCTGACCGGCAGCGCATTTTTCCTTGCAGTTACAGGTGGTCAGAGCCGCCGCAGTGTCATCATCCAGCAGCGCAAGCAGATCGCTTTCATCGACCATGTTGAGGAAGTATGTCTGATACTGTTCCTCGTCCTCATTGATGGGTGCATCGTAGTCGATGACAATGAAGAAGGTGTTGCCGCTTTTCGTCTGGACAGTGATGAACTGTTTGTTGGTTGCCTTGTCATAGAGCAAGTCGCGGGTGTAGGCGTTGCCCTCATCGTCAATCGGCTCACCCTTCGGCTTTTCCGGCGTAGGAGTAGTCTCAGGCTGCTGTTCCGGCTGGGTTGCCTCCGTGACGGGAAGGTTCTGCTCGGTATCATCGGCGTAGGCAAACGCCGTCACCGAGAAGCAGGACAGAACCATGACGCAGACCGCAAGGACGGTCAGAAAACGAAACTTCTTACGCATTGTCGATTACCTCCGTATTTTCAGCGGGCTTGGTGCCGCCCTTCATGGAAGACAGGAACGCCATGATCTGATCCTTGTCCATCACCATAGAGCGCACGGTATTGATGATTTCAAGGTTTTCCAGCTCTGTCTTCTTGTCGTACAGCTCCTTGAGCTGTCCTTCGATTTCGGACTTCTTCTTTTCAGCCTTCTCAATGTCGGAGAGGACTTTCTGATACTTGGGATTCATGCAAAACTCCTTTCTTTTAATAGGCGGGTCTTCCGAAGGCGTAGAAATGCTGCTGCCAGTAGGAAGAGTTGATGGATGTGTACTGAATGGGGTCGCCGCAGTGGATCATGACCCCATCACCGACGTAAATGCCGACGTGGGACACACCGGGGGTGTCATACGTCCCAACGAAAAAGATGAGATCACCGGGCTGTGCATTCGCCTTTGAAACCGGCGTACTGATGTTGTAAAGCCCCTGTGCGCCCAGCCGCCCGGTGTTCACAAGCCCGCTGTTCGTGAGAACATAGCTGACAAAGCCGGAGCAGTCAAAGGACGTGTCGGGATTGGAGCCGCCCCACACATACGGATAGCCGAGATACTTTTCCGCCTCGGTGATCAGTGTCGCAAACTTCTCGTCGTTCAGGTATTCCGGGTTGACATCGTAGTCGGCGGGAGGATTTGTGATGTACTTGTCCACATAGGGAGAGTCACCGAACAGATCCTCGCGGTTGCCCAGCACCGACATATACGTTGCGTACATGGAGAGCTGTTCCTGAGACATGATGTAGACCGGGACATGGGAGAGATTGAAGTTTTCGAGCTTCACGTTGCAGATGTAGTAGTCATACGGAACGCGGTAGGTTTCCGTGTGCGTGTTGCCGTCTGCATCCGTCCATGTGTCGGTCTCCGTGCGGTATCTGGTTTCGACGATGACCTCTTCGGTGAGGATGTACTGCTTTTCAAACAGCATTTGGAGCGTACCCTGCACCTCATCCAGCGTGAACTCGCCCTCGTGGAGAGCCGAGAGAATGGAGATCAGCACATAGGGGTCATGCTCAATATCGTCCAGATCGAAGTGATACTCGTCGTAGTCATGGGTGCTTTCGTAGGTGTCGAGATAGCGTTGCAGCTCTTGCTCCATTTGGCAATACTGCGCCTCCGCACCGAGCATCGCGTCATCCTCGCTGAGATAAGAGGAAGCGATAACCGTCGAGCCGGTAGAAGTAAGCATCGAACACGAGCTGATACCGGCACCGAGCAAAACGAGAAGGGCAATTCCGACGCCGATCCAGATGAAGACCTTCTTGTTCTTCTCAAAGAACTCCTTGATCTTGTCGGACGCCTTCTCACCGAGCTTCTTGCCGGTATTCTTTGTGGCAGTCCCGGCAGTCTGAGAACCGGCATTTCGAGCGGCGGCATATTCCTTCTTGATGTTCTGCTTCTGATAGTGCTTGTTCATGTTCTGCTTCTTCATCTCAGGATGCTCCTGCTGATTTCTCTCATATTGGAGCTTGGCATCAGCGACATCCGCCTTATGTTCCAGCTTGGAGACCTTCTCATAAGGCTTGTTGACGCTGCTTTCCCGATGATGACGGAAATGCCTCGCAGCGGTCTCAGCGGCAATCTCTGTTTTATGCGCCGCCTCAACCGCCGAGTTTTCCTGCTCGACCTCATGGATTTTGCCGTGAATGCCGGAAGCGAGGGTGTCACCGACCTTGCGGACGGTTTTATCTGCCTCAAATTGCAGCTTGCCTTTGCTCTTGGGCTTTTTCAGCTCATCCTCAAAATGAAGGCGGGTTTTGCCCTTGCCGGTTTCCTCATCAAAGACACGCTCTTTCTTGAGAACCTTGTGCGTGGGCAGCTTTTCACGGGCAGCATCCAGACGCTCATGTGCCT
>ENA-OZJX01000203-OZJX01000203.1-human-gut-metagenome-genome-assembly--contig:-NODE-203-length-21204-cov-15.753180_pt1 | contig 21204 bp, 17 predicted proteins | sample MGYA00244177_ERZ653752 | MGnify/ENA primary metagenome ERZ653752 (study PRJEB26926, sample SAMN06165333) | human gut metagenome | biome: ENVO:00009003; feature: ENVO:2100002; material: ENVO:00002003... | reverse complement strand
TCCATATCTCCGACGAGGTGGCGCGCCTCGGGAAGGTGCTGTATCGCAGCACCGATCTCTGCGACCACATCGAGCTGTTCATTGACCATTCGACCAACTATCTCATCATCAACCTGAACCGCACCACCTTCCGCCGCGCTTTCATCCGCTTCATGCTGCGCCGAGCCTCCGGCTACCGCGATTCACTGTTTAAGACCGCACGGTCTTAAACAGTGAAGGTTATAAGGTTATAAGGTTATAAGGTTAAGGGGTTTAAGGTTGAGGGTTGAGGGTTTAAGGGGCTTAGGGTGATTGTCCGGGAGGGGAATGGAAGTTGACGGCGCGAAATTCGCCGGTGGTTGACCCTAAGGACCTTAAGGACCTTAACCAATACTTCGGAAAGAAATGGATTAAATGGCTGATAATCAATCAATTATCTTATCATAAATTTCATGAGGTAAATTATTGATTTTCAATCAATTACAGCTCATTAACCTTAAAATTTACCGAACCATTGTTAACGCCACCTGAAAGCTCCCCATCCATTACCCTCAACCGTAAACCCTCCAAGCCGTCAGGCTTGGAATAACCCCATAATCCTCACGCCTCAGGCGTGAATTTTGTCAGCTATGTGTGGATTTTTATTGCATTTTGAGCAAATTAATGAATATTTATTTGACATTGTAAACCTTTTTTAATACCTTTGCGTTTAAGTTACGTATTTGCAACTATTATTAGGTTAAATTATTTTTAGTTTTACATTAATTACAAGTATGAGAAAGCTATGTTTCTTGCTCTGTACTCTGTTTTGCTTTGCGATTGCGTCGGCGCAGACGCGCACAGTGAAAGGTACAGTGTTGTATGCCGGTGATGATGAGCCGCTGGTGGGAGCAACGGTGCTTCCCGTAGGCGCAGGTCAGGGTACGGCTACTGACATTGACGGTAATTTCTCTTTGAACGTCCCGTCAAGTGTGACTAAACTGAAAGTCTCTTACGTAGGTATGACTACGGAAGAGGTAAACATTGTCGGTACCCCCCCCTACAATCTTGTCATCAAGCTCACCGATTCTGAAAACAAACTCGATGAAGTGATGGTGGTGGCATACGGAACAGCGAAGAAAAGCGCCTATACCGGTGCTGCTTCAGTTATTGACGCCTCAGTGATTGAGGACCGTCTTGTCTCCAACATCACAAATGCACTTTCCGGTACGGTTGCCGGTGTGCAGACACTGAGCGCCAACGGTCAGCCCGGTGAGGCTTCCAAGGTGCGCATACGTGGTGTCGGTTCAATCAACGCCTCGATGGCTCCGTTGTATGTGCTCGACGGTATGCCCTACGATGGTGACATCACAGGTCTTAACCCCGCCGATATCGAGTCGATGACAGTGCTTAAGGATGCTGCTGCAGCTGCCCTTTACGGTGCCCGCGGTGCCAACGGTGTCATCCTTATCACTACAAAGCGCGGTCATGACGGAAAGGCAAAGGTTACGTTTGACGCCCGTTGGGGTGCCAACTCGCGTGAAATCACTAACTACGACGTGATCAAGAGCCCGGCTCAATATATGGAGCTTGCCTATCAGGCAAAATACAACAACGGTAAATACAATCTCGGCTACTCTCCCGATGCCGCTTATAAATATGCCGCTGCAAATCAGCTGTATGACATGACCGGATACCGTGTGTGGACTCTTCCGCAAGGGCAGTATCTTATAGGTCGTGACGGTAAACTCAATCCCAATGCAGTGCTCGGCTATAGTAACGGTACAAACTACTTCATCCCCGATGACTGGGCCGACGGTTCATATCGCAACGGTCTGCGTCAGGAATATAACCTGAGCGTGTCGGGCGGCAACGACAAGATGAACTTCTTCGTGTCGGGAAGCTACCTGAAAGACGAGGGTATCATCAAAAACTCATCTTATGAGCGTCTTTCTACCCGTGGTTCTCTCGAATATCAGGTCAACAACTGGTTGAAGATAGGCTCCAATATGGCTTACTCTTTCGGAAAGTCGCAGTATCCCGACGATATGGATGAAAACTCCACCAATTCTTCAGGCAACGCTTTCTATATTGCAAATGCAATTGCCCCGATTTATCCGCTTTATGTGCGTGACGCACAGGGCGCCATCGTATATGATGAGGCTTACGGTCATCCGGTTTACGATTATGGCGACGGCAAGAGTACAGCTTTCAGCCGTCAGTTCATGTCGCAGGCCAACCCTATGTCGCAGCTTCTTTATGACAAGACCGAGTATCTTACCGACCTTTTCAACGGCAAGTGGTTTGCCGAGATTTCTCCTGTAGAGGGTCTTAAGATTACCGGTAGCGTGGGTCTTACCGTGCAGAACCAGCGTCTACACCAGGTTTTGAACCCGCTTTACGGTCAGTTTGCCGACATGGGCGGTGAGGCTATCCAGGTAGCCGAGCGTACAAAAGGTCTTAACCTGCAAGCACTTGCCAACTATAACCGCACATTCTGGGAATATCACACATTTGATATCCTCCTCGGTTATGAAAGCTACGAGTGGAACAATGAATATACCGAGGCTCTCGGTGCCAATCTCTACGACCCGATGTCGTGGCCGGTCAACAACACTCTCGCCAACAATGACCGCAAGGGCTACGGCGCTTATCTCGACTATGCGACCCGCGGTATATTCGGCCGTATTAACTATGACTTTGACAGCCGTTACTTCTTCAGCTTCAGCTATCGTCGTGACGCTTCATCGCGTTTCGCTCCCGACAAACGCTGGGGCGACTTCTTCTCAGTGTCGGCGGCATGGGACATCGCCCAGGAACGATTCATGGAGTCGACTACCACATGGCTTGACCGCTTGAAGCTCCGCGCATCATTCGGCCAGCAGGGTAACGATGACCTCAAGGGCGAAAACAGCACCAACAACGGTTACTATTACGCATACCTCGACCAGTACACCATCAGCGGCGCCGACAGCTGGAGCGACGGCACCTTGTACTTCAAGGGTAATCCCGACATCACCTGGGAAAAATCCAACTCATTCAACGTCGGTGTCGACTTCAGCTTCTGGAAGAGCAAGCTTTCAGGTAGCGCGGAGTATTTCAACCGCGAGACACGCGACATGCTTTACAACAAGCCTGTGGCTCCCTCAATCGGTTACTCGTCGATACCTATGAACATCGGCTCGATGCGCAACTACGGTTTTGAGGTAGAGCTTACCTATCTCCCCATCAATACCCGTAACATCAAATGGAGCATCACCGGTAACATCACATTCATCAACAATAAGGTGCTCAAGCTCGCTCCCGAGCTTGGCGGTGAATTGAAGTCGGGCAACCGCATATATCAGGAAGGTGAATCAATGTATCAGTTTGACATGGTGAAATACGCCGGTGTCGATGCCGCTACAGGTAAACCGCTTTTCTGGGCATGGAAAAATGACGAGAACGGCAACCGCATTCCCGGCAGCGATTATCCCACATCGGTATATTCTACCGCTTGGCGTCAGCCTACAGGCGACCTTCTTCCGACCGCCTACGGAGGTATCTCGACTACTCTGAGCGCTTACGGATTTGACCTCACGGTTGCCTGCGCTTATCAGTTCGGCGGAAAAATCTGGGACCAGGGTTATCAGGAATTCATGGGTTCGGGCACTTCGTCATCCTACGGTCACAACTGGCATGTCGACATCCTCGATGCATGGACCCCGACCAACCAGTACACTGCCGTGCCGCGTCTTGATACCGGTGACAGTTTCTCATTCTACGATTATGTCACCGACCGCGCTCTTGTAAGCTCAAATTATTTCTCTATCAATAACATTACTCTCGGTTACACTATCCCCGAACGTCTGACACGCCACATCGGCATCGAGTCGGTACGCGTTTATGGCACAGCCGACAACCTCGCGCTATTCAGCGCCCGCAAGGGGCTTGACCCGCGTCAGAGCTATACCGTCGCCACTACTTCACTATATACGGCGATGCGTTGTATCTCGGGTGGTATAAAGGTAGTATTTTAATAATGTAAGTTCTCCTATCAGAAAATTGTTATGAAATCATATAAATTATTGACTATAGCCCTTCTGGGCACAATGACGGTAGGGTGCAACGACCTTGACACCTACCCCCTCGGTGACCATATCACCACCGACCAGAAGGAAACTGTGCTGGAAAACAATCCCGACAGGGCTGAGGCGGGTGTTAACGGTATCGCTACCCTGTTCAGCGTCTATGCCAATGCTTCAAATAACCAGGATGCCCACTATGATATAGGCTATCCGGGCGTGATGCTTGCCACTGACAGCCGTGGATATGACATGGTGGCGCTGAATACCGGCTACAACTGGTACAGCACATCGACTCGCTGGTCGGATGTCACCAACACTTCAGGTATCACCGTTCTTATCTGGCGTACCGCCTACAACCAGATTTTTGCCTGCAACAATGTGTTGAGCAGCATTCCCGAGGATACCGAGGACCCGACACTGATGTATTACCGCGCGCAGGCTCTCGCTTTCCGCGCATTTGACTACCACGTGCTTGCACAGTACTATCAGTTCACCTATATCGGTAACGAGGATAAGCTCTGCGTACCGGTGATTACCGAGAAAAACGCTCTCGCCGCTGCTGCCGACGGTCTTGAATGTTCGACTGTAGAGGGGGTTTACGGGCAGATTCTTTCCGACCTTGGCGAGGCTATCGACGCTCTCAAGGCTACCAACCATGTACGTGTAGGCGCGAAGAAATTCATCAGCGAGGCTACCGCCCGCGGTCTGCGCGCCAAGGTATATCTCTGCATGGGCAAATGGCAGGAGGCTGCCGACGACGCTAAGTATGCCATCGACAATTCAGGCTGTACGCCCTATTCCATCGCCGAGGTGTCATATCCTACTTTCTGGAACTGCGCCGACGCCTCATGGCTGTGGGCGGTTGACATCGAGGAGAGTGACCGAGTGGTGACTACCGGTATCTGTAACTGGCCTTCTCACATGGGTACATTCACTTACGGCTATGCACAGGTAGGTTCATGGCGTAAGATTTCTAAGGCACTTTACGATGAGATTCCCGACACTGACGTGCGTAAGGGATGGTTCCTCAACGAGGAGGGTGTATCGCCCAACCTTAACGAGGAATATCAGGCGTATGTCGACGATGCTATCAGCGAGGATGTAGGCAAGGCTTACGTTCAGGTGAAATTTGCCCCCTATCAGGATGTGCTTGGTCAGACTATCAACGCCAACGACATCCCTCTGCTCCGCGTCGAGGACCTTTACCTGGTTCTTGCCGAGGCACAGGCTATGACCTCACCATCGACCGGCGCGGCTACTCTGGGCGACTTCGTGCGCGCTTACCGTGACCCCTCTTATGTGAATCCTGTCGGCACAGCCGATGACATCCGCAAGGCGGTCTACTGGCAGCGTCGCGTGGAACTATGGGGCGAGGGCGTGTCTTACTTCGACATGATGCGTATGAACGAAGGTCTTGACCGACGCGGTGCCGGATTTGAACCTTCACTCGTGTTTGATATCGATGCCGGCGATCCCGTGCTGCTCTATCATATTCCCCAGGCGGAGTCCAACGCCAATAAGATTCTCGGCTATAAGGATGAGGCGACTCCTTCTCCGCAGCCTGTCGCTGACTATTAATAAACTACCGAAAAAGATTCATCAAGCAATATTATGAATAAATTAGCTATATTCGCGGCTCTTGCCGCACCGGTTATCCTCTCTTCCTGCAGCGACAAGGGCTACTGGGACGAGTATGTACCCGCCGAGGTGGAATATGCGATTATCACGGCAAACCAGAGCTACACGCTTAACCCCGATTCAAAGTCAATCGCGCCTTTCACTCTTCTTGTCACCCGCGGCACTACTGTCGGTGACGTGTCAGTGCCCCTGACCGTGACCACCGACGCTTCATATCTTTCGGCAACGGCTCCCGCAACCGTCGATTTCACCGACGGCAGCAGCGAGGCTTACGTCACTGTAAATTTCGCGCCTGATTTTGACGCGGCTCCCTGGTTTAATCCCGAAGCATCAGTAACCGTGGCTCTCGGCACACAGAGCATCGCTCCTTCAAGCAAAGGCAAGTGGACGGCAAGTGTCACTTATGCCAACTCTGTCGAGGTAGGGACAGCGCAGCTTAAATCGCAGCTCCTTGCGTGGCTGAAGGATGGCGGCACTCCCGGAGCGGCAACTGTCGACACTTCAGTGACAATATGGGCGCGCGCCGACAATCAGTCTTATTTCATGATTGAAAATCCTTACGGTACAAAGGAACTCCCTCATTCGCTTGACCTGGTGCTTGACGAGGACTGGCAGATGATTGACTGGGAGGCTACCGAGACTCTCTGCGATATACAGACTATCTTCAATACCGGCGACTCGAAGGCTCCCGTGTATATGACATGGGGCGGTCAGGATTCAGAAGTCGGTGCCGATGGATTGACGCTTAAGTTTTACACCGTGACTAATGCTGACGGCACAGGATATTTCCCCTCGCAGTATCAGTGGACAGAAACCTTCGTGATGCCTGAGGGATGGAACGCCGTTGCGGAATAATAACCATATAATGTAAGATTACACATGAACAAGCTATATAAATTATTTACGGCAACCATGGTTATCGCCACAGTGGCAGGATTTGCCTCCTGTTCCGATGACGATGATTATGTGCCTGCTGTGGTGCCGGGCAACGCCCAGGTATATTTCAGCAATGCCCAGGAGTCGACGGTTAATATCGTCGAGGATCAGACCGAGTTTGACGTGTTGGTGCTTCGTCAGGACACCGAGGGCGAGCTTACGGTCAATATTCAGGCTAATGACCCGTCGGGTATATTCACGATTCCTTCGACCGTCACATTCGCCGACACTGAGGCTACGGCTAACCTCCATATCACGTATGATTTTGCCGATATCGAGGGTAATGTGCGCTATCCGATTTCGCTTAAAATCGATGAAAAGGACGCTACGCTTTATGGCGACGCATCCACATCGTTTGTAGTGCTTTACGCTCCCTGGAAGTCAATCGGCGAGTGCAAGTACACCGATGGCTTGATATCATCGCTTTACAATGCCGACCCGTTGACTTATCTTGTCGAGGTAGAGGAGAGCATGACCCAGCCCGGTCTATATCGTGTGGTCAATCCTTATGGCGCTGATTATCCTTACAACGAGCCGGGTGATTATGACCCCGATAATAACTATTATCTGACAATTAATGCAACTGATCCCACCAAGGTATATCTTGAGGAGTCTCCTACCGGATGTAACTGGGGTAACGGTGAATTTATATTCTACTCTATTGCCGGACTGCGCCTGGCACAGGGTAACCCTGCTGCCGCTGAAGGCTATTATGGTACTGTAAAAGATGGTGTGATAACATTCCCGAAAGGTTCTTTGCTTGGCGCTATGGGTACGGATGGATGGTACACTTGTAACGCCAACGGTAAGTTCAAGCTTGTTCTTCCCGGCGGTGTTGACGGTGACTACAGCGTGAGCGCTCCTCTTGCCGGCATAATCGACTATGTAGGGGGAGTGAAGAAGGCTGTCGTTGAGGTTACAATGGGTAAGGATGTCAAGACTGTCAAGGTTGCCGTTATCCCCGGCGCCGACACTGATGCCGCTATCGAAGGTATCGAGAGTGAGAGTCTTGAAGGTGTTGTGTCACTCGGCTATTCCGAGACCGCGCAGACCGCCGACTTCACACTTGGCGAAGAAGGCACTTACTCTATCGTGGCTGTCGCTTATGACAAAGAAGGCGGTGCTCAGGAGACCTACACTACACTTATCAGCTACTATGACAACGACAACTGGACTTCCCTCGGCGATGGCGAATACTCCGACGGCATGCTTCTTCCGTATATCTCCGAGGAGCCGTTTGAGCCGATGAGCTGGGAGGTAAGCATACAGCAGCATAATGATAAGTCGGGTCTTTACCGCGTACTTGTGCCTTACTGGCCTCTTAACGAACCGTCAGCAATCGGTGCGCTCGTGATAGATGCTACTGACCCCGACCATGTATATGTGCCGTATGCATCATCCGGTTTGCCCGTTGATGGAATACTTGGCTGGTATAGTGACGCCGCGATGTATATCGACCATGGTTATACAATCGAGGATATTGTCGCTGCGGGTGCTGAAATAGGCTTCGGCACACTTGCCGAGGGTGTTATCACTATTCCGGCGGGAGCTGCAGGCATACTGTTTGACGGTGATGTATCGTCGATGCTGCCCGCACGTTACGAGACTGTGATTACTCTTCCCGCCGGTGAGGCGAAAGCTAAAGTTTCAAAGGTAAAGAGCAATTCTTTCCGCATGGGTAATTTTGACGCGAAAAAGTCAGGTGCGAAATCCATGGTATTGCGCCCGGGATTAAAGAGATTTAATCTTAGATAATCGCTGATAGACATATTCCTACATACGGGGCGTATCCTTTCCGGTGCGCCCCGTATTTTTGTCTATTTATCACCAAATTTTAAAATTTATAGTAAAAGTGTTGCTTTTATTAAAAATATGTTATACATTTGTGCTGTTAACGATGAATTTCGTATGCAAATGATAAATCACATCCCTGTATACACTTTACAACATGTTAATAGGGGAATGTCGCGAGACATTCCCCTATTTTTATCGTGATATAAATTTTAGACAATCTCTCAGAAGGAGCAGAAAAGCATTATTGTTACCGGCACGAGTATTTCAAGAATGACTCCCTGCACTATCGCTACCGGCACTGCGCCGGGACCGCAATTTCTCACAATGACGGGAAGCACCACGTCGATTGACGCTACTCCTGCTGAGGCTATAGGTGCGTACCATCCGAAATATTTCCGGAATATAGGTGCGCAGGTGAGGGAGATTATCTCTCTTATCATGTTGGATAGCAGGGCGATTGTTCCTAATTCAGCGGCTATGCCGAGTCCTGCCGAAGCTTTCTTATATTCCATTATGAGCACTGATGACAGCGAGTAGTAGCCTGCCGCGCCACCGATGGCGAGATAGTCATGGAGCGGATAGGAGTGAAGCAGCAGCCATGCAAGGGCTGTGAATATCAGTGTGCCGCCCATTGTGAACAACGGTAACAGAAAGGAAGTCAGGTCGAGCTTTTTTATTGTAGGAATAAGATTCTTGTAACCGAACTCGAAGCCGATAATGGCTATGAGCAGATAGAGCACATATATCGAATATCCCGCCATCTCCGTAAGCCGGGGGATAATGTCAAAATAACCCGCAACAATGCCGGCTATGAAAAATGTTATGACTATCAGGCTACCTTTCATCTTTATGTCGGCGTGACGTTATCTTATACAGCAACAGGGCGGCTATGACGCTCCCGAGGGTGGCGAGGCTGCCGATTACGACAGCCTGCAGTCCGTAGACAGAGAGATTGGAGATGATATTGCGGTTGGAGCCTACCGACACTCCGAGCAGGAACAGTAGCACCCATATCACTATGCTGATGGTGGACGCGGGCAACAATGGTATGCGGCGTCGGCGCAGCAGGAAGCCTATGAGGATGCTTGAAAAGAGTATGATTAGCGGACCCATGCCGTTTTTTTAATGAAACTGGATTTCGGTGACTACCTGTGCGCCTACCGCCTTGTTGAGCGCCTCGATGAGCTTGGGGCGCATAAACGACAGTTCGCTTTTCAGCGATGCGGAGGAGATATACAGGTGGAGCACCCCGCGGTCAATGAAGCGACGTGTCGTATAGCGGTTGACACCGGGACCGACGACCTCCGACCACAGGTAGAGCACTCGCTGTTCGTTGAACTGCGATTCGATGCCGTCGGTCATCAGTTTCTCCTTTATTATGTCGGCAAGCAGCTGCGGTTCGGGGCGTCTCATTGCTACCGGTGATTTAGTGTTGACAGCGCGCCTGACTCCACGAGCCACATGCGGTAGTCGCCGGTGGTGCGCGACATTATCTCGTCAAGATGGGTGCGGTTGGTGTCGGTTATGAATATCTGCCCGAAGCCTTCGCCGGTCACTATCTCCATGATATGCTCCACGCGCGATGCGTCGAGCTTGTCGAAGATGTCGTCGAGCAGCAGCATCGGGAACATCCCGGAGGTGTCGCGCAGAAACTCGTATTGTGCCAGGCGCAGGGCGATGACAAATGTCTTGCACTGTCCCTGCGAGCCCGCACGGCGCATCGGCATCCCGTCAAGCAGCATATCGATGTCGTCGCGGTGAGGCCCGACCGTGGTATGGCACACTATCTCGTCGCGGTGACGCGAGCGGTCGAGCGCGTCGCAGAGTGTGGCGGTGCCGTCGTCGGCAAGTGAGCAGCGGTAGGTGAGGGTCACGTGTTCGTCGTCGCCTCCGATGGCACGGTAGTAGCGGTCAAATATCTCTGACAGCGACCCTATCCATTTGCTGCGCGTGGCGTGGAGGTAGGCGGCTGCGGTGTCCATCTGCATCTCTACGGCGAGGTAAAGGGCGGGGTCGGCTATGCGGTCGCGCAGCATCTTGTTGCGCTGCTCGAGGGCGCGGTTGTAGCGTATGAGCCGGTCAAGATATACGGGGTCGCCCTGCGAGATGAGCATGTCGATAAGACGGCGACGCTCTTCGCCTGTGCCGCGTATCAGGTCGATGTCGTGGGGCGATGACAGCACAAGCGGAAACGCCCCGATGTGGGTCGACAGGCGCTGGTATTCCTTTCCCATTCGCTTGAGCGACTTGCGGCGTCCTTTCGCCATGCCGAGCGAAAGCTCCTCCTCGACACCGTGGCGGTCGTAGCGCGCGTCAAGCATGGTGAACTCCTCGCCGCGCCTGATGAGCATCGCGTCGGTCATGCCGGTGAAGCTCTTGCAGAAGCTCAGGTAATAGATGGCGTCGAGAAGATTGCTCTTACCCATGCCGTTGTTGCCGAGGAAGCAGTTGACCTTTGGCGAGAAGTCGAGGGCGGCTTCGGAGATATTTTTGAAATTGCAGATTTTAAGACTCTTGAGAATCATCGTGGTCCGGTTTGTTCTGTTTGCCCGCGAGCATACCGCAGGCGGCGGCGATGTCCTCGCCGCGCGAGGTGCGTATGGTGGCGGTGATGCCGAGTTCGTTGAGGCGGTCGCGGAATGCGGTCATGGTTGCCTCGTCGGAGGTGTGCAGGTCGCTGTCGGGGATGGCATGGAAGCGGATGAGGTTGACGCGGCACTCCAGCCCTTTGAGCAGGCGCGCGAGTGACTGAGCGTAACGCAGGTTGTCGTTGAGTCCGCCCCACATGATATATTCGAGCGACAGGCGGCGCTGGTGGGAAAAGTCGTAGCCGCGCAGCAGTTCGAGCACCTTTTTGAGCGGATAGGCGCGCTCGACTGGCATCAGCGATGCGCGCTGTTCGGCTACCGGGGAGTGTACGCTGATGGCTATGTGTACCTTGGTGGTGTCGAGCAGTGTCTTCAGCTCGTCGAGCTTGCCGATGGTCGACACGGTGATGCGCTTGGGACTCCATGCAAATCCCCAGGGGGCGGTGAGTATTTCAAGTGCGGGGAGCAGTGCGCCGAGGTTGTCCATCGGTTCGCCCATGCCCATGAACACGATGTTGGTGAGCGACTCGCTCTCGGGTATGGAGAGTATCTGGTTGATGATGTCGGTGGTGGTCAGGTTGCCGTGAAATCCCTGTCGTCCGGTCATGCAGAAGCGGCATCCCATGCGGCATCCCGCCTGCGACGACACACAGAGCGTGGCGCGGTCGCGGTCGGGGATGTAGACAGCCTCGATGTCGCGTCCGCCTTTGCCGTCGAAAAGGTATTTGACCGTGCCGTCGACCGACCGTGCGGCGGCTTTCGGGGCGAATCGCCCTACGCGGTAGGAGGCTGAAAGTCGTTCGCGCCCTTTCAGCGATATGTTGGTCATCGCGTCGATGGAGTCGACACGCTTCACATAGAGCCAGTCGGCTATCTGCTTGGCTGCAAATCCGGGAAGCCCGCACGAGGCGGCGACTTCGCGCAGCTCGTCAAGGGTCATTCCTATAAGGGGTTGTCGGTTATTGTCATTCATAGGGAGTCACGGCATGTATTTATATGCAAAGTTACTGACTTTTTGCAATTTTATCGTGCAGTGTGAGAGTAATTTCGATATTTTTGATTATGTTTGCACAATAACTCTCGCCTCGCAATGGAACGACTGATGCAATATATCTGGCAGCATCGCCTCTGGCCGGTAGCCGACATGACTACCGTCGACGGGGAGCGCGTCAGCGTGATCGACCCCGGACGGCTCAACACCGACGCGGGTCCCGACTTCTTTAATGCCAAGCTTACCATCAACGGACAGATGTGGGCGGGCGACGTGGAGATTCACGTGAGGGCTACCGACTGGTATCGTCACAACCATCAGGGCGACAAGGCGTATGACTCGGTGGTGCTCCACGTGGTCGGCAAGGATGACGGGCGCGTGACGCGTTCCGACGGGCGGGTGATACCGCAGCTGCGCATGAACTGCGCGCCCGATTTTCACGAGCATTACCGCCGGCTTGTGGCGGAGGCGGCGACCGACCTGCCGTGTCACAGGGAGATAGCCGCGCTACCGCCGGTGCATATCCATTCGTGGCTCGATTCGCTTGCCTACGAGCGGCTGTATCAGAAAACGGAGCGCATCGAGCGGTATCTTGAGCATTTTGCGGGCGATTGGGAGTCAGTGTGTTTCGTGACGCTTGCGCGCGCCCTCGGGTTCGGCACCAACAGTGAGCCATTTGAGCGGCTTGCGCTGAGTGTGCCACTGAAATTTCTCGGGAAGCACAGCGACTCGCAGCTGAGCCTGGAGGCGTTACTCTTCGGTCAGGCGGGATTTCTCGACAATGTGGCTGAGAGCGACCCCTACATCACGCTTCTCAAGCGCGAATACATATTTCTGTCACACAAGTTTTCGCTTCCCAAGCCGGGGCGGCTCGGATGGAAGATGGCGCGGATGCGACCCGCCAATTTCCCTCACCGGCGCATCGCGTTTCTCGCGCTGATGGCATTTGGCGGCTTCCGGCTGATGAGCCGTATATGCGAGCTGCGGAGGGTAGAGGATGTCGCGAAGCTGTTTAACGCGGAGCTTATCGGTTATTGGAGCACTCACTACACATTTAACTCCACGCTGGAAACTCCGCAGGCAGTGGCACTCGGGCGAAATGCGGTGGATGTGCTGACAATCAACACCGTGATCCCGCTGCTCCACGCCTACGGCACGGCTACGGGCGATACCTCGATGAGCGATGCGGCAGTGGAGATGCTTCATGCATTGCGAGCGGAGAATAACTCGGTGGTGGCGCTGTTTGTGAAACATGGGGTGAAGTGTGACGACGCGTTCACGTCGCAGGCTCTGCTGCAGCTGCGCCGCGAGTACTGCGAGCCTCGCAAATGCCTCTACTGCCGCATCGGTCACAAAATGCTCTCCCGCCACACCAAATCCCCCGACCCGCGCTAACCCGCCCCTGCCAGGATTACTAATATGATATCTTGGCGGTTTTTAATGATATGCTTTTTCAAGCAATATCTTATCCTTATAGAAAGTGCACGTATCCTCCATATATTGCTCTGCTACGGTTCTGTCATTCCTGATGTGTTCACGGTAGCGTTGTTGGAATTTATACTGATAGCCTTGACCTGAATAATTGGTAAATTCACCCATAAGGACACGGTTAATATATACTTCCACAGATTCCTTATCTGCGTTATCATAAAGATGAACAACGAGAAAACGTGGCGTTTCTTCCATTTCAATGCTGATATCCCCGTTTGAGAGTATTTTGCCCTGCCCTTCAAACAAGGACTTTACAAATTCAAACAAAGTTGATTCTGCATCATCATTGCGGTTCCCGGATGTCGTAATCGTAACTTCTTTATTTTCCATAATCATTTATTTAAAATGATAGCTTGTGCTTTGTCGTATTCAAGATCCGGCATCTGCGCTCCTACCGGTGCCCCTATGTATGTGGGGTCGCAAACGATAAATTTACGTCCTCCAATTATCATTGCATCTCCTGCCACCTCTTGATCGAAGCATACAGCAGTTGCAAGATGACCAGGATAGTAGATAAGGGCGACATCAAGGTCAAGTAAATCCCTTATCAAGCGAGAAAATAAAATAGATCTATCTTCACAATCGCAGTAGGGATAATATAATGTTTCTTCAGCGAAGAAGGCTCTATCATGCCCCCATACCTTATCATCATACTCATACACAAAACCTGTCTGAATCCAATTCAAAAGCATTTCTGCCGCGAGTAGTTTGTCATCCTTTGGTATGCACTTACGGAGAGATGGATACATCTTATCCTTCGTTTTCTGTGCTAAGGGTGTATTGGCATACATTGCCCATCTCGTCATTGGGTTGCCGTCAAGAGCAGATGTTGGATATGTATTGTAGAACTCTATAAGTCTTTGGGGCACATGACTGGTGATGCTCATATTCTTATTCCGCTCTGCCGTTATAGTCCTTTCAGCACCAAGCAACTGCTCTTTATCAATAATCAATGACATCGGTGTTTCTCCCTCAAATGCGGCATCACAAATATTAATTGAGTTTGACGGTTCGTCTAAGGGGTAAAAGCACACTCCATCTACATTGAAATAGCCCTTGTCGAAAATCTGATGCTTACTTCCATATAACATTACTAATTTTGCTCCATCTACGGCAAGTCTCATTTGATAGCCGGACTGACAGTATAAGAACGCAGTCAGTAGCGTCGCTCCATTATCATTTTCGCAATAGTTTTTCGCAAGCTGATTAAGAAACATAAGATAAGCCCAGTCGCATAGATTATAACGTATCCTTGTTTCAAGACAGTCTCGGATGGCGTTATTCATCTCATCTTGGCTTAGACATTCCCAGCCATCGGCAATTGAATTTGGCTTACAATCGTTCAATCCTATATTGGCATACTTTGGAAGTCGGATATTGCATTTTCGTCCGTAAAAATTAAACGAGAAATATTCTTTATCTAGAATTGGAGTCTCTTTAATTGGCTCTATTGGTTTTGGTTGGGGATGGTAGTCAAGAGGTACAATCTCCTCAGGCGTTGTATTAATCGAAGGACTATTATCATCGCTTTGGTATGGCAGCGGTGGAACTGGCGAATCTTCTTTTGGTAAAGGGATTGGCACACGACCTTCGTACGATGCCCAAGAGTTTCTTAAGAACTGCGCATATTTTTGATTACATTCTTCTCTAAATGAAGAATAATTCTGATGTGCTCGTTGCTTGAAACTCTCATATTTGTCTATAAGTGATTGTGCATGGCATGAACCATGCGCAATAAGTAATAATATACCTAATACGGATAATCGCATGCCACTATTTCTTTGTCTTTATCAGTTGTTCCAATAATGCGAAGAATAATGATTCTTCTATATTTCCACGCATTGTTATGGACTGATTTTTGTTTTTATCAATAAGATTGAAACATGCCCTATTAGCCGCAGTCTTCGTAATAAGTGCATGTCCGATAGAATTTCTAATGTGTCTTAACAAATCATGAGCCTTGTCATCATATTCTGTCTTGTGATCACCACAAATATAGACTATATAGTTATTTCGTGCCAAATCCTTGACGAATTTAGATTTGGAAACAGGCTTGACGATAATGTTTTGTTTAACAAGGAACTGCTGTAATTCTCTCGCTTCCAAATCAAATTCACCGGGGTGTGCAGCAATAACATTCTCATAAGTAGTCAAATACTTGTACATTTTGAACACAGCGTCTTTAGACGGATAAATATGATTATCCTTGGTCATATCTATCTTAGTTTTAGATTTCGCCAAATATCCTTCATTGAGGATGAGACAGATACCGTTGGGGATTGAAGCTTACCATTAATATCAATGGACCGATTCTTTACAGTTGCTGTAACATAATCCGCAAGTTCGCCCCATGTAATATCACCACCAGTTTCCTGAATCTTCCGCAATAATGTATAGGTGAATAATCCATGTTTCTGCTGTTCAATGGGAAATGCAGTTTCATCTTTTGAAGTCGCAGATAGGACTATCAATTTTCCATCAGGTATTTGCATTTTGGGTTTAATGGTGATACCTCGGGTAGCCAAAAGCATACCGCCGTCTCGTTTTGCACCACTAAAGCAAGCATCCAGTAATACTACTATGGATTTTGCAGGCATCTCAGATAGAGACGCATAGAAGTCATCAAGATTTAATCCGGATGACGGGTCCGTTCCAAATCCGTCAACAGGCAATAGGAATGCTTCCGCGGTTTTATCATCAGGAACCCCATGTCCTGCATAATATACTATTACGGAATATTTGTCTTTGAAACCTTCACATTTCTGAGAAACATTCGCTAACGCATATTTAATATCATTAAGGGAGGCATCCTCTAAATATTCGATATTTTCTTCCGGAACCCCCAAAGTTTTATTCATATACTTCTTAATGACATTCCCATCATTAATAGCATGGGGAACGTTTGGCACACGTCTATAGTTTTCATTAGCTATTATTATTGCTAAAGTGTTTTCATTTTTAAATTTAGAATCTGGGATAAGATAATCTACATTTCCGGTCATGGCATTGGATAGGAATGTGTTAGCTTCAGAGACATAATTAGGAAATACTTTCAATATTTCTTCCCAGTCTTTTTGGCACTTGCTATTATTGTCATTAAAAAGATATATAGTTGCTCTTGTATCTAATAGGTCTATATAAAGATTATCTTTATAATTATTTTTCTTTGCAAGTTCAATAGCTTTATTAATATTTGATATGGCAACCGGATAATCTTTCTTATAATAGATTTTAGCCAACCATTCGTATGACCGTAATGCATTGAAAGTTATAAGATTTTTAATTCTTTCTTGAGATTCGTTCCAAATTTTTTTATCCGATGAAATTTGTTCAAAGAATTTAGTTACATATTGAAATGAATTTTTTGCAATATCCTCGTCTTTATTTACTCCAAGCCCTTGAATGTGCATTACCGCCAATATATAATGTGATGTAGGACTGCCTTGATTTGCGGCCTGTAATAAATATGGCATAGCGTCTTCATATTTGCCTTTGTTAAACAACAATTCGCCATATTCATCCAATGCAAGAAGATGTCCATTATCAGCGGCGGCACCAAGCCAATATTCTGATGTTCTGTTACTTCGATTAACTAAATGTTTCAACTGGTCATCTGAAGCTAAAAAGTATTGAGATTCTGCGTCACCTTGTTCTGCTGCACGGACCAACCATTGATAGGCCCTTTCATAATTCCGATCTATCTTATTTGGTCCTCTCCCGGAATAAAATTTTTTTGCTACATATTTCTGAGCTTCTATGTTGCCCGATTCTGCAGCTTTCAGCATAGATGATTCAACAAGTTGCGCATTTGGAATCAAATACACAAAAGCACTTAAAAATAATAAAAGCGTTTTTTTCATCAATTATTATGAATGTCTTAGTTTTGATATTCATTTAAAAGCTGCATGGCGGGAAAAACACCTTGAGTCGCAGCTTTTCGGATATATTTTATTCCTTCAGTTTCGTTACCATCTTGAAGTAAAAGATAACCGTATATAAATTGAGAATAAGCCATGTCATTATTTGCTGCTTTTGCAATCCAATAACGGGCCTCTTTTTCATTCCTAAATTTTTTGCTAGTAAATAACAATTGGCCTAATTTTTCTTCGCCGTAAGGCCAACCAAGTTCTGCGGACTTTTTAATATAATGGTATTCCAAATCTTCATTCGCAGGAACATTTCCTTCACCTTGATAAATTATACCCATGGCAAGGAAAGATTGTCCTTTATAAGCACCAAATTGTATTTCATCGGCAGCCTTGGAGAACCACTTAAGAGCTTCCTTATAATCTTTAGAGCCCGAGTCTCCATCATAATAGGAAAAGCCTAAACTTCTGTATGCCCAATTAAATGGATTCTTGTTGGCAGCTGCTTTGTGAAAATATTCTTGCGCTTTCTTTAAATCAAGCAGAACATTTTCACCTCCTTCATAGCACCATCCTAAAAAATAATCACCTATTGAATAGCCTTTATTAGATAACTTGGATGCATTATTATAAACGATTTCGGAATTACCTTCAAAACTACCGATAACCATCGGCATTAATAGTTCTCTGTCGCTATTAGGCATATTTACTTTGTTTGCATAATTATAAATATCAGTTAGATTGATATTTTGAGCCTCAAATGTAAATCCACAAAAGGCCATCATTACAAGTATGAGAATCTTTTTCATTTTGATATTGAGATATTTATTTCTTGAAATTGAATGTTCCTATCTTTGGACAATGTTTTACTTATCCATGCCTTAAAATCCTTAAAAGAAATGTTGAGGGGTTTATCTTCAATCGAATCATCAAAACCATTCCTTTTGCCAATTAGAGAAGGCGAGAAAAGAGTATATAGAGTGTTAAACTCTTTATTATTTTCACAACTTAATGTATATTCGTCAACTATTGGACGCTCGGATTTATCGGCTTCCTTTCGTGAAAACATCACATATTCTTTATTTGCCAAGACTGGGTAGGCGGAGAATGTTTGAGCCTTGTATGGCAATATACAATATACAGTTTGGGATAGTTCATCAAGAAGATAGACCGCAAGATAGCCGTTGATTGGTGATTGAAAGTATAAGTATAAATCATCTCCATCTCGAAAATTTACATCTCCAAAACGAAGTTCTGTTCCGTTTCTTAATGTCTTTGCTTCAAATTCTATTTTGGCGGATACAATCTCTCGTGCTTTCCCTTTTACTGAACATTCAACTATCAGAAAGTGGTTTTCAAATTTCAGTTGATATTCTGGCTTACCTATGGTTTCAATCCATTCTCCTTTTACATCACTTCCACCAAGAGCAAAGAACTGAGTGTCTGATTCTCCATTCTTATTAGTTATTACAGTTGATGTGCTTTGAGATACGATAGTCCCAAATTCATCAGCGATTGCCTGGATTTTTGCTCGGTCAAGTGCAACCCTCTTAGCTTCTTCAACAGACATTGTTTCTGGCGCATAGTAAGTGTATGCCGCAGAAACCTTTGCAGCTCTCTGCGAATAACCAACTAAGAAAAATGAGGCGAGTAATATAAAGAGAATGAATTTATTCATCTGTTACCATCCGAGAAGTTCATCCAGTTTACCATGCAGGGAGTCTCCACGTTCTTCCAGCTCTTTTTTTACCGCCTTCTTAGCAGCCGCTTTTGCCATTTCTTGACTATATGCAATACGAACAAGAACCTCTTTGTTGTTACCGTTAACGGTTCGATATGTCTCCACTATCGGAACGACTCGACCGATGCTTTGAGAAATCAGATTTTTAGCTGCCATTACACTCCGAGTGATTGAGGCGGCATCTCCTTGATCCATCTGCTCGTTTGCGACAGTGTTCTCAATTAATGCTGTAACTTCTGTCTGAATCTGTCCAGCGAGGTTTTGTTTCGCAAGTTCAAGTGCTTGCATCTTGGCCGCATCATAGTTTCCACCTGTGCTCATGGCCTCTGCCATAATAAACTGAGGGAATCCGTCAGAATCATACTGATATTGCATCATGTATGATTTATCAAGTTGCTTTTCAAGGGGGAGTGCGCCGGGGGCTGTTTTCCACCCTTCTTTAGATAGACGTTTGGCTTCCTTGCGCGCAGCTTTGCTCGCTTTTTCGTTAAGTTCCTTCTTTGTTGTTTTTGCGAGTTCTTGACGCTCTTTGCGCTGTTCTTTCGTGGATTGGGCATAGCAAATGCCGGTTGCTGAAATCAGCAACATGGCTACAAATCCAAAGATAGTTTTTTTCATGGGCGGACTGTGATAATGGTTTGTATGTTGGAAGACTCACAGTCCAACAGGTTACAAAAAAAGCGTGAGAGTCTGTATCTGTTACTCGTCCCACGAATCGAGGCTCTGGCATGTGCCCATCACAGTAGAACGAGCAACGCGGAGCCTCACGCCGTATGATATGACAATTAGAGAATACAATAAAGCATATTCTAACATGGTAATCATACCCGAAGGCGCCTATCGTTGACTCATCCTTGACTGTGATAATGAAACTGCCAGATTTCGATCCGTCAAGAACAAGCGTCGGATAAACGCTTTATAATGAAATGTCTGCAACCCACCTCGTGCCCTATACCGGGACTCCGCAGTCGGTCTGCAATCGCAAATGTATAAATATTTTTTAGAATTGAAGCAAAATATGTTGAAAAATTCAATTTTCGCGAGGGGAAATTGAGGGGATGAATTTTCCCCGATGGGGAAAAGGTTATGGGGTTATAAGGTTATAGGGGATGGGCAAACTGAAGTTCGCCGACGGGACAAAAATGGTTTCGGAACTTAGGTGGATGTGCTGACAATCAACACGGTGATACCGCTGCTCCACGCCTACGGCACGGCTACGGGCGACACGGGTATGCCGTCGGCATTACCTGCGGTTAGGAAGATGAATCCCCTCGCCGGGGATTTATGATGCATACGGATAAGTTATTGATTTTATTTGAGCTAGCCAAATTGTTTTGTGTTTTTGATGCGATTCACTTTGTTAAATTGATGCATTTTACTTTGTTAAATTGAGTTAAATGGAGTGGAGGCTATATAGATTGGGGGCCGTCGATTTTACGCATGAGGAGTGAATTTTGAGATTGGCAATGGGTATGAAGGGTGTGTCGCTTTGCGCAAGATGTCTTAGTAATGACATAAGGCGGCGGTGGAGTGGATGATATTATGTCCCGCCGGGAAAAATCTTCGGCTCCCGATTCCGCCCTTTCGTTTTGGTTGTGTTGGCGGATGATGGAGATTCATTAATTAGGGCTTCGCCCCTTAAATCGAATGATGTGCTTAAAAAATGTTGGGCTTGGTTGATTATCATCTGTATATCAATCCTTGACTTTGATATGAAATTTCCACGATGGGATATTATAGGGTTGAGGGTTTAGGGGGATTTTTTCGCTTCAGCTGAAGCGAACACATTGATGAAGGCGGGATTATCCCCGGGGAGTCAGATTTCAGTTTTTGGAGGGGCGGTTAGGGTCATTAGGGTCGTTAAGGAGGATAGGGAGGATAGGGAGGATAGGGAGGATAGGGAGGTGCGGGGTGATTTTGGGGTGGGATGATTCCCTGCGGGAAACGATTTATGGTGGAGGCTGCAGTCCGGGGGTTTCGCTTCGCTCAACGCCCCGGCTATAGAGGGATTATCCCCTGGCGGGGAAATTATATGGTTTAGGGGTAATGGTTTAGGGTTTAGGGTTTATGGGGGAGGGGTGTGGACCTGTCTCTTATACACATCTCCGAGCCCACGAGACCGAGGCTGATCTCG
>ENA-OZJX01000201-OZJX01000201.1-human-gut-metagenome-genome-assembly--contig:-NODE-201-length-21298-cov-15.809302_pt1 | contig 21298 bp, 26 predicted proteins | sample MGYA00244177_ERZ653752 | MGnify/ENA primary metagenome ERZ653752 (study PRJEB26926, sample SAMN06165333) | human gut metagenome | biome: ENVO:00009003; feature: ENVO:2100002; material: ENVO:00002003... | reverse complement strand
TAATCTCCGCTCAAGCTCCAGTTCAAGAAGCGGTTCGGTCACGCCAAGAAACCCCATGCAATAGGAATCCTTGAAAACCTCGTTGGCGTATGCCGCCTGAGCCTCCGGAAGTGCAACGGTGAAATTATTTGATACGTTGTATTCCGGCTGATGCTTGTGCATCTCCATTTTGATGGCATTTACCAACAAATCGCACGTCCATCCTTTTTCGATAGTTCTCTCGGCATAGTATTGGATAGAATCGTCATCATCTTTCAGTTTGGTCATCAACTGATTTATGTGTCGCCATGGCAAAACTCCAACGCTGCGTTGGAGTTTTGGATCTGAGCTATGAAACCGGACATAATATTTTTTCATAGCCCATAAGTTGCTCACCGACATACCCATTTTTGGGTACATCGCTTTCAAATCAGCAGAGAGACGCTTGACTACGCTATCTCCATGTGAGCTGTCGAGCTTGCGTTCATATAGTAGCTGACCGATCCGCCAGTGCATTTCATTAGATGTGCTGACAATAGCACGGGCGGCATTCCCTCTCGCGGTTTCAATTACTGCAACAGCTTGTTGCAATATTTCATTATATTCTGATTCGTTATGAATACGTACGATTGTCTCCATACACAAAGTTAATACTTTTATTTTGATTTTCAGCTATGTGCAGCCGCTCGGTTCTTAGAATGTCTATTATTTTGCATCGTTTACAATTGCGTTTATCTCATAGTCTATTTTTACAAATCGACTATTTTATTAAATATCCTCACTTCCGTCACCAGGAAAGCACCAGTCGCACCAATCTCACCATCGACCGCCTTTACACCGGCCTCGAACAAAAAGTCCTGTGAGTCACCCTTAGGTGATGAGATCGCCTGCGGAACACCGACAGCCCTTTGATGAAATAAAACATCGCCACACACTCAATGAGATTGGCGATGTCGCGGGAAACGCAATCCCATGCGAATTTTTCGCATGGGGTTTTCTGCTAATCGTGTAGCCCTAATTAGCCACGACTATCAATTCTTACATTGTACGAATGTCGTTATCAAGTTCTTTTCTCCAGATTAGAGTTCCTATAACTGGAAAGAGGATTGTGAACAGTAAAGCAGCCTTGGCATAACCCACAGGCAAGTAATCTCCTTCAAAAAATAGATAGTCCGCTTTTGAAAAATAGTATAAGTTGGGGATATTTCCCGACTTTATTTTGTCTAAAATCCGGTCTCCTGTATGTAGTGTGTATTGTTTTGATTTATAAGTTATAAAAATCACATTTGAATTTTTATAGCTACTCTTTTCCTGATACCCATTATACGTGTAATCAGTAATAGGTTGCTGTGTCTGTTCTATATAATTGCCATATATATGTAATAGATACAGACAAAGAGCAATAACTAATCCTATGCAAAACAGCGTCTTGAAAAATGTTTTAATCTTCATAGATGTTTAGTTAATCCATCACTTATGATTGATAACAATTTTTATTTACAGCGGATAATGAAACTATAACCCAGCAATGCTATTGAATGGATTGTGTTTAGGAGAACCGCATAAAACCACCATGTAAGTCCGGCTCCATATTGGCTGTTACAGACAAGATTGTAACTCAAAATAGCATTATAGGCTATCATCACAATCAGATTGCCGTAAGCAACTCTCGGTCTTACCCTATGACACAGCCAAGTTGATAACAACGACAGCGCATAAGCTCCACCAAGCAATGCTGTATCCTCGCTCCAACCTTCTGCTATGCAACTCACAATCACCAAAAGGAGAAGCACAAGCCATGCTATTCCAAATCGTTTATCGGTCAGTTTCATAACCAGAATCATTTTCAAGAGAATACTTTTTGTACGCGTCTACTCTATCAGAATCACACCCCCAGATCCAGGACTTATTTTTAGAATTGTAACAATAATTCTCATCCGGACCGAATGTGACGGTCAGCCAATAAAAGCCGTCTTTTCTCAGTTCGTAATAGAAAATATAGCCCTTGTATTCATAGATCTCATTAATTTCCTCGAAAGGAGTTCCTATCTCATTAAGTCCGATTGGTAGCCTGTTATTCATTTTTTGAAAATCATCAATCATTACGATAATTTCATTTCCCACACGCTCTATATCAGCAGTATTAGTTGTCATACCCCTTTTGAAAAACACGACAATTGCAATCAGTAGTGAGATAATCAAAACTACGATAAGCGTGCGCCAATTCCAAAATCGTTTATCGGTCAGGTTCATTCTATGATATAGGCTTCAGAAGTTAATACATCAACGATATGCTCTGTTGTCTTTATGGCATAGTGTTTCACATTGAGAGAAGAACCGTATAACATTCTCATGCCTGTTGCCATCACTTCATTCAAATATATAGAATTACTGACCTCGTATAATGGATGAGAAGTCACTCCGTCCATTACCTCAATAATTCTAAAATGTTCAAGAGTAACTCTATACGCAAATACATTCTTAAATCGGATTGTAACTGTCTTATTATTGTCAAATCGGTCAAGCGCAACAATAAGGTCGGAAGCATCATAGTCAATAGAATTAACTGAACACTCACAACCAATCACATTTATAGTATGATAAATTTCGTTTTTCATCGCTAACTTCTTTTCACTAATACAAACATCCCAAAGAGATACCACAATGGATGCTTTAGAATTTTATTCCAGATATGTTTATGACATTTTTCATTATTGTTATATACAATTCGGCGACCAATCTTTACCGTATATTTCCACATCATAATAATATTCATTCCATTCTTCGTAGAAATCAATCACCAGCGAATTGGTTAAACTTAGGTCGTAAAACACAATCAGTCCGCTATGCTCATCCTCATATTGAAAATCGGCATTAAAGAAATCTATTCCATTCAAGACTACTCTGCCACATAGGTCGGAATGCTTGATTGCCATATAAACCGCATCGTCATATCTTCTCCCGATATGTAACAGAATCTGTTTCAATTCGGTTTTCTCCAAAAACGGAATCCGTTGGGATTTCCAAGCGACATTGCCCTGCTGAAACAATTCGTCGTTCTGTATAATTTCCGCAGATATTGTATCGGAGTCTTCCAAACTCAATATCTTGAAATTGTCACCGATAACAAGTTTGGACAGTTGTTCCTGATATTCGGGAAGATACTGCTTCCCTTTATTTTTTCTTAGTAGAAACTGTAATCTGTTTTCCATATAGGGTTCTCCGACTTTTTGTTTTTTTGTTCTCTCTGTTCCAAAATCGCTTATCCGTCAGTTTCATGGTCTATGTCCTTTAGTTGTTCTTCAAGATTCCAATTCACTGGCTTCTTCTGTGGTTCAAACCATTTAGCTCCATCTGCAAGCCATTTATTACGGTACTCTGTTCGGGATTCCGAAGTATAATCCTCATTACCCCATTCTACACCGCAACAGGGACAAATATCGTACGTCGGAGTTTTTCCATCACCACCCCACGGATTGTAATTGCCAAGCGGATAGCCACAAATAGAGCAGAAATTATTTACCTCAGTTCGTTTGTCGGTAAGTGTCATCGCTTACCACCTTTCCGCCAAAGGCAAATGAATATAAAAAGGGCAATAAAATAGTTGAGCCAAAGGGCAACCGACAATGAATCAACCCTCAGATACATTCTATCTATTATATCTTGAATATCGTATGGCTCAATAAAATATTTCAAATCCAGATAGGCATTAAGACTCATAAGCAATTCGCAAATGCCAATCGCTCCAAAGGCTATAACGCCGACTATTTTCTGACACTTATTCATAATCGTAACGTGATGTATATGAATGGTATGCAATTTTATTCGAATGCAGATAATCCTCAAAGGTCCCATATCTGTCGAGATTCTGCAAATAATCTCCGTAGGCTTTATAATACCTGCGGCAATCTTCTACCAAGTTTTCACAAAGAGGCATATTCAACTTTCGTGAAATACGCTCAAACTCATTCGTGTCTTCAATCATTGCAGGAATGTCTGATACACTTGCTCCGTCATAGTCGTTCAACACTCCCGATGGCATTTCATGTATGGAGAACTCAAGAAAATATTTGAGCGCATCATACTTATATCTGAGAACATCAACATTATCAGGTTCATATTCAAGCAACATATCCGCCAATTGAAACGGCTGATACTTTTCTCCGCTGTAATCACTAAAAATTGCGAGCGGACTGTCAGAGTATATGCAGGAATCTTCATGGCCTCGGAAACAGTGGAATAGAAATCTTAAGCCATCATATCCTCCAGTCTCCAAATCAGCGGCTATCGCCGGACATATAACCTTGTTTATAAACACTCTGTTCCAGCAAATGTCATTATGGTTATCCCAAAAGTCCTTAATCTCACCGAGGGGCAACATTCCTCTCTCATAATCCGTTTTCTCCCATTGGGAGAGCAGGGCGTGCCGTTGTTTCCTCTCAGGTTTGCTTAGCCCGTCAGCTCGGAATTTACTGCAAATTTCAAGATAATCAGATAATATTCGGTTCATCGCTTGCCTCCTTTCCGCCAAAGGCAAATGAACATCAAAACTATAATGAGATAATTAGCCAATACGAGATACCCAACATTTAATAAGGCATCATGGGAATCGGACAGGACTCTTTCGGCCGAAGGGTGTTCTTTTATATACATAGTTTGCATATCTGACAACCCATATATTACGAAATTTATTATCGCCAAGATTGCAAGCGACACTATGCCTACTATTTTCTGCCACTTTTTCATAATCGTTACAAAGAAAAACTAAAATGGATACATTAAAGTGTTTTGTTCCCACTGTTCAAGTGTCATTTTTGCAGTAAGAGAATGTATATCCTCTCTCTGTGAGATCTTTTTGAGAACTGGAATAGCGATTTTGGGAGATGTCGGCAGCAAACCATAAGCGGCAAACATTCTTACGCCTATATTAGAATCAGACAACAATGCTTCCAATTCATTCATTTTTCCTAATCCCTTGAGATATTTGAGAATATGAATAATCCGGTCAAAGGCATTGTTGCCCTTTTTATAATCGCCATTCTCCGTTGCTGCAACTTGAGCAGCTGCAGCCATACGAAAGGCAGTCAATGCTTTGCTGATGTTGTCAATCTGTATCATTATTCAATCCCTTCACCTGTAGGTTCTTCACGCCTTACAAATTCATCATCCTTTTTTATATACCAAGTTTCTTCGCCCGTCCACCAACTTGTTCTTATTTTGACGGCTATCAAATTGTCCGCATAACAGATATTTGTAATCAGTGGAAATGATGTGAACCACCAATAACCGCCCCAATGACCATAATCAACCGGTATATATTTCTTTAATATCTTGAGATTTCCTTTATTTATTTTCTCTATCTTATCGCCTTTTCTACAACCGCCGCCAAAGGTCGATAAGGTTTTGCTTATATCAGAAGTCAGGTATAGTCCCCGATATGTCAACTGAGGAATAATGCTGTCGATTCTATATTCATTGTCTTTCAATTCTGAGTAATGATAGGGGAACCCGTAGCGAGGATTAAAAACAGTTGTGTCAACATCCAGATAATATCTTTCTACGTCGATGTATTGTGGTATCACATGATATTTCGGTGCAGCATTTTTACCGGTCAGAAAAGTTCCCCCTTCAAGTTGCATAGACAGATAATTATAAGCCACCACCATGTCTATCAGGCTGTCATTTTTTACTGCCCTCGATGCTACGCTATCGGAATATGCTTCCCAATCCGAGAAAAACTCACTAAGGTTCTTCTTGGTCAGTCTCGGATACTTTGACAAAAATGACTGCCCACTACATACGAGAGTTGACAGGGCGAGCATTATTGTTATGAATATCTTATTCTTCATCGCTTGCCTCCTTTCCTGTTAATGAGCCAAAGGATTCCGCCCCAAAACAGCACATTTGCACCGACCAATAAGATATTGGTCAGTGCATCGGGCGAGTCGAAGCAGAATATCAGGCTGAACATGAATAAGAGCATGACAACCGCCGAAGCTATGAATTTACCAATTTGATCCTTCATTTGCCATATTTCTTTTTCAGGTATTCTCTGAGTTTCGGGGAGTCTTTGCCCTTATACACACGGTTGCGGTCAAATACGGTCCAGCTGTCGCCGTCCGGAAAATCTATCTTTTCAAAACTTGCCACATCTGCACCCAGGATAATGGAATCCTGATAAAACACATGTCTGTCATCTTTCCCATAATTATAGTCCGGAGAGGTCACTCCAACGGAGGATGTGACAGTGACAGGACTAAATGTTTCTGGATTTGCGCCCTTAACCAAATTATTACTCCACCATATATGTGACGCATCTTTATAATACCAGTTATCGGAAATATGCTCGAAAGTTGCGACATCAGCTTCGGGAAGGATATTAAAATGTAGATCGTAAATATGTGTTCCGTCAGAATACATCAATCTTCCTAATTGCGTAAGTTTAGTGTAATCTTTTATCTGTGTCGGTTCTCCCTTTTGGTAAGCCCTGTTCTTATCCTGCCCGATATAGAAATCCACAACCCTGAAAGTAGCCGGGTCTGCGCCGGGTATCTCTTTCCCCATAAAAAATACTCTATGTTTATCAGCTGCATAACATCCTGATTGCATGGGCCGGTGTGCGTCTATCGGATGAAATGTTGCATAATCAATATTGGGGATTACCGTACCATTCAGGTAATATCCATTGTATCTGTCTTTTCCCCAACTTGTCTTTTCCCCTGAATTGTTTTTCAGAATCTCAAATGAAGATTTATCTTTGACATTAAGTGCCTTACCATTATTATAAAAGTCATTCTTATCCTCCGTCAATTCATAAGAATGAACTTTGAAAGAGGCGGGGTCTGCCCCTTTAAGCAACTTTCCGGAATCATATACATTAGATGCATCAGCGGCATAGCCTTTTTCGAGCACCCGAAAAGATAGACCATCCGCACCTTTTATTATATCACCACCATAGAAAGCGTGCGTTTTGTCCCGACCATAATCATCGTCCAATACCTCGAATGTTTCAGGGTCGGCATCAACCTTGCGTGAATTATGTCCGTTGCCTTCGTTCCAAGTATGCCATGTCACTTCGTTACCGTCATTTTTATATCCCACTGAACATGACGTGAGTATCAGTAATCCCAGAACGACAACTGATATTATAGAGTATATCTGATATGACTTTATCTGTTTCATTTGAGTCTATTATCTGTAATTAAACAAAGTTACAACGAATAATCGACATTCGATGTGACAAATGTCCCATTAGACCGTGAAAATCAGCGTGAAGCGAAGTTTTTTCTTAAATATCATCACTATCGGAAGCGTCGGTGGCACTTTCAGCCTCACGGATGCGGTGCAACTGACGGCGTGAGATGCCTAAATAGGAGGCAATCTCCTGAATGGGCAGATTGTGCATCACGCCGGGATAGCGGAAGACAAGTTCATGGAAGCGTTCTGTCGGAGTCTTTACAAGCATATTCAGATAACGGCAATATGCCTCTTGCAACAGATTGGAAGAAACCTCGGCGACGAAGCCGGGATTGTGCTCTATGATAAACCGTCGCGCATCTTCGACTGACACACGTTGAACCTCGGCATCACATCCCGCGACAATGGAGGTCAGCGAAGGCTGGCCATATAGGAATCCCTGCACATAATCTGTAACGATCTCGCCCTCAAATGAGAAGCCGGTTACCACTTCCTGCCCCTTTGAATTGAGAGCCATATATTTAAAATATCCCGACTTTACCACACCCACATAGCGGCACAAGCTACCCTGCTGAACAATACTCTCGCCCTTGGCATAGACCGCGCTCCTGCCATTAGCCGCGACATAATCATTCAGCAGCGACATGTCAATCCTCGTCATAAAGTCGTTAAGCTCCGCCATATCTCTGCGCTTTTTTCAGTTCACGTTCCTTATAAGGCTCGGTCATTTCGGTAAAATATGATATACAAGCTACGTGGATGTGCGTTACATGAGGTGCTTAACAATAAAATTGAGCAAACGCCAGCGCTTAGTAACAATACACAGTTTACGTTTTCTCTCAATACATCGAATAATCTGTTCTGTAACAGTATCAACCGGCATAACCCAAAATAGCCCTTCGCCTTTTGCCATTCTGGTATTTACCAACCCCGGTCTAATTTCCGTGATGCATAGGCGTGACTTCTTTGCTTTTGCCTGCAAAGACTTTGTATAGTTGATTTGAAATGCTTTACTTGCACTGTATGATGGAGCAATGGGTGTCGGTTGCATTCCTCCTATGGAGGTAACAGATGCAATATGACCTTGTCCCTGTCCCTCAAAGTAATGGTATAAAGTATCAATTACATTTGTCCAGCCCACGATATTGGTTGCAATAGTGTCGAGTTCTTGTGAAATTTCTAATGACGGATTTAGTTCGCCTATACTTGCACAAATAATAGCAAGGTCAATTTGCTTAAACCGTTCTATGACTTCTTTGAAAGCTCTTTCAAAAGCTTTACAATCCGAAATGTCAACTGAAAGAGGCAATGTTGTCGATGGATTACCGGAAGATAATTCTTCAAGCAGTTCTTTTCGACGCCCCATTATTGCGACTCTACAACCATCGGCAATATAATGGTTGTATAGAGATTTGCCTATGCCGGAAGAGGCACCTATTATTAACACATTCATCACGCAAAGTTACAACGAAAAATCGACATTCGATGTGACAAATGTCCCATTTAGAATAAATGCTCAAACGAGATAAATAATCTAAGTCCTTATTTATTTTTCAACACATCGTTCGAAGTCATCTATTTTGCCATCGGTTATCTTAATTCGTGTTTTTCCGGACCATCCCATATCGGAGTATTTTACGATATACCAGTAATCTCCCTCACTCTCAATACAGATAATATGGGATTCTCCATTTGTATACGGTTTAGAATCTTGTTGCTGAGTCCTCAATTCATAGTAGGCGTAACAGTCCCCATTCTCACAATCAAACTCATAGCTATCCTTAAGTTTTCTTAATGCGTATGCAGTGAAGTATTGTTCCGGGTGTGCAAATACCTCTGAATCTGCATCAATTGCAAATACGAATTTTTCATAAACTGTTTTAATCAAGTCTGAAAAGTCCTGAGTATTCTTGATCGTGTCTCTTTTTGTAACCTTGTTTTTAATATTTTCAATATCAGCCATAGAACTGTTTTTTGCCCTACATGGGCACACGGTAAGAACCATTGTAATTGCGAAAACTAATTTTAGAGATTTCATTTCGGGGAGTATTATTTTAGTAGTCTTTTATGGACCGGGCCACCGGTGTCCACTAATTGATTTCGGCGTAGCCTTGACATAGACAACGCTCTTGCCATTAGCCGCGACATAATTATTCAGCACCGACAGGTCAATCCTCGTCATAAAGTCATTAAGCTCGGCCATATCTTTGCGCGTTATTCGTCAAAATCTACGTGCTTTTTCATCACAAAATGCGGAAAAATGTAACTTATAATGAATGATTGATTATCTCCCAATAACCGCCGCGGTCTGCTCCAACACGACGGATTACCCCTTTATCTTTTAGATTTTTTAGTTGCAATTTAATTGCATCTGGCGTTACAGCGCACTCAATCGCCATTTCGTTCCTTGTCATATATGGATTGAGATCTATCAAATCCAAAATCTTCTGGGTAGTTTTCTGGGTAGTTTTCTGGGTAGTTTTCTGGGTAGTTTTCTGGGTAGTTTTCCGGGTAGTTTTCCGGGTATCCTGTTCGGTTTGGTTCTGTTTTGCATCGCCCCTGACGGACATGAAAATCTCTCGATAAATAATGGCTGTAACACCACCTTGCTCTACCGTAAATTCAGGCCGTTTAAGATTGGCTTTATCAAAAGCCTTCATTATCTTTTCATAGCCACGTCCCCATGCCTCGATGAATCCGGCGCGATAGAAAACCTGAGCCATCTTCGGATTTCGGGGTTTGGAGGTATGCTTGCTCATAAGAGTTTCTATGGTATAATTTTCCGGCAATACACCTTCGTTCCATAAACGGATATGGTCATCATAGATACTCATCTGATTCCATGTGCCGAATTGCAGTTTATGGACAATGCTGTTGAAGATTATTTCGCGGAGGGCATCTTCAGGGATTTCCAACGGCTCCTTACGTTGTAACCCCTCATAGTGTATAGGTCTGATAAGATACTTGCTGCTTAACACCTGCATTATCTTATCGGTCATCTGAATCAGATTCCCTTCGATTTGGTCTTGACTCAACAAGTCCGCATCATCCGCACCAAACCTGCCTATCTTGAAGCTGGAAGTTACAAATCTGCGTTGAGGATATTTTCCGAACAGCAGAACGGCCCCATTTGTAGGAATCCCGTCCTTGATAAGTCCCAAATTGGATAGGACTTCCTCTTTGGAAGATTTGCGGGATTCAGGCTCTATACGACCCTCCTCGATAGCATGATCCAAGAAATATTCAATCGCACCATCGTCAATATCATCCACGCTAACGCCATCACAAGGAATATCCTCCCAGTTCAGTCCCATCTTCTTCAAGAGAAACTGATGAAGGGCTGTTCCGCGAAACTCTTGTTTGGTTGCCCCACTACGATAATAATAGACACCGCGATAGGAAATAGGCATTCCGCAAGGTTCAATCACAATCTCAATGACATCCTTCCCCTCTATCTCAAGATGGTTGGTTTCCGGAAATACCCCGGTGTTGCTGATAATCTTGTTGGGTATATCTTCCAGTTGCTTATGGAGATTGTCAACACCAACAACAGTCATGTCATCGTCAATGCCAATGTAAATCTTTCCACCTTGCGCATTAGCGAAGCCGGATACCCACTTCAGGTACTCGTCTTTCCATATACGTTTATGCTCAATGTTCTGATTCTCTGGGTTCATGTTGCGAAAATACCACAAAATCCTGACACACACAAGTTAATATGCGATTTGAGGGATCATAAAAACTAAATCAATTTTCTTTCATTATTGCCACTTTCTAATATGCTCATCTTATGAATAGCGCTTTGGTTCATATTTGACAGGCAGATAAGTTCGTTGATTGTGGCATAGTCGCGTATGTTGCCTTTCTCGTCGGGATTAGCTTCGCGCCATTGCGCTACCGTCACACCGAACATCGCCACATTCAGCACCGACAAGTCGATCCTCCCCATGCCCATTGCTATCTTGCTTTCATTGAAGCATATTGATGTATAGTTTACGCTTGAATAGCATAATCACGAAATGGTCGTTAGGATACAATGATCGCAGATTTGTCAATAATTCCTATTCCGTTTTTCTGTGAACTGTGTTGGCTTTGAAGTTTTCATGGATGGTTAAAGTTCAAAAAAGATCTTTGAATTTAAGAAAAAATATTATCTTTGCAGTAATGATACAAGAGGAATCAAATCATATAAAATTTTAGTTAGCGAGACTTAAATCATCACTGACAAATGTGAGGACCGCGGTACACCGGTTTGGCTCGATTAAGCGATTATTTCCGATGAGGAATGCAGGCTTGATTAGTTGTTCGATTTATGAGAGGTGTGGGATATTTGGCTACATTTGTTTCGGTGGTTTGCGGTTAAGTCATTATTAAAAATTATAATTATGAAAAGAATTTTGTTTTCTGCAATAGCTGCTGTTACTATTGCATTTAATGCCGATGCACTTATTCTGCGCACCACGGTTTCACAGGGTGAGATAGAAGGTGTTGAGCATGAAGGGGCTGCACTGTACAAGAGTATTCCTTATGCCGAACCCCCTGTAGGTAATTTGCGATGGAAAGCTCCCGTGGAGAAAAAGAAATGGACAGGAGTGTATAATGCCGATAAGTGGGGCAACCGTCCTCCGCAGATTGCCGATCCAAATCAAGGTGGAGGTGACATACCTATGAGTGAGGATTGCCTTTACCTTAGTGTGACGACTCCGGCAGAAAGTGTTGACGAAAAGCTTCCTGTTTTCGTTATGATTCATGGTGGAGGATTCAATACGGGTTCTTATATAGGTACGCAGGAAAGCTTTGTTAATGAAGGCATAATCTATGTGAGTATCGAGTATCGTCTTGGTGTGCTTGGGTTCATGAGCCACCCTGAGCTTACCAAAGAGTCGTCTGACGGCATTTCCGGCAATTATGGCATACTTGACCAGATTGCTGCACTTAAATGGATACATAATAATATAAGCGCATTCGGTGGAGACCCCGATAAAGTGACCATAGCTGGTGAATCAGCCGGCGGTATTTCAGTGAGTATCCTTTGTGCCTCACCGCTGACCAAGGGGCTATTCAGGGGGGCTATCAGTGAAAGTGGAAGCTCTTTTTGGCCTATTGGTGATAACCGTAATGGAAACACAGCAATATGTAATCTCGCGGGAGCCGAAAAAGTAGGTACGGAGTTCCAGAAACGGTTTGGAAAAAAGAATATAAAACAGATGCGTTCAATTGATGCACGTAGTCTTGTTGACAGTGCTCGGAATGAAGCCTTCTGGCCTATAGTTGATGGATATGTGATTCTTGATGACCAGTACAAGCTTTACGAGACATCACGTTACAATGATGTTAATGTTATAATAGGCACTAACTCCGATGAAGGTTCCCTGTTTTCGATTCCAATGCCGGTTGAAGCTTATGAAGGACGTATGCGTTCAGTTTATGGAGATTGGGCTGACAGAATTCTGAAGCTTTATCCTGCTTCTAATCCGGAGGAAGTATACTATGCCCAGTCCGATATTTTTCGAGACGGTTCATTTGCATGGCCAACTTATGCCTGGGCTAATCTGCAGAGTCGTACAGGAAAAGGAAAGGTCTACATGTATTACTTTGATCAGGATTCCGAGAATACGATTCTGCGGAGCCGCAGGGGAGGGGCTTCCCATGTGGCAGAGATGCCTTTTATCTATGGTTACAAATTTAATGGGGGTGAGATGACTCCGACGGAGAATCATATGCTTCAAATTATGTCGCGCTATTGGATTAATTTTACTAAAACAGGTTCTCCCAATGCCGAGGCATTGCCATTCTGGACTCCATATGAACAGGGGAAAAATACAGTTATGATTATGCGAAACGGATTCTTTCTGGATAATGTACCCAATCAATTGCAATTGGACTTCTTTGAGGAGTTTTTCCGAAGCAAAAGAAAGTGATTCTTGAGTCCCTTATGGGAATCTTTATTTAGGATTTTTCAAAATGCAGTCTCATGTGGAAATAATGTGGCTGCATTTTTTGTTTCTGATATCTTACTCACGCTTTTTAGCCTTATACTATCAATCGGCGGTCAACGGCTCACGTAACTCGTTCACTATACAAATGGGAGAGGAGAAAGGAGACAGTTATAGTGTTTTATTCCAAGTTTGAAAAGGTTAGGCTATTTGTTGGGTGGTATGATTTGACGGTTGGAGGTTCAGGATTTATTTGATATCTTTGTGCAGTTATTGTGCTATCCCGATATTTACATAGCCGATGCTCTGATAGTTATGTTTTTATATTAGAATTATGAAATCACTATTATGCACATTGATTTGTCTCATTTTAGTAGCGGCAAATACTCATACGTGTTACTCCCGGACTGTCTTATCTGAATCCACGGGAGAGCCGGTCATATACGCCAGTGTCGGCGTTATCAACCGGAATCTTGGTACGGTTACCGATACGCTGGGCAATTTCTCGTTAAAAATTCCAACGGAGTTTATCAATGATTCCATAAGAATTTCCTCTGTCGGTTATCTCCCCAAAACTTTTGCGGTCAAGGATATTAACAGCATACCCGACACTATCTTTCTCGCCGATGACATCATAATGTTAAGTGAGGTCGTGGTGAAACCGCAGAGAATCAAGCATAAGACAGCCGGACGCAAAGGTGCCGGAGGTTTTATTTATATAGAGATTGAGGGAAATAGGGCGGCAGGTCAGGGGCTCGCGACACCGTTAAAAGTTAAAGACCGCGCATGGCTGAAAGAGTTGGGATTCACGATTATGACAGAGGGTAGACCGCTCTCAAAAATGAAGTTCAGGGTCAATGTCTATCGTAAGGAAGATAACGGATATGTATTGCAAAACTTCAAGCCGATATACTTTGACTATGATAAATCCCGGCTCGTCAATGGGTTATTCATCTACAAATTTCCGGAAGAAATAATGTTGGATGAAGGGGATTATTATGTGGAGCTTGAGTTTCTTGAAAATTTCTCCAATGAATATTTCATTATGAGAAGCAAGCCTTTGACGGGTCAGACCCGCTATAGATACGCGAGCCAGTCTGACTGGGAGACAATGCCCTTCGGAGCACCCATTTACATCGAATACGACAGCGCGGAATAGTCTTACCCGAATATATTTTCGTTAGTAATAGCTTGCGAAAGTTGAATTACTTAAATAATGTGATAACTATTTGAACAAGCGTTTAAAAGTAGTAACTTTGTAACCCGAAATTCAATCTTAATGTATATTGATATGTCAAAGAAAGCTTTATTAATGATTCTCGACGGATGGGGAATAGGCAATCATGGCAAAGGCGATGTGATTTTCTCCACTCCTACTCCTTACTGGGACTATCTCTTAAACACATATCCTCACTCGGAGCTTCAGGCAAGCGGCGAAAATGTAGGTTTGCCCGACGGTCAGATGGGTAATTCCGAGGTCGGTCACCTCAATATCGGTGCAGGTCGTGTAGTATATCAGGATCTTGTGAAAATCAACAAGGCATGTCAGGATGGCTCTATCCTCAAGAATCCTGAAATCGTGAATGCTTTCAGTTACGCCCGCGACAACGGCAAGGCTATTCATTTCATGGGGCTTACCTCAAACGGCGGCGTACACTCGTCGCTCGACCATCTTTACGCTCTCTGCGACATTGCAAAGGAGTATGGTCTGGAAAAAGTCTACATCCACTGCTTCATGGATGGTCGTGACACCGACCCCCGCAGCGGCAAAGGCTTCATTCAGGAACTCGAAGACCACTGCGCCAAGTCGGCAGGCAAAGTTGCCTCCATCATCGGCCGTTACTACGCCATGGACCGCGACAAGCGCTGGGAGCGCGTGAAGATTGCCTACGACCTTCTTGTCAACGGTGAGGGAAAGAAGGCTACCGACATGGTGAAGGCTATGCAGGAGTCTTACGACGAGGACGTGACCGACGAATTTATCAAGCCTATCGTCAACGCCGGTGTCGACGGTACGATAAAAGATGGCGATGCGGTGATTTTCTTCAACTACCGTAACGACCGCGCCAAGGAGCTTACAATGGTGCTTACACAGCATGACATGCCCGAGGCAGGTATGCACACCATCCCCGGACTCCAGTATTATTGCATGACTCCTTACGATGCATCGTTTAAGGGCGTACACATACTTTTCGACAAGGAAAATGTAGGCAATACTCTCGGCGAATATCTTTCTTCGCTTGACAAGAAGCAGCTTCATATCGCCGAGACCGAGAAATATGCTCATGTGACGTTCTTCTTCAACGGCGGTCGCGAGGCTCCATTTGAAGGTGAGGAGCGCATACTTGTCGCTTCGCCCAAGGTTGCCACCTACGACCTGAAGCCCGAAATGAGCGCCTACGAGGTTAAAGACAAACTTGTAGAGGCTATCAAGAGCGAGGAATATGATTTCATTGTGGTAAATTATGCCAACGGTGACATGGTAGGACACACCGGTGTATATGAGGCTATCGAGAAGGCTGTCAAGGCTGTCGATGAGTGTGTCAAGGACACCGTCGAGGCGGCAAAGGCTGCCGATTATGAAGTGATTATAATCGCTGACCACGGTAATGCCGACAATGCCATCAATCCTGACGGTACTCCCAACACCGCCCACTCGCTTAATCCCGTCCCCTGCGTCTACGTGACGGCACGTAAGGATGCGAAGGTAGAGGATGGCAAACTTGCCGATGTGGCTCCGACAATCCTGAAAATCATGGGCATACCTCAGCCCGCGGAGATGACCGGCCACGCCCTCATCAACTAATCCTCATCCCAAAAAACTACACGGGGCTGTGTCAGCACTTGACACAACCCCGTGTTTTTATTGACAATTTATCATGAGTCCCTACATTGACATGAAAAAACAGGATGTAATGGCAATTGATGATACCTACAGCTACGCAACTCACCCTTGAAAACTGAACCCTGACGAAATGACTACTACTTCCCCGTCAGGGGATAATCCATATGTAGCCGTCGGTTGAGCGAAGCGATACCGACGGAAAGCGAGCAAGAGCACACGTTTCCGGAGGAATCATCACGAAGCAAAATTGATGATTCCCTATTGGGAAACATTTAGGGACGGTGTAATCATCCCGGGGGTATCGCTCCGCTCAACGCCCCGGCTATATACAGATGATGCCCTGCGGGCAACACCTACTCGCAGCATCTTTATATAGCGATAGCAAAGTGTTTATTTTGACCAGAAGGCGGGGGTGAAGATGATGAGGACGGTGAAGATTTCAAGACGGCCTGTCAGCATCAGGAAGGAGAGTACCCATTTGCCCGCGTCGGGAAGCATGGCGAATCCGCCGTTGCCCTGTGAGTCGATGCCGAGCCCTATGTTGGACACGCACGAAAATGAATTGAAAAACGCGTCAATGATAGGAATGCCGAACGCTGTCAGGACAATGCCGCCAACCGATATTATCATGACGTAGATACATAGAAAGGCGATAACCTTCTCCACCACGTCGGGGGAAATGACATTGCCGTTGATGCGCACCGACCTGATGGCATTGGGGTGTACCGAGCGGTAGAGCTCGTTGTTGGTGTTTTTCAACAGGAAGAGGAGGCGGTCGATTTTTGCGCCTCCGCTTGTGGAACCTGCGCAGGCACCGAAAAACATCAATATGAAGGTAATTGAAATGACAAACGGACCCCAGTTCTCGAAGTTGCTCGCTGTCAATCCGGTAGAGGAAATCGTGGTGATAATCTGAAACAGCGGGTCGATGGTCACGTCAACCGCCGAACGCGCCTCGCCCATGGCAAAAATGGCGATGACGAAGAGTATGTAAGACACAAAAATTATTTTCACGTATGCCATGAACGTATCGTTGCGGTAGAGGCTTTTGAAGTCGCCATGCCACGCACGGAAGATAAGCGCGAAGTTGACGCCGCCGAGAAACATGAATATCGTGACCACAATCTTTATGTAATTGGAGTCCCAGTAGGCGATACTGTTGTTGCGGGTCGAGAAGCCGCCTGTCGACATGGTGGAGAGGGCGTGACAAACGCTGTCGAAGAAATCCATCGGACCTAACCACAGTAACACGCACACGAGTATGGTCAACGCGAAATATATCATCCAGAGACTTTTTGCCGTCTGGCTTATGCGCGGACGCAGCTTTTCGTGGGTGATACCTGTCACCTCGGCGTTAAACATCTGCATTCCGCCGGAATGGTTAAGCATCGGCAGCACGGCGAGGGTGAAAAGTATGATTCCCATGCCCCCGAGCCATTGAGTGAGGCAACGCCACATGTTTATGCCGTGAGAGAGGGTGTCGACCGACTCATAGACTGTCGCCCCGGTGGTGGAAAATCCCGACATGGTCTCGAAAAAGGCGTCGGAGACGTCAAGCGGGGTAGAGCAGAACATGAACGGCAGCATCCCGAAAAAGGAGAATACCACCCACACAAGTGCCGTCAGCAGAAAGCCTTCGCGCTTCGCCATGGAGGTATAGCGCGGTTTGATACAGCATGTCATCAGCACTCCGGATATGAAGGTGACACCGAAGGTGTATAAAAACGCCATATAATCATCCTCGCCATATATCAGGCATATTGCAAGCGGGATTAGCATAAACATAGCCTCGATTATCAGAAGCCAGCCCAATACGCGGAGCAGCATCGGAATATTTACACGCTGAGTGTCGGTGAAAATTCCCATGGCATTAATTAAACAGTTTCTCGACTTTGTGTATAAGTCCCGACAGGCAGAACACCACCACATGATCCCCCGCCTGGATGTGGGTGTTACCGTTAACAAGCATTCCCTTGCCGTCGCGTATCATGGCGGCGATGGTCATTCCGTGGGGCAGACGCAGGTTTTTTACCGCGTCGCGGGTGATTTTACTGCCCGGTTTCGCCTCGATTTCCGCTACCTCGGCATCGGTCAGCGCAAGGCATTTCGAGGATGATACATCCATATCGAGCAGAAGCTGGAATATCTTGCTCGATGCAAGGAGTTTCTTGTTGATTACCGTGCCGATATTGAGTCCCTCGGCTTCCGAGATAAACTGAAGGTCCTCCACCTCGGCGATTGTCTTGTGAACCCCGAATTCCTTTGCCGTGAGACAAGCGAGGATATTGGTCTCCGAACTGTTACTGAGTGCCACGAAAGCATCCGTGTCGTCAATGCCTTCCTCGCGAAGTACCTCGATATCGCGGGCATCACCGTGCACGATGTTGCAGTCAGGGCATTTTTCCGGAAGCATACGGCACGTGTCTATATTCGTATCGATGATTTTTATGCGGAACTCCTCTCCGGCAAGCGCGGCAAGGCGTATGGCAATGCGGCTGCCTCCCATGATGAGGAGTTTGCGTATCTTTTTCGATGTCTTTCCGCAGATGTCGAGCAGTTCGTCGACATGGTCGCGGGTTGTGGCGAAATACAGGATGTCGTTGTCTTTTATCACATCGTCGCCTCGCGGGATGATGGTGTCATGGTGACGCTTTATCGCCGCGACGTGGAAATTATGTTCGACCATCGCAAACTCCTTGAGCTGCATACCGATTATGCGGGCGTTGTTGCGCAGTTTCACACCGGCGATTATCAGTTCGCCGTCGTGCAGCTCAAACCAGTGGCGCGCCCATGAGCGTCGCAGAGCCGTGATGATTTCCTGGGCGGCAAGCAGCTCGGGATAGATAAGCGCGTTTACCCCCAGGCGCGTGAAGTAGTCGCGGTTTTCCTGCGACATGAACTCGTAATTGTCGATACGCGCTACAGTGCGCTGTGCGCCGATGCTTTTTGCCATCGAGCATGCAAGCACATTTTGGGTCTCGTCGGGTGTGACGGCTATGAAGAGGTCACATTTGCCCACGCCGGCGGTGTGCAGTGCATTGAACGAAATCGGGTTTCCCCGCAGGGTCATGAGGTTGTAATTGGCATCGAGCGAGGCGAGTTTTGCCTGGTCGGCGTCTATCACCATGATATCCTGTTCTTCACGCGACAGAAGCTTGGCAAGATGTGTGCCTACTTCCCCGGCACCGGCAATCACTATCCTCATGTCAGCGCGCTTTTATTATGGGCGTCGATGATGGCGTCGTATATCGCGTCTTCATCCATCGCACACAGTTTCATAAGTTCCGGCACCTTGCCGTGAGGTACGAAGGAGTCGGGGACTCCTATGCGGGTCACGTGACGGTCGTAGCCGTTGTCATTGAGCCATTCGACCACTGCCGATCCAAGACCGCCCTCCTTGATGCCGTCTTCTACGGTGATGATAGGGCAGCCCTTTTCAGCCGCCTCCTTCAATATGTCAGTGTCAATCGGCTTAAGGAATATCATGTCGTAGTGTGCGGCATGTATGCCCTCCTTTTCCGCACGGGCTATCGCGGCGGCGGCTTTTGATGCCATCGGTCCGAGAGTCAGCACTACCACATCATTGCCGTCGGCGAGCTTTTCGCCTTTTCCTACAGGAATCTCGTGCATCGGGGCGCGCCAGTCGGGATTACCGCCTTTCCCACGCGGATAGCGTATGGCGAATGGTCCGTGGTTTCCTGCCTGCGATGTGTACATGAGATTGCGGAGCGACACTTCGTCGCGCGGCGACGATACGATAAGATTGGGTATCGACCTCAGGTAGCTGAGGTCAAACACCCCGTGGTGGGTGACACCGTCTTCTCCCACAATACCGGCACGGTCAAGACAGAGTGTGACCGGCAGCCGCAGTATCGCCACATCGTGAATGATATGGTCGTAGGCGCGCTGCATGAAGGAGGAATATATTGCGCAGAACGGCCTCATGCCGTCTTTCGCAAGTCCTCCGGCAAAAGTCACGGCGTGTCCTTCCGAGATTCCGACATCAAATACCCTGTGGGGCATCGCCGCCTGCATTATGCTCATCGAGGTGCCCGACGGCATCGCGGCGGTTATGCCTACTATGCGGTCGTTCTGACGGGCAAGTTCGAGCAGCGTCTCGCCGAATACATCCTGATATTTGGCGGGAACGCCCACTTTAGGCTCTGTCACGCGTTCTCCTGTCTTCGGGTCAAATTTTCCGGGGGCATGCCATGACGCCGGGTCATTTTCTGCGGGAGTGTAACCTTTGCCTTTTGTGGTGCGTATATGAAGCATCCGGGGCCCCTCCATATCCTTGATGTCATTGAGCACTCTTACAAGGCGCTCTACATCATGACCGTCAATCGGGCCGAAATATCGGATGTTAAGACCCTCGAATATATTTTGCTGCTTGCTTATCAGCGATTTGAGACTGTTGTTAAACCGCAGTATGAAGTCTTTCCGCTTTTCGCTTACCAGATGCATCTTCTTTAGAAGGCGGTAGAGCTTGTAGCGGAAGGCGTTGTATGCCTTGGTCGTGGTGAGATGTGCAAGATAAGAGTTCAGCGCCCCTACGTTGCGGTCAATCGACATGTCGTTGTCGTTGAGTATTATAAGGAGATTGTTTTTTGTTATTGTCGCATTGTTCAGCCCCTCAAAGGCGAGTCCGCCCCCTATGGAGGCATCACCGATCACGGCTACGACATTGCGCTTGGGCGACTCCTGTTTCAGCTGGGAGGCAACCGCCATGCCGAGGGCTGCGGAAATGGAGTTGGAGGCGTGACCTGCCGTGAAAGTGTCGTATTCGCTTTCGTCCGGATTGGGAAATCCGCTGAGACCGTTGAATTTGCGGTTGGTGTCAAACCTGTCGCGTCGTCCCGTGAGCAGCTTGTGCCCGTATGCCTGATGACCCACATCCCATACGATGCGGTCGTAGGGGGTATTGAATACATAGTGGAGCGCTACCGTCAGTTCGACGGCACCCATGCTTGAAGCGAAATGTCCGGGATTGGTTGACAGCGAGTTAATGAGAAACTCGCGTATATTGGAGCATACCTCCGGAAGTTTTTCCATCGGAAGCTTTCGCAGGTCGGCGGGAGAGTCAATCTTGTTTAAGAGAGCGGATGGGGCAATATATTTACTTTTTCCTTTTTCCATTGCCGTCATTTATATATTTTTTGTACAGCGGTATGAATACCACTCCGCCCGAAACGACAATTATAAATAGAGTCCATGCCGTAAAGCCCCTGCCTGCTATCATTAAGTAGCAGAGTATCAGCCAAAGAGCCGTAAGGCAAACGAGTCGGAAGATAGTGTACCCTGTCATAAACCGTATTTATAAATGCAAAGATACGAATAAGTC
>ENA-OZJX01000199-OZJX01000199.1-human-gut-metagenome-genome-assembly--contig:-NODE-199-length-21312-cov-15.820671_pt1 | contig 21312 bp, 14 predicted proteins | sample MGYA00244177_ERZ653752 | MGnify/ENA primary metagenome ERZ653752 (study PRJEB26926, sample SAMN06165333) | human gut metagenome | biome: ENVO:00009003; feature: ENVO:2100002; material: ENVO:00002003... | reverse complement strand
GCTGTAGTGGCGAGCTTTCTTTGCGAGATTCCCGATTATGACACGGTGTTGTTCCGTTATCTTCGCAAGACTATTGACTCTCCGGTAAGCATCGAGACCGATTTCAGCGACCCCGATGTAGTCGAGATGACGCGCATGGTAAGGCGTGTACGCGGCGAGGCGCAGAGAGTGAAGCAGTTTGTACGCTTTCAGAAGGCTGCCGATGGCTCCTATTTCGGGATTATCGAACCGCTTTACAACGTGCTTGCCCTTGCGGTACCGCATTTTGTCGACCGCTTTTCAACCATGAAGTTTTTGCTCTATGACAAGCGGCGAGGCTTCGGCTGCTATTATGACGGTAAGGTTACGCGTCATGTCACGCTGCAGGAGGAACTGCCTCATATCGCCACCGGTCGTCTTGCGCCCGAAATGATGGATAAGGATGAGTTGCTGCTACAGGATATGTGGCGCACCTATTTCAAGGCTATCGCCATCAAGGAGCGTAGTAATCCGCGCAAGCAGCGTCAGGATATGCCGGTAAGATTCTGGAAATACCTTACCGAGAAGCAATGAGCCATTTTTCATCGCGTTAAAATGATTAAATACTTTTTGTAATTTTTTACATAGTGTTATTTAATACTTTTTCATAATATTGCTGAAAATTTGAAATTTTATTACTCGTATGAAAAAGTTAATCACATTTATTGCGTTCTCTGTGCTATTTATTCCGGCTATGATTGCCGGGCGTGTTATTGTAGTGGATGGCTCTGACGGCAGTCCGGTTATAGGTGCTACCGTGTTTTCTTCATCCGGATTGATTCTCGGGGCTACCGATGCCGATGGTAACACGCCGGATGTGAATGAGGCGTCATACCCATTGACTATACATTCGCTTGGATATAAGGAAGGTATTGCCGCGACACCGGGCGATACGTTGATGATGAATGCCGCTGCATACGATCTGCCTCCCGTCACAGTCATGCCGGGTGAACGTCCTATAACCCGCGTGGTCTGTTATGTAAGGGAATACAGTACGGGAGCCACTGATCGCGACACCCTGAAGATGTATTCCGAATATATGGTTGAGTCATATCACATAGATGAAGGCACAAAGGTGAAGGGATATCATAAATATGATGCCTATCCCTCTGCAAGGAGAACGCGACGGTTTGCACATTATACAGGAGCTGACGGTCGCGATAGCGTGGCAACTCCTGAGGATGACGAATATATATCATTCATGTCAAGTCTTGTAGTTTTGCCGATTGGAGTGTTTGAAGAACCTGACACAATTAAGAATGGAGCATTGACTGATACTGTTCCGGGACGTTATGCTCCTGCAACAATATATAAGAAAACACCTGAACTTCTTACTGTCACCTCCGATGCATTAAGTAATCATAAAAATCATGTTTATTCCCCCAATCTTTTTAAATTACTTGGAATGACTATGGATATGCGGGAAATGATGATTTCTTTTGCTTACAAGGCAAATCCTTCAGGTAAGTACACTATCCATGACTTTTTATATGAAATATCTTCAGCAAATATCCTCGGGCGCGGTAAATGGATAAAGAAAGCTTTCAAGACAAAAAATCCGGTTGAAATTGACAGCAATGTAGAGGTCTATCCGGTCGAGATAAATTATCTCACGGTCGATGAATACAAGGAACAGCGCAAAGAGCATAATAAACTGGAATTCCGTATCCCGGACAATGCGCTGCCCGTTCTCCCATCCGTACAACGCCTGATTGACCGCATCAATACCGCAGGTAAAGATACGAAATAACCGTTGTGATAGTTGAGCCTGACATGTCCGGCATATTTTGGTACCGGTTATCTGCCTTATTTAAAATCATTTTAAATTAATGCCGCATTTGTTTCGTAATTTGTTATAAAATTGTGATATTTGCACTGAAAAAATATTAACTGATAAATTCAAGCATATTATGAGACTCTCGGAACTTAAGACAGGCGAGTCAGGAATAATAGTCAAGATATTGGGACACGGGGCTTTCCGCAAACGTGTCATTGAAATGGGGTTTGTAAAAGGGCAGGTGATAAAAGTGTTGCTCAATGCACCTCTGAAAGATCCAATCAAATACAGTATAATGGGTTACGAGCTTTCGTTGCGCCGCAGCGAGGCTGATATGGTGGAGGTGCTCCCTCTGAATGCGGAAGATAGCGGGAGTGATGGCGCTCAGTCGGGTTTGCCAAAAGAGGATAACCGGATCGCTGATATCCATCATGATGTGGAAGGAAGCATGAAAACCATCAATGTGGCGCTTATCGGTAATCCAAACTGCGGAAAGACCTCTCTTTTTAATATCGCATCAGGTTCAAAGGAACACGTGGGCAATTACAGCGGTGTGACTGTCGATGCCAAGAAAGGTCATTTCGAGTATGGAGGCTACAGGTTCAACATCGTTGATTTGCCCGGCACCTATTCATTGTCGTCATATTCACCGGAGGAGCTTTATGTGCGCCGTTATCTGCGCAACGAGATGCCCGATGTGATAATCAACGTCGTGGTCGCTTCCAACCTTGAGCGCAATCTCTACCTCACGACCGAGCTTATCGACATGGACCGCTCGATGGTGATAGCCCTCAACATGTACGACGAGCTTGAACGTAGCGGGGCGGTACTCGACTATAAGTTGCTTGGTGAGATGATAGGTGTGCCGATGGTACCTACCGTGTCGCGTACAGGCGAGGGTGTCAATGAACTGTTTGACACCGTGATAGGCGTTTATGAGGGACGCGACAAGGCAGTCCGCCATATTCATGTCAATCTCGGCAAGGAGATAGAGGCGGGTGTAAAGGTGATTAAAGACGAAATCAAGAAAGACGGTTCGATAGGCGCCCATTTTTCTCCGCGTTATCTTGCCATAAAGATGCTGGAGCACGACCGCGAGGTAGATGACATGGTGAGCCATTCGCCCGACCATAAAAAACTGTTTGAGCTGCGCGACGAGGAGGTGGGGCTTATAGAAAAGCGCAACAACGATGACATAACATCGCTTATCGCCAATGAAAAATATGGCTTCATAACAGGCGCACTTGCCGAGACTCTTACCGAGTCGACAAAGGAGACGGCGAAGACAACGCGTATAATCGACGCCTTTGTGACCAACAAGCTCTTCGGCTTCCCGATTTTCCTGATTATAATGCTGTTTATATTCTGGTGTACGTTTGAAATCGGTTCTTATCCGATGGAGTGGATAGAGGCGGCTGTCAACTGGATTGCCGGGGTCGTGCAGTCGACCATGCCGGAAGGACCGTTGAAAGACCTTGTCGCCGATGGTATAATCGGTGGAGTGGGAGGCGTGATTGTGTTCCTTCCTAATATCCTTATACTCTACTTCTTTATATCCTTTATGGAAGATTCGGGCTATATGGCACGTGCCGCTTTCATCATGGATAAGATTATGCACAAGATAGGGCTTCACGGAAAGTCGTTCATCCCTCTTGTGATGGGCTTCGGATGTAATGTGCCAGCTATCATGGCGGCGCGCGCTATCGAGAGCCGGAGCAGCCGCATCATCACCATACTGATTAACCCGTTCATGTCATGTTCGGCACGACTGCCGGTATATGTGCTGCTTGTAGGCACATTCTTCAGCCGCCATGCAAGTCTTGTGTTTCTTGGTCTGTATCTTCTTGGAATCCTTGTTGCCGTGCTTACCGCGCGACTTCTCAGAAGATTTTGGTTTAAGACCGACGAGACACCGTTTGTCATGGAGCTTCCTCCTTACCGCATCCCTACCATGAAAGCTTCGTTGCGTCACATGTGGGGGAAGGGAGAGCAGTATCTCAAGAAGATGGGAGGCATTATCCTTGTGGCAAGTATAATAGTGTGGGCACTGAATTATTTCCCGCTTCATGACGAGGAGTCGAGCACCCCGGCTACCGAGGCTATGATGATGAGCGATGACTCGAAAATCGACACATCGCGCGATTCTTATCTTGAAATGATGGGAAAGGCGGTCAATCCCGTCATGGAGCCGCTTGGCTTCCATTGGCGTTCGACTGTCGCCGCAATAGCCGGAGCACCCGCGAAGGAAATCGTTGTATCGACGCTCGGTGTGCTTTATACCGGTGATGAGGAGATTGATGACAAGTCACTCTCGGCGCGTCTTACATCGCCTAACCCGGTCACTGGTAGACCTGACTTTACCCCTGCCTCCGCGTTGAGTCTTATGGTGTTCGTGTTGCTTTATTTCCCGTGTATGGCTACCGTTACGGCAATCGTGAGGGAGACAGGCTCATGGAAATATGGCGCGTTCTCAGTGGTTTACAATACAATAGTGGCGTGGCTTGTGGCATGGCTTGTCTACAATGTCGCACTGCTGTTCTGAGATACTGTTTATTGGGTGACAAAGCTCTTGCCTGCCCATTTCATGCTCCACCAGCGGCGTGTGAAGATTATGCCACGGGTTATCTCGTCAGAAGCTATCATGAGCCAGAGGGCATAGATGCCGAGTCCGAAATATATGCCGGTCAGATAGCCGCCTGCAACCTGCAGTGACCACATCACTATAAGCCCCACATAAAACGGGTAATTGACATCGCCCGTGGCGCGGAGCGCGTTGGTGGCGAATATGTTTACCGGACGCCCGATTTCCACCAGTACGTCAAACCATAGAAGTGCTGCTCCTATGGAGATGATTTCAGGGTTGTCGGTGAGAAGCGACATCAGCCTATGACCGCACGAGGCTATGGCAACTGAAAGGGTGACGGTGATGACGAGTGCCAGACGCATGACATATTTTCCGAGTATGAACGCCCCGTGTATCTTCCCTTTGCCCACAAGATGACCTATAGTGATGGCACCGCCCTGCGACACGGCGATACAGAAAAGATAGCCGAACATCGTGATATTGACCACGTATGTGCGCGCGGCAAGCACTTCTACGCCGAGCATGTTGATGAAAAAGGTCATGACTATCTGCGCGGAGCTGTAGCTGAACTGCTCGCCTGCGGAGGGGAGTCCTATTTTCAACAGATTGGAGAACTCACGGGTGGGAAACCGACGGAATATCTCCCAGGGAAACCGTTTTATTACCGTATGGAACAGTATGATGTTGAGTATCACCATTGCTATCGCCCTGCTCGTGGCGGTGGATATCGCCGCACCCTCGGCACCGAGTGCGGGCGCGCCGAATCGTCCAAATATGAGGATATAATTGCCGGCGATATTAAGTATGTTGACTATCCCGACCACAACCATCGGATATATGGCGCGGTTGGATGCCCGCAGGGCTGCCGATGCCGTGAGCGAGAGTGCCTGGAAGAAAGCGAATGCGCCTACGATGCGCATGTATCCTCTGCCTTCTCCAAGCAGAAGGTCGTTGAGTCCCATTAGCCTGAGAATCGTTGTCGCACCGAAATAGAGCATGGCGCTTATGGCGAGTCCGATTACCAGATTGACGAGCAGGGAGACACCCACAACCTTTTCCACACGGTCGTTGAGGCGTGCGCCGATATACTGGCTCACAAGCACCGATGTGCCGAGATTGATTACCTCAAATACCAGAAAGCAGAGCATCACAATCTGGTTGACCACGCCTACAGCAGCGACCGAGGCGTCACTGTGGCGCGACAACATCACAGTGTCGACCGCGCCGAGAGTCATGATGAGCAGTGTCTCGATGAATATAGGGCCGGTCAGCGATGCAAGCTGGCGTTTGAGCCCTTTTGCTATGTTTAAGTGAATCATGTGGTGTCGGTTCAGTCAATATCTATTTCAAGTATCGAGCCATAGGCGGGGGGATTGGCGAATGCCTCTGCCGGTTTCATGCCGCGTAGCGTGACAAGTGCCTGCACCAGTATGCCGCAATGTGTGAAAAGCGCCACGCATTTGTCACCGCTATTCCTCAGGTCCTCAAGCAGCGAGAGAAATCGTGCCTGTTGCTCCATGAATGACTCGCCTCCGGTGGGGGCGACATTTATGTAGTCGTCAAACCACTCCTGAAGCCTCGGGTCGGTGATGTCATCGTAACGCTTCATCTCCCACGCCCCGAAGTTCATCTCAAGAAGTCTCGGGTCGATTACCGGTGACGGGTATCCACATTCCGCCGCGAGTTTCCTGCATCGCGACAGGGGGCTGCAATACACTTTGTCGAATGTGTATTCTGACAGCGCGGATTTTACCGCTGCTGCCTCTCCCGGGAAGGTATCGGCGACATCCACGTCAGAGTGTCCGTAGCAGATACCTCTTTCCATGTTTACCGAGGTGTGGCGTATAAACAGTAACTTCATTGCCATAACCGGTATAATATTGCTGCACCGAGGTAAAATGACAGTTCGGCGAGAAGGAAAGTCGCGCCGCAGCAGTCGCCGGTATAGCCGTGGATGCGCCGCCTCATGAACAATATCAGTCCTGTCACTGTGACCACCGGGAATATCGTCGCACCGAGCAGTGGGAGCGGCATGTACACGAGCGGCAATGCGCCTCCGATGATTGCCGCGATTAGCTGTTTGCCGGTCATGCGGTCGTAGACAAGCTTATTTTTCGCTTCCTCTTCATTTCGGGCGTAGGGCAGGAAATTGATTATCTGCGATGCACACAGCTTACTCCACGCATCGCCTGCAAAAACTATGCAGCAAGCCGTCAGAACGGGGAAGGCAAGCAGCAGCGATGAGGCGAGCAGGAAGTATGATATCAGGGCGATTACTCCGTAAGTGCCTATGTGACTGTCCTTCATTATGGAGAGTGTGCGCTCTCGGGTAGTGCCGCCTCCCATTCCGTCAAAAAAGTCGGCGAGACCGTCTTCATGAAGTGCGCCGGTGACGAGCAATCTTGCAATGAGTGCCATGATGATTGCCGCAAAGTAGGGGAGCGCCTGCGATGCAAGCCAGAGCGTGAGACACATTATTCCCCCCGTCAGCCAGCCTGTATATGGCCAGTAGGGCACCACCGATTTGTAGTAGCGTTTATCGACGCTTCCGAGCCGCCAGAAAGGGAGTCGCGTGAAAAATGTGAGTGCGGCGAAGATATGCTTCATCAGTCAAAATATTTTGTCACATTTACATCGGCAAAGGAGTCCATGCGGTTGATCATCCTTACTGCCGACTGCAGGATAGGATAGGCGCACACCGCACCCGAGCCCTCGCCGAGGCGCAGGTCGAGATGGAGTATCGGTCTTGCTCCCATTGCCTCAAGAAGCAGGCGATGACCCGACTCGTCGCCCTGATGTCCGAACACCGCGTAATGCATCACTTCGGGATAGAGCCGCGATGCGGCGAGGATGCAGCTGCTCATGATGAATCCGTCGACGATGATGGTCATGCCGAGTTCGGCTGCGCGGAGCATTCCGCCGGTAGCCATGGCAAGTTCATAACCGCCGAACCATGCCATCTTCTCTTCCACGCTGTCGCCCCCGGCATAGTTTGCGAGAGCACGGGTGAGTACGTCAAGCTTATGTCTTATACCTGAATTGTCAAGTCCCGCTCCGGCTCCTATGCAGCGGTCGAGGGGTATGCCTGTGAACAGATGCATCCACATTGACGACGGCGATGTGTTGCCGCTGCCCATTTCGCCGAAGCTTACCACGTTGCAGCCATCCCCGTGTACCATGTCGACAATCTCCGCTCCCGCCTCGATACACCGGTCAAGCTCATCAAGTGTCATGGCGGGACCGTGGAGGAAGTTGCGGGTCGACTTGCGTATTTTTTTGTCAATTATACCGTGACCTGCCGGGATGTCATAGTCAACGCCGGCATCCACGAGTACGAGGCGGAATCCATGTTGCTCGCAGAGGAAATTAATTCCCGCACCTCCCTTGGCGAAGTGACCGAGCTGCTGCCATGTCACCTCTTTGGGCGACACGCTCACCCCTTCCTCGATTATGCCGTGATCGGCTGCGAAAAGTATGTTGCACGGATTACGCAGCTCCGGCGAGAGGGTTTGCTGTATAAGTCCTATCCGGAGTGCCAGTTCTTCGAGTCTTCCGAGAGAGCCTTTCGGTTTGGTGAGATTGTCTATCTTGTCGACAAGCTGTCGGCGTATTGAATTGTCGGGTGTGATAATGTTGAATGGTCGCATCGCTTTATTTTATTTTTAAGTCGATTCCTGAAATAAGAAAATGCACGTCGTCGGCATGTCGCGCGACATGCCGGTTGACAAATCCGAGCAGGTCGGTAAACCGTCGCTGCATGGCGTTTTCGCTTGTGCCGCCAAGTCCTATCTCGTTGGTGACGAAGATAAATGTCGCGTCTATGGCTATGAGACGGTCAAATTCGTTGCGGAACATCTCAAGCGACCGGTCGATATCCTCGTCACAGTGGAAGAAGATATTGGTCGCCCACATGGTCACGCAGTCGACAAGCACCGTGCGCGACGACAGTTCATGGTCGGCGGGGTAAAGTTGCTCCTCGATATTGGTCCATTCCAGTCCGCGCCGCAGCTGATGGAGCTTGATGCGATGACGGAACTCATCGTCAAGAGGCTGTGCCGTGGCAAGATAGACCGGGGTGGGGGAAAGGTGAAGGGCGGTGCGCTCTGCAAATTCACTCTTACCCGACCTCTGACCCCCGGTGACCATTATTATTTTTTTCGCACACATTTCGTAACATGCAATAAATACGCTGCAAATTTACTCATAATCGCCGCTAAAATCAATACCCCGCCGAAATTACCCCCTCTTTGCTTCGGCTATCCCCACTGTCCCGCATCGCTGAATTACAATTTATGCAACGCCTATTCCCGTCAGGGGGAACCTTCCCTGCGACATATCTGTAACCGGTAGATTTGAATCGCTGCATAGTTATCGGTTTGCGCCTTTTCATTAATAATGAATAAAAAATTCTGATTATCTGCCACTTTATTTTAAAATATTCATAACTTTGTATCTGTCACCCACGGAAAGCTCGCAGAGGCGGGTTAGGGTGACGATATTTATGTTTAGGGCGTTCTACGCTTTATCTTCATCATTCTGAAACTTCGCAACTTTCCGATTTACATGAAGATAATGCAGCAGGATGTCCATGTGGTGTAATCTATATTCTTCCGTGAGGGAGGATTGATTATATCGGCGTGGGCTTTCCGTGTTGCTTATCCATGTAAATCAGGCAATGCGAAGGCCTCAGAATGATGGATAAGCCGACGAGGCTTCACGCCTTTTTGCTATGTAAAAACATCTCTGTCTGGAGCCGGTAGGGAATTTAACCTTATTGTAAATGAAAAAGTTGCTATTACTTTTTATGCTGATGAAGTCATTTCACAGCTACGCGCAGACATTTGATTATGGTAATTTCAGATTTGAAATTATATCTGAAGAAGAGAAAACATGTGAGGTAATTGAATTGACCAATAACGAAAAAAGCGAAGCATTGATTGTGCCAAGCGAAGCTGTATTTAGTTCAGGAATATACAGGGTAGTTCGTGTTGGAGAATACGCTATTGAATCTTGCAAAGCGAGAAATATTGTTATTTCAGAGGGTATTCAAGAGATTGAACAATCCGCTTTTAGATATTCTTTGTGTCGAAGCGTTGCTATCCCTACTACATTGAAGGTTATAAGAGAATCGGCATTTTTTATGTGTGATAGTCTGGCAGAACTGCATATTGGTAATTTAGAAAAATGGTGTGAAATTATCTTTGAAAATCAGCATTCTTCTCCATTCGGAGAAAAAAATATTAATGACAAGAAGAAACTTAAAAAGGCTTATCTAAACGGGAATCTTATTACTAAATTAGAAATTCCCTCTTCAATAGATACAATTAAGAATTATACATTCTTTGGTTGGGACAATTTGGAAACATTGATAATTCCTGCTACAATAAAAAGAATATCAGACGATGCCTTTGTTGGATGCTCTTCGTTAAATATTTTAGATATAGAGGACTCGGATGAGTCACTTTCCATTGGGGTAAATAGTGATAATGGAAGTGCATATATCCCCGGCGGGAGAAAGTATCCAATGTTTGAATATTCTCCTTTGACAACAATTAATGTTGGTCGAAATTTAAGTTATACTACTGATAGTGAAGCTCGGTCCCCATTTACCGGTATTAAGTCTCTCAAAAACGTGAATTTTAGTCATTATGTAACTGAAATTCCAAACAATTTATTTGCCGGATGTAGCTATTTCCCAATATATATTCCAAATTCAGTAACTTTCATTGGGAATAGTGCTTTTTCAACTGGGTCTTACCTAGATGTTAATGAGGTAGCTGAGATTTATATTCCATCAAGTGTTAAATATTGTGGTTCAGGATGGCCGTTCGCTAAAATAAGGAAAGTATATATTGACAATCTTGCAAATTGGTGCAATATGGGGTTTTCGAGAATTGGAGGTCCTTTAAACTCCAATGGTTACAGTGACAAGGTGAAGCAATGTCAATTATATGTAAATGGTGAAGAAACGGCAGATCTGATTATTCCTGAAGGTGTTAAATCTATAAACCGTGCTTTTTACGGGTGGTCGTCATTGAAAAGCATAATTTTGTCTTCTGACGTGAAGGAAATTGGAGATTCTGCATTTTATTTGTGCAAGTCTTTGGATATGGTTGAATTTAATGAGGGGTTAACGAAAATTGGAGATTATGCTTTCAAAGGAACAATTTTAACCAAATTGAATTTACCGCAAACATTGACTAAAATTGGACTAGCAGCATTTATTGATTGTAATTTGAAAAATTTGATAATCCCTGATAATGTAATAGAAATAGGTGATTACGCTTTTGCTCACATGCATGATGTGGAGAGTATAACATTAGGTGGAGGATTAGAAAAAATAGGGAAAAATGCATTTTATTTTTCGTCTGGGTCCACAAATTATTTCCCACCCTCAAAATTAGAATGTAGAACTACTCTTCCTCCTACTTGTGATGGTGAGTTTATAAACCAATATTATGAGTCGACAAAACTAATAGTTCCTGATAATGGACTTAAAAGTTACATGGAATCGGCTGCTTGGCAAAAGTTTAATTCTATAGAAACATATCCGATTAATTTAGTCCAAGAACTAGGTCTTACTGCCCATGAAGTGTTGGTTGTTGGTGATACGATGAGGTTATCTCCAGTAATTAATCCTGAAAGTGCATCGAATAAACATCTTGTTTGGATATGTGATAATAACGATGTTGCCACTGTTAATGAATTGGGTTTGGTGACGGCAATTTCTGTGGGAGATGCAAACATAACATGTTCTACAGTAGACGGATCTTGTCTTTCTGCGACCTGTAAGGTTACAGTCAGTCCGATATTCGCCGAAAGCATCGCCCTTGACAAGACCGAGTTGACGCTCACAATCGGCGCGAGCGAGAATTTGACCGCGACCGTCCTTCCCGAAGATGTCACCGACAAGACCGTCACCTGGTCGACCTCTGATGCGTCAATCGCCACTGTCGACAATGAGGGCAAAGTCACTGCAGTCTCAATAGGCGAAGCTACCATCACCGCGACTTGCGGCGACAAGTCCGCGACCTGTAAGGTTACCGTCAATCCGATACTTGCTGAGAGCATCGCCCTTGACAAGACCGAGTTGAGCCTGACCATAGGCGCGAGCGAAAAACTGACTGCGACCGTCCTTCCAGAGGATGTCACCGACAAGACCGTCACCTGGTCGACCTCCGATGCTGCTATCGCTATGGTCGATGCTGAGGGTAATGTGAAAGCAATCTCCGTAGGCGAAGCTACCATCACCGCGACTTGCGGTGACAAGACAGCGACATGCAAGGTTACAGTCAACCCGATACTCGCCGAAAGCATCACTCTTGACAAGACCGAACTGACGCTCACCATCGGCGCCTGCAAGAAACTGACTGCTACCGTCCTCCCCGAAGATGTCACCGACAAGACCGTCACCTGGTCTGCCTCCGATGCAGCAATCGCCACAGTCGACAATGAAGGCAATGTCACTGCAATCTTAGTGGGTGAAGCAACCATCACCGCGACCTGCGATGACAAGTCCGCTACCTGTAAGGTTACAGTCAACCCGATACTCGCGGAGAGCATCACCCTTGACAAGTCCGAGCTGACACTCACCATCGGTGCGAGCGAAAAACTGACCGCGACCGTCCTTCCGGAAGATGTCACCGACAAGACCGTCACCTGGTCAACCTCCGACGCTGCTATCGCTATGGTCGATGCTGAGGGTAATGTGAAAGCAATCTCCGTAGGCGAAGCTACCATCACGGCAACTTGTGGCGATAAGACAGCGACCTGTAAGGTTACAGTGAACCCGATACTCGCCGAAAGCATCACCCTTGACAAGCCCGAGTTGACGCTCACCATCGGTGCGAGTGAGAAACTGACCGCAACCGTCTTTCCAGAAGATGTTACCGACAAGACCGTCACCTGGTCAACCTCCGACGCTGCAATCGCCACGGTCGACAATGAGGGCAATGTCACAGCCGTTTCAGTGGGTGAGGCTACCATCACAGCAACCTGCGGCGATAAGTCTGCGACCTGCAAGGTTACCGTCAACCCGATACTTGCAGAAAGCATCACCCTTGACAAGACCGAGTTGAGCCTGACAATCGGTGAAACCGATAAACTGACCGCGACCGTCCTCCCCGAGGATGTCACCGACAAGACCGTCACATGGTCGACCTCAGACGCTGTTATCGCCACAGTCGATACCGAAGGCAATGTCACCGCTGTTGCAGTCGGTGAGGCAACCATCACAGCGACCTGCGGTGACAAGACAGCGACCTGCAAGGTTACAGTCAGTCCGATACTCGCCGAAAGCATCACCATTGACAAAACCGAGTTGAGCCTGACAATCGGTGAAACCGAAAAACTTACTGCAACCGTCCTCCCCGAGGATGTCACCGACAAGACTGTGACCTGGTCGACCTCAGATGCGTCAATCGCTACGGTCGATGCTGAGGGTAATGTGAAAGCAATCGCGGTAGGTGAGGCAACCATCACCGCGACCTGCGGTGACAAGTCTGCGACCTGCAAGGTTACAGTCAACCCTATACTCGCCGAAAGCATCGCCCTTGACAAGACCGAGCTTACGCTGACAATCGGAGCGAGCGAGAAACTGACCGCCACCGTCCTCCCAGAGGATGTCACCGACAAGACCGTCACCTGGTCTACCTCCGATGCAGCAATAGCCACTGTCGACACCGAAGGCAATGTCTCAGCCGTTTCAGTGGGTGAAGCGGTCATCACCGCGACCTGCGGCGAAATATCCACAAGTTGTCGAGTAATCGTTGAAAAAATATCCGGTATAGTTTTTGTCTCAGCCGACGATATTAATATCGTTGTCAACGGCAACGAATTGACAATCAAGGGCGCGACTTCCGAAGACAAAGTGACAATAGTCCGTCAGGATGGCGCGGTGATTTATTCCGGCAACAACCGCGAAAGCTACACTCTCGTAAGAGGGTTGTATATTATACTCGTAAATGACGCGACTTATAAAGTCGTGATAAACTAATCACGGTTTCCCTATTACAGGCAAAGGGATGGGTAAGAAATTTGCTCATCCCTTTGTTGTGTTTATCTAAAAATGCTTCAATCTATGTTAACCTGTTAACCCTATCACCGAGTAACCTTCAACTTTCGCGATTGCGAAAGTTGAATTGTCGAAATAATTCATTAATTTTGCCATATAATCTTAACCTGAAATAATTATAACTATTATGAACATGAAAGAGACAATCAAGCGGAACTTCGCCGAACGCTTTGGGGCTGAAGGTACATTATATGCTTCAGCCGGTCGTATAAACCTTATCGGAGAACACACTGACTATAACGGCGGATTTGTATTCCCCGGTGCTATCGACAAGGTGATTATGGCAGAAATCAAGCCGACCGGTACCGATAAAGTACGCGTATATTCGGTCGATATCGACGAGTATGCCGAATTTGGATTGAAAGAAGAGGATGCTCCCCGTCAGCAGTGGGCGCGATATATATTCGGAGTATGCCGCGAGATAATCAAGCGTGGCGGCAAGGTAGGCGGTTTTGACGCCGTTTTTGCCGGGAATGTGCCTCTGGGTGCCGGACTGTCGTCATCGGCTGCATTGGAAAGCTGCTTTGCGTTTGCGCTCAACGACCTGTTTAACGACAATAAGATTGACAAGTTTGAACTCGCCAAGATTGGTCAGTCGACCGAACACAACTATTGCGGTGTCAACTGCGGCATCATGGATCAGTTTGCCTCGGTATTCGGCAAGAAGGATCATCTTATCCGTCTTGACTGCCGTTCGCTCGAATATGAATATTTCCCTTTCAAGCTTGATGGCTACAAACTGGTGCTTGTCGATTCCAAGGTAAAGCACGAACTTGTCGACTCTCCTTACAACAAGCGTCGCGCATCGTGTGAGCATGTTGCAAAGGTGCTCGGTGTCGAGACGCTCCGCGATGCAGAGATTGCCGACCTTGAGAAGGTGAAGGACAGCATCTCGGAAGAAGATTACAACCGTGCAAAATATGTAATCGAGGAGAAGCAGCGTGTGCTGGATGTATGCGATGCTCTTCAGCGCGGCGACTATGAGACAGTCGGCGACCGCATGTACAAGACCCACGAGGGAATGTCGAAGCTTTACGAGGTGAGCTGCGTGGAGCTTGACTATCTCAATGATATTGCCAAGGAGTGTGGCGTGACCGGCTCACGCATCATGGGCGGCGGTTTCGGCGGCTGCACCATTAACCTTGTAAAAGATGAACTGTATGACAATTTCATCGCCACGGCAAAGAAGAAATTTGCGGAGAAATACGGTCATGAGCCGCAGGTATATGAAGTGATTGTTTCTGACGGAGCAAGAAAATTATAACAGATATGACTATAGACAAGAAAGTGGTGGCGTCGCCTAAGGGCGATATCACAATTTATACTATGACCAACAATTCGGGTGCCTCTGTCGCCGTTTCAAGCCTCGGTGCCGGAATAGTCAGCGTTATTGTACCCGACAAGGATGGAACCCTTGCCGACGTGACACTCGGTTATGCCAATCCCGCCGATTATTTCGGCGATGGTCCATGTGCAGGCAAGACTCCCGGACGCTATGCCAACCGTATCGCCAAGGGTAAGTTTAAAATAGGCGACAAGGAATACCAACTTGCTATCAACAACGGTCCCAATGCCCTACATGGCGGTCCTGAAGGATTCATGAACCGTATCTGGGATTCAGAGGCGAAGGGCAGCCACGTCAAGTTTACATATAAATCGGTTGACGGCGAGGAGGGATATCCCGGCACACTCGATGCCACCGTGGTTTATTCGTGGAACGACGATAACGAACTCAAGATAGAATTTTCAGCCAAGACTGACAAGAAGACGGTCATCAATCTCACCAACCATGCTTATTTCAACCTTGACGGCGAGGGGAGCGGCACTGTGCTTGACCACAATCTCCGGCTGTTTGCCTCCCACTGGCTTCCCACCGACGACACCCAGATACCGCTTGGCGATATCGCCGAGGTAAAGGGTACGCCTATGGATTTCACCGCCGGCAAGAGAATCGGTGAGGAGATAAACGCCGATTTCGAGGCTCTCAAGATAGGCAAGGGATATGACCACTGCTGGGTGCTCGACAACTGGCACAAGCACACTCTTATAAAAGCTGCGCGCCTTGTGTCGGATAAGAGTGGCAGGATGCTTGAGGTATTGACCACGCAGCCCGGCGCACAGGTATATACCGGCAACTGGCTGAGCGGATGTCCCGCAGGGAAAAACGGTCACACCTACAATGACTATGACGGCGTGGCAATCGAGTGCCAGGGATTTCCCGACGCGCCCAATCACCGCAATTTCCCATGTCAGCTTCTCGGCCCCGGCGAACATTACGAGCAGACTATCATATATAAATTTTCAACAAAGTAATAAGTAATAGAGGATGAAACCTACATTATTTGTACTCGCGGCAGGTATGGGAAGCCGCTACGGAGGTCTCAAGCAGCTCGATCCGCTCGGACCTAATGGTGAGACCATCATGGATTACTCCATCTACGATGCCATGCAGGCAGGATTCGGCAAGGTGGTGTTTGTGATACGCAAGGATTTTGAGGCAGATTTCCGCAACAAGATTCTGTCAAAATATGAGGGTCACATACCCGTGGAAGTCGTTTTCCAGTCGACCGACGCACTCCCTGAAGGATTTACCTGTCCCGCTGACCGCACTAAGCCCTGGGGCACAAATCACGCCGTGCTTATGGGGAAGGATGTAATAAAGGAGCCGTTTGCCGTTATCAACGCCGACGACTTTTACGGTCGCGACGCATTTGCCGTGATGGCTAAGGAACTTATGCGTGAGCGTGACAAGAAAGGTGACTACTGCATGGTCGGTTTCCGCGTAGGCAACACCATGACTGAAAACGGCTCCGTGGCACGTGGTGTATGTGCTACAAAAGACGGACTCCTTTCATCAATCGTCGAGCGCACCGCGATCAGCTATGATGCCAACCATGACATCGTGTTCAACGATGAGAACGGTGTCGAATGTCATCTTGATCCTACCACTCCCGTGTCGATGAATCTCTGGGGCTTCACTCCCGACTATTTCGACTACAGCGAGCGTGAGTTTGTCAAGTTCCTTGAAAAGGACCTTAACACGCCTAAGGCTGAATTTTTCATTCCGCTGGTGGTTGACACGCTCATCAATTCCGGCGAGGCAACCGTTAAGGTGCTTGATACCGATTCAAAGTGGTTTGGCGTCACATACGCAGCCGATCGTCCCGGTGTGGTCGAGAAATTTGCCGAACTACATAACAACGGCACATATCCGGCAAAACTCTTCTGATTACCCTAATACAACTTATATCAAAGAGGATGAATCAAACCCGATTCATCCTCTTTGATGTTTAGTCCAGCTCCACGACGGTGATGCCAGCGCCCCCAAACTGTACATGCTCGTCGCGGTACGACTTCACGCCGGGCACAGTGTCGAGATACTGCCGTAGGTATTGCCGCAATGCGCCTGTACCGGTGCCGTGAAGTATTCTCACTGTCTTTGCATTAAATCTTATCGCGTCATCGATGTAGTAGGTGAGAGCCTGTACTGCCTCGTCGACCCTCATGCCGCGCACGTCGATTTCCTGTTTGAAATTAAGCTGATGCTCGCGCTGCGCATCGGAAGTCGCGCCTCCAAGCACGGTTGTTCTGCCTGCTCCTGACTGTGCCTGTGCGATGGTGAGCTGCAGGCGGTCAAGCTTCACGTTGGTTTTCAACACGCCGAATGCCACCGTGGCGTTTTTCCCTTCTATAGCGAGTACTTCGCCTACAGTGCCTTGTCCGTCAAGTTTCACATTGTCGCCTACACGTATCGGGCGGTCGGTCTTCTTCGCGTCATTTGTCGGTTTCGGCTTTTTGCGCTTTGGCGCTTTTTGAAGCAGCGGATGTTCGCGGTCATTGCCGTTCATCAGGCGTTCTTTTTCCTCCTGTAGTTTTCGGCGCGCCTCCTGGGTCTTTTCCTTTTCAGCCTGAGCGAGCTTGATTTCGTGGATAGTCCGCTCTATAGAGGCATTACTGCCTTCGAGTATCTTGCGCGCCTCCTCCTTCGCCTCACTCAATATAGCCTTGCGGCTGTCGCGCAACTGTTGTGCCTCGTCTTCATAACGTGCAAGCTGCGTCTCGAGCTTTTTCTCTTTCTGACGTATCGACATGCGCTTATTTTCCCAATAGCGGCGGTCGCGCGCTATGTCAAGCAGATATTTGTCCATGTTGATATAATCGCTGCCTACTATTTCCTCGGCATCGGCGATAATATAGTCGGGCAGACCGATTTTGCGGGCAATCTCCACGGCAAACGAGCTTCCCGGATTGCCGATGGAGAGCCGGAACATCGGCTGCATCAGATGACGGTCATACAGCATCGACCCGTTTACCAGTCCGTCGGTGTCTTCGGCGAAATGCTTCAGGTTCTGGAAGTGGGTGGTGATGACACCCCACATTTTTTTCTCGTTGAACTGCTTCAATATAGCCTGGGCGATTGCTCCGCCTATCTGCGGTTCCGTTCCTCCGCCAAATTCGTCAATCAGCACAAGTGTCGCCTGATTGCCACGGGCGAGGAAATATTTCATGTTCTTGAGGTGGGAGCTATAGGTACTCAGGTCATCTTCGATTGACTGGTCATCGCCAATGTCTACAAATATGTCGCCGAATATGCCGATATGGGAATTTTCATATACCGGCGGGAGCATACCGCATTGCGCCATGTATTGCACTATACCGACCGTCTTGAGGCACACCGATTTTCCGCCGGCATTCGGTCCGGAAATTATGAGTATGCGTTCATTTTTTGTGAGGGTGATGTCAAGCGGTACAATTTCTTTTCCCTGTCGGCGCAGGGAGAGAAGCAATCCCGGATGAACGGCGTGATACCACTCGATTTCAGGTGTAGGCTCCAATACGGGCAGATGTGCGTCAATCTCACGGGCAAAAAGTGCCTTGGCGTGAATGAAGTCCAGTTCGCCCACGATTGCCATGCTTGCGGTGATGTCATCGATATGGGGGCGTATGTCATCGGCAAGCAGGGTGAGTATTCGGGCTATCTCGCGTCGCTCCTCAAGCTGCAGTTCCCTCACGCGGTTATTTGCTTCGACGATTTCCGCCGGCTCGATAAATACCGTCTTCCCCGATGCCGACTCGTCATGCACGATACCGTTGATGCGTCGCTTGTTCATGGGAGGGACCGGTATCACGAGTCTGCCGTCTCTCACCGAGGGGGTGGTGTCAGTATCGATGTATCCGGCTTGAGCGGCACGGGATATGACTTTACGCATCATCGAGTTTATCGCTCCGGCGGTCGAGGCAAGCTGTGAACGTATCGCGGCAAGTTCGGGCGATGCGTTGTCCTTGATGTTGCCGAAACGGTCGATGATGCGGTCAATCATCCTGACTATCTCGGGAAACGGCACAAGGCGCAGTGCTTTCTCGTCAAGATAGGGGTATTCCGACCCGTCTTCATGACGTTTGGAACTGAAAAACGATACAAGCGCACTAATGGTTTCCAGCCCTTTGCGCACTTGTATAAGTTCCGATGCCGGAATCATTGTGCCCGGTATCCTGATAGTGGCGAGCAGCCGCGATATGTTGGCTATACCCGAAAGCGGGAATTCCTCGCCGGAATCAAGAATGGCGACAAGCTCCGACGTAGATATAAGTGAGGCTTTCACTACCTCAAAATCGGTAGAGAAAGCCATTAAATCGCAATATTCCGCTCCTGCCGACGATTGACATCGTTCCTTTAGAAGTGAGCGTATTGCACTGAATCCTATCTTATTCTCGAATGAATTGGGATAAATCATTAATATTACTTTATTCAACTTTCACAAGCGAAAGTTGATGGTTAAGAGGTTAATCGCTTGCCATGCAAGCAGGTTAATGGTTAAAGTGGCAATACATCCGGTGATTTAAACCGGCGGTCCTCCTTTAACCTTTAACCTTTTAACCTTTAAGTGAGCTTGCGAAACTTAAATTACTTTAGATTTTGACGTACCTTGTCAAGATATGCCTGCATCGCCTCGGAGTCGCGCTTATCTACAATATCCTGCAACTCTGCGAGTTTCTGCTGTATCTTTTCAAGCTGTCCCGATGTATTTGGGTTGAAAAGAATCTCGCTCAGCAGATAGTCATCCTCACTCATTAGTCCGTCGGCGATAGCCTTGTGGCGCTTGAATGTAGTGCCGGGAGCATCCTGATGCTTCATGCAGGCCGCGAATACAAGTGTGGATGCAAACGGAATCGACAGGGAGTAGGCTATAGTCTCGTCGTGCTGACTGAACGTGTATTCCTCTATATGGAGGTTGAGGCTGCTGTAAAGGTCCTTGAAAAATACCTTTCCGAGATGGTCACCTTCGGAGATGATGATGGCATTTTCATTGCTCAGGTTGCTCAGTGAGGCAAATGTAGGTCCGAACATCGGGTGAGTTGACACGAAAGGATGACCGCATGACGCGTAAAATTCAGGCAAGCCGGTTTTCACCGACGCGATATCGCTCAGTATGCACCGCTCGGGAAGATGTGGCAGCACAGACTTAAACGCATCAAGGGTATATTTTACGGTCGCGGCATTGATAACCATGTCAGGCTCAAACTCATCTACTTCCGACAGGTCGCTGAAACGGCGGCACATGTAGCTGAACAGTAATCGCTTCGGGTCGGTGTCGAATATCGCGACATCATGTTTCTGGCTTAACAGGTCGCAGAAAAACGACCCCATCTTGCCTGCTCCTATGATAAGAATTTTCATAACGCAGCGGATTAACGGGTACGGTCGTTAAACACTTCAATCTGCTGTCGCACTGACTCCTCGTGGATTGCCGCGAGCACACGGCGCATGAACTCGCCGCTCATGCCCATTTCCTCGGCAAGTTTTGCTCGTGACTGCATGATTTCATCATGACGGCCTATTTGCAGGACAGGCATACGGTGTTCCTTCTTGTACTGTCCGATTTCGCGCGATACTCTCATACGCTTGTTCAGCACTTCGAGCAGTTCGTTGTCAAGCTCGTCAATTTGCTGGCGGAGGAGAGTCAGACTTTCGGTAGTGACCGATGAGTCACGTAACACGAGAGTGTTGAGTATGAAATTAAGCACATCGGGAGTCACCTGTTGTGCCTTGTCGCTCCACGCGCAGTCAGGCTCGCAGTGGCTTTCGATAATCAATCCGTCGAAGCCCATGTCAAGTGCCTGTTGCGACAGCGGTGCCACCAGTTCGCGCTTGCCGCCGATGTGGCTCGGGTCGGAAATGAGCGGAAGGTTGGGGAAACGGCGGCGAAGTTCGATTGGAATGTGCCATTGGGGGAGGTTACGGTAGAGATGTTTCCCGTAAGAGCTGAACCCGCGGTGGATGGCGCCGAGACGGTGAATACCCGCGTTATAAAGTCGCTGTAAGGCTCCTATCCAGAGTTCCAGGTCAGGATTAACAGGATTCTTTACCAAAACAGGAATATCCACGCCGGCATCGCGAAGCGCATCGGCGATTTCCTGCATGGCAAAAGGGTTTGCCGATGTGCGGGCGCCAATCCACAAGATGTCGACTCCCCCCTCAAGCGCAGCCTCGACATGCTGGCGTGTCGCCACCTCGGTCGATGTCAACATCCCGGTCTCCTCCTTGACACGTTTGAGCCACTGGAGTCCCTCGACACCGATACCCTCGAATCCGCCCGGTTTTGTACGCGGTTTCCATATTCCGGCGCGGAATATCTTTATGCCGTTTTTAGCAAGGTCTCTTGCCGTGGTCATTACTTGTTCTTCAGTCTCGGCGCTGCATGGTCCTGCTATGATTATGGGATGCAGTCCGTTGAGTTCTCCTTTAAGAAGTGGTTGCAAATCAGTCATAATATGTATGTTTTTTATTTTTCTTTTTTCATGTTGTTTATGCGGTCGAGTGCCCGGCGCATATTTTCTTCAGTCGCACACAGCGAGATG